>Ga0180217_1000152_pt1 | contig 145463 bp, 138 predicted proteins | sample eDN3rd37CBELigOP_FD_128521 | JGI IMG/M metagenome (GOLD analysis project Ga0180217, IMG submission 128521) | Enriched Organic Plus compost microbial communities from Emeryville, California, USA - eDNA 3rd pass 37_C BE-Lig OP (version 2) (version 2) ... | reverse complement strand
GCGTACAGCGCCTGCAGCGTGGTGCGGATGTCGTTGAACTGGATCTCCTGCGCGTGCAGCGAGCGGCCGGAGGTCTGGATGTGGTACTTCATCATCTGGCTGCGCGGCGAGGCGCCGTAGCGCTCGCGCATGGCCCGCGCCCAGATGCGGCGCGCCACCCGCCCGATGACCGTGTACTCCGGGTCCATGCCGTTGCTGAAGAAGAACGACAGGTTGGGCGCGAAGTCGTCGATCTTCATCCCGCGCGCCAGGTAGTACTCGACGATGGTGAAGCCGTTCGACAGGGTGAACGCCAGCTGCGAGATCGGGTTCGCGCCGGCCTCGGCGATGTGGTAGCCCGAGATGGACACCGAGTAGAAGTTGCGGACCCCGTTGTCCACGAAGTACTGCTGGATGTCGCCCATCATCCGCAGCGCGAACTCGGTGCTGAAGATGCAGGTGTTCTGCGCCTGGTCCTCCTTGAGGATGTCGGCCTGCACCGTGCCGCGCACGGTCCGGAGCGTCTCGGCCTTGATCCGCGCGTACACCTCCGGCTCCACCAGCTGGTCGCCGGTGACGCCGAGCAGGCCCAGGCCCAGGCCGTCGTTGCCCTCGGGCAGCATGCCGCTGTACTGCGGGCGCTCGCGGCCCTCGAACATCTTCTCGATCTTCGCGTGCGCCGCGTCCCAGCGCTGCTGGTCGGCGCGCAGGTACTTCTCCACCTGCTGGTCGATGGCGGTGTTCATGAACATCGCCAGGATCATCGGCGCCGGGCCGTTGATGGTCATGGACACCGAGGTCGTCGGCGCGCACAGGTCGAAGCCGGAGTACAGCTTCTTCATGTCGTCCAGCGTCGCGATGTTGACGCCGGAGTTGCCGATCTTGCCGTAGATGTCCGGACGCTCGGCCGGGTCCTCGCCGTAGAGGGTGACGCTGTCGAAGGCGGTGGACAGGCGCGCCGCCGGCTGGCCCAGGCTCAGGTAGTGGAAGCGGCGGTTGGTGCGCTCCGGCGTGCCCTCGCCCGCGAACATGCGGATCGGGTCCTCGCCGGTGCGGCGGTACGGATACACGCCGCCGGTGTAGGGGTAATGGCCCGGCAGGTTCTCCTTCTGCAGGAACACCAGCAGCTCGCCCCAGCTGCGGTAGCGCGGCGCGGCGATCTTCGGGATCTTCTGGTGGCTCAGCGATTCGCGGTAGTTCTCCACGCGGATCGTCCTGTCGCGCACCTGGTATTCGTTGACGTCGTCGGTGATGGACTTCAGCCGCGCCGGCCACTCGCGCAGCAGCTTCAGCGCCTCCGAGTCCAGCGACTGCACCGCGTCCTGGTAGCGCTGGCGCAGCGTGCGCAGCGAGTTGTCGGCGTCGCCGGCGGTCAGCGCCTCGGGCGCGTACAGCTCCAGCGCCTTCGGCAGCGCCGGATCGCCCAGGTCCTGCAGCGACTGCCAGTACGACTGCGCGCGGTCGGCGATCTCGGCCTGGGCATCGATGCGCGCGTTGATGGCCCGGCCCTGCTCGGCGATCTCGGCCAGGTAGCGCACGCGCGAGCCGGGGATCAGCACCGTGGCCCGCGGCTCCTTGACCGTGGTGTCCACCTGCGGCGTCCACTTGCCTTCCGGCAGGCCCAGCTTCTCGCGCAGCAGGCGGCACAGGTTCACGAACATCCAGCTGATGCCGGGGTCGTTGAACTGCGAGGCGATGGTCGGATAGACCGGCACGTCCTCGTCCTTGACCTGGAACTTGACGTGGTTGCGCTTCCACTGCTTGCGCACGTCGCGCAGCGCATCCTCGGCGCCGCGCTTGTCGAACTTGTTGAGCACCACGAGCTCGGCGAAGTCGAGCATGTCGATCTTCTCGAGCTGGCTGGGCGCGCCGAAGTCCGAGGTCATCACGTACATCGGGAAGTCGACCAGGTCCACGATCTCCGAGTCGCTCTGGCCGATGCCGGCGGTCTCGACGATCACCAGGTCGTAGCCCAGCGACTTCAGGAACGCGATGCAGTCCTGCAGCACCACGTTGGTGGCCGCGTGCTGGCGGCGCGTGGCCATGGAACGCATGAACACGCGCTTCGAACGCAGCGAGTTCATGCGGATGCGGTCGCCCAGCAGCGCGCCGCCGGTGCGGCGCCGCGTCGGGTCCACCGACACCACGGCGATGCGCATCTCCGGGAACGAGGCCAGGAAGCGGTTGAGCAGCTCGTCCGTCACCGAGCTCTTGCCGGCGCCGCCGGTGCCGGTGATGCCGACCACCGGCGTGCTCGGACGGGACTGGGAATTGGGGAACGGGGATCCGTGGGCCGCGGCGGCCCACTGCTTGCGGAGCTTCGCGAGCTCGGCCTCGGAGAACGCGCCGTCCTCGATGGCCGACAGCATGCGCCCGATCGCGATTTCGTCCTCGATGTCCGGGTGGTGGACGAGGCCCTGTTCCCGGCTCCCCGTGCCCTGTTCCCGCGCGCCCTCGGCGCGCCGCACCACGTCCTCGATCATCGCCACCAGCCCCATGTGCATGCCGTCGTTGGGGTGGTAGATGCGCTCGACGCCGTAGGCCTCGAGCTCGCGGATCTCCTCCGGGGTAATGGTGCCGCCGCCGCCGCCGAACACGCGGATGTGGCCGGCGCCGCGCTCGCGCAGCATGTCCACCATGTACTTGAAGTACTCGACGTGCCCGCCCTGGTAGGAGGACAGCGCGATGCCGTCGGCGTCCTCCTGCAGCGCGGCGCGCACCACGTCCTCCACCGAGCGGTTGTGGCCGAGGTGGATGACTTCCGCGCCCTGGGCCTGGATCAGGCGCCGCATGATGTTGATCGCGGCGTCGTGCCCGTCGAACAGGCTCGCGGCGGTCACGAAGCGCAACGGGGTCGCGGTCTCCGGCTGGGTGGGCGTGGCGGTGGCGTGCTTGGCGGGAACGGTATTCATCCCCCGATTGTAGCGCCGGGGGCTGTCGCCCCGCCCCGGGCTGGCCTAGGCTTGGCGGCATGCCCCATGCCCTGCTCCTTTCGGCCGGCCTCGGCCTCGCGCTCGCGGCCCCGGCCGCGCAGACCCCCGCCCCCGCGCCGCCCGCCGACGCCGCCGCAGGCCCGCGCGTGGTGCTGCTGGGCGAGGTGCACGACAACGCCGACGGCCACCGCCTGCGCCTGGAACACCTGCGCGCGGAGGCCGGCGACGGCGCGCGCGTGGCGATCGCGATGGAGCAGTTCGACCGCGAACGCCAGGCCGAGCTCGACGCGGCGATGGCGCGCTGCGCCGACGCCGACTGCGTCATCGATGCCGCCGCGCCCGGCCGCAAGGGCTGGGACTGGGCGCACTACGCGCCGGTGGTGCAGTTCGCGCTCGACCACCACGTCCCGCTGCTGGCCGCCAACCTGTCGCGCGCCGAAGCCTCGGCGGTGGTCAAGGGCGGCTTCGAGGCCGCGCTGTCGCCGGAGCTGCGCACGCGCTACGCGCTGGACGCGCTGCCCGCGGCGCTGCTCGAGGCGCAGATGGCCGAAGTGCGCGACGGCCACTGCGGCATGCTGCCCGAGGCCATGCTCGCACCGATGGCGCGCGCGCAGATCGCGCGCGACGTGGTGATGGCCGAGACGCTGCGTACCGCGCTCGCCGCCACGGATGCGGACGCGCCGGAACGGGTGTTCCTGCTCGCCGGCAACGGCCACGTGGACCGCGAGGTCGGCGTGCCGCAGTGGCTGGCGACGCACGGCCCCGCGGGCGCGCAGGTGGTGGCGGTCGGCTACCTCGAGGCAGGCGCCGACGAGGCGCGAAGCCACTACGACGCCGTGTACCTGGTGCCGCCGGCCGAACGCGAGGATCCCTGCGCCGGCTTCAGTACGCCAGCGCGCCCAGCCGCTCCTTGAGCGGCCCCAGGTAGGCCTCGTAGCGCCGCCACTGGTCGAGGTAGCGGCGGTGCACCGGTTCGCGCGCCTGCATCGCGCTGGGCGTGGCCACCGTGCCGCCGCGGTCGGCGGCGTCCGCCAGGCCGTCCTGCGCCGGCAGGCCGAGGAAGTCCACGATCTCGCGCAGCACGCGCTCGGGCTCGGTCACCAGCTCGTCGTAGCGCACGTCGAGGATGCGGTCCGGGTACAGCGCGCGCCAGTGCGCCATCAGCGTGCGGTAGCGGCGGAAGTGGTCGGCCATCTCCAGCTGGTCGTAGCTGTGCGCGTAGACACCGCCGAACCACTCCTTGAGGTTGGAGAAGCAGGTGTCCATCGGCCCGCGCACCATGTGCAGGATCCGCGCCTGCGGCAGCGCGCGCACGATGTGCGAGACGTTGACGAAGTTCGCCGGCATCTTGTCCACGTACACGGCGCGGCCGCGCGCGCGCCAGCGCGTGCGCTCGAGGTAGCGGCGGCCGAGCTCGGCGAAGTCGGCGCTTTCGGCGCGCTGCGCCAGCGGCAGGTCCAGCCACGGCGGGCCGGCGAGGTCGCAGCAATAGCGCAGCTGGTAGTTGAGGTCCTGCAGTTCGCCGCCGGCGGCGATGCCGTCGTGGCGTCCGAGCAGGCGCTCGAGCAGGCTGGTGCCCGAGCGCGGCTGGCCGAGGATGAACACCGGGCGCGGCCCGCCGTCGCCCTCGCCCTGCGCCGCCGGCGGGCGCGTGGACGTGAGGAATTCGAACAGCTGCTGCTCGGCGCCGGCGTCGTAGCGCAGCTGCGCGCGGCGCAGCGTCATCGCGCGCTGCAGGGCGTCCCAGGCCTGCGGCACGTCTCCCTGGCGGTCGTATTCGGCGAACAGCGCATACAGCAGCAGCGGCGCGTCCTCGTGGCCCTCGCCGACGCGCGACAGCACGCCCTGCAGGCGGCCGATGCGGTCCTCGCCCTCGCGCGGCGGCCGCAGCTTGGTCAGCGTGCGCAGCGCGGGGATGTGGTCGGGGGCGGCGGCGAGCGCGGACTCCAGCGCCTGTTCCGCGCCGGCGTCGTCGCCCAGGTGCATGCGGCACAGGCCGGCGAGGTAGTCCACCGCAGGATCGCGGACGCCGCCGTCGCGGGCGAGGTCCAGCAGCTGCAGCGCGGCCACCGGCATGTAGCGGCCGGCCAGCAGCTTGCCCAGCTTGGCCTGCAGCGGCGGGCGGTGGCTGCGCAGCATGGCCGGGTGCAGCGCGCAGGCCAGCGCGGCGTGCACCTCGCCCAGGTAGATCAGGCGCCGGGCGATGCCGTACAGCAGGTCCGGGTCCGGATTGCGCGCGGCGCAGGCCGACAGCGCGGCGTCCACGGACTCGCGGTGCCGGCCCTGGTTGGCAGCGATGATGGACAGGCGCAGCCAGGCCGGCGCGGCCAGGTCGGGATCGGCGGTGAGGCTGCGGTAGGCCTCGGCGGCGGCGTCCTGCAGGCCTGCGTCGAGCTGGCGTTCGGCGCGCTGCCAGGTCTCGAGGGCCGAGGCGGTGGTGGGAGGCGTGGACATCCGGCAAAGGATACGTGACCCGGCGCGGGCCCCGCCTTCCCACGGTGGCCACGGGCTTTTGCCGGCGGACCCGCGTAAAATGTCGCGCCTGCAACCGGACCCCCGGGGTCCGGTATGCCGTGAACCCCCGTCGATTCAACGACTTAACCCGCAAAGCTGGCGTCGATCCTGCCCGGGACGCGGCCGCCAGCGCTGGAGCACGCGATGATTTTCGAAACCCTCGACACCTTCGGCCACGAGCAGGTCGTCTTCTGCCACAACAAGGACGCGGGCCTGAAAGCCATCATCGCGATCCACAACACCGTGCTCGGCCCCGCGCTGGGCGGCACGCGCATGTGGCCGTACAAGACCGAGCAGGAAGCGCTGAACGACGTGCTGCGCCTGTCGCGCGGCATGACCTACAAGAACGCCGTGGCCGGCCTCGACATCGGCGGCGGCAAGGCGGTGATCATCGGCGACCCGGCCAAGGACAAGTCCGAGGCGCTGTTCCGCGCGTTCGGCCAGTTCGTGGAGTCGCTGGGCGGCCGCTACATCACCGCCGAGGACGTCGGCATCGACGTCAACGACATGGAGTACGTGTTCAAGGAGACCGAGTACGTCACCGGCGTACACCAGGTCCACGGCGGTTCGGGCGACCCCTCGCCGTTCACCGCCTACGGCGCGCTGCAGGGCCTGATGGCCACGCTGCAGAAGAAGTTCGGCGACGAGGAAGTGGGCAAGTACAGCTACGCCGTGCAGGGCCTGGGCCACGTCGGCATGGAATACGTGAAGCTGCTGAAGGAACGCGGCGCCAAGATCTTCGTCACCGACATCAACCCGGCGCTGGTCGAGCGCGCGGTCGAGGAGTTCGGCGCCGAGGCCGTGGCCCCGGACGAGATCTACGACGTGCCCGCCGACGTGTACTCGCCGTGCGCGCTGGGCGGCACCGTCAACGAGCAGACCCTGCCCCGCTTCAAGTTCAAGGTCATCTGCGGCGCGGCCAACAACCAGCTGGCCACCAACGCCATCGGCGACGAGGTCGAGAAGCGCGGCATCGTGTACGCCCCGGACTACGCGGTGAACGCGGGCGGCGTGATGAACGTGGCGCTGGAGATCACCGGCTACAACCGCGAGCGCGCCATGCGCATGATGCGCACGATCTACCACAACCTCACCCGCATCTACGAGATCGCCGAGCGCGACGGCATCCCGACCTACAAGGCGGCCGACCGCATGGCCGAGGAGCGCATCGCGATCATGGGCAAGCTGAAGCTGCCGCTGGGCCGCGCGAAGCCGCGCTTCCAGGGCCGCATCCGCGCGCACTGACGGCCGCATGCGTCCGTTCCCGCTGGGCGACGAGCTGGATGCACTGCGCGAGGCGGTCCACCGCTTCGCGCAGGCCGAGATCGCGCCGCGCGCCGCCGCGATCGACCGCGAGAACGCGTTCCCGCAGGAGCTGTGGCCGAAGCTCGGCGAGATGGGCCTGCTCGGCCTCACCGTGCCGCCGGAGTACGGCGGCAGCGGCATGGGCTACCTGGCCCACGTGGTGGCGATGGAGGAGATCTCGCGCGCCTCGGGCTCGGTCGGCCTGAGCTACGGCGCGCACTCCAACCTCTGCGTCAACAACCTCTACGCCAACGGCACCGAGGCGCAGCGCAACAAGTACCTGCCGAAGCTGTGCAGCGGCGAGTGGAAGGGCGCGCTGGCGATGAGCGAGCCCGGCGCCGGCTCCGACGTGGTCGGCTCCATGGCCTGCCGCGCCGAGCAGCGCGCCGACGGCACCTGGGTCGCCAACGGCAACAAGATGTGGATCACCAACGGCCCCGAGGCCGACGTGCTGGTGGTCTACATGCGCACCGCCGGCAAGGAGGCGGGCAGCCGCTGCATGACCGCGTTCATCGTCGAGCGCGGCATGAAGGGCTTCTCCACCGCGCAGAAGCTGGACAAGCTCGGCATGCGCGGCTCCAACACCTGCGAGCTGGTGTTCGAGGACTGCGAGATCCCCGCGGAGAACGTGCTGGGCGAGGTGCACCAAGGCGTGCGCGTGCTGATGTCCGGCCTCAACACCGAGCGGCTGGTGCTCAGCGGCGGCCCGCTCGGGCTGATGCAGGCGGCGCTGGACATCGTGCTGCCCTACGTGCGCGAGCGCCGGCAGTTCGACGCGCCCATCGGCACCTTCGAGCTGATGCAGGCCAAAATCGCGGACATGTACACGGCGCTGCAGTCCTCGCGCGCGTTCGCCTACCAGGTGGCGCGCGACTACGACGCGGGCCACAAGTCGCGCGTGGACGCGGCGTCCTGCCTGCTGCACGCCAGCGAGGCGGCGGTGCAGGTGGGCCTGGAGGCGATCCAGGCGCTGGGCGGCAACGGCTACATCAACGAGTTCGACACCGGGCGGATCCTGCGCGACGCCAAGCTGTATGCGATCGGCGCCGGCACCAACGAAATCCGCCGCATGCTCATCGGCCGCGAACTCTTCGCCGGCAACGCGTAAACGATCGCAAGAGCGGTTTTTTGCCACGGATGAACACGGATGAACACGGAATGGCTTGACGCCTATCCGTGCCTATCCGTGTTCATCCGTGGCAGACAAGCTTTTCAGAAGCTCCAGCGCCAGGCGGCGGTGGCGGCGAGGTCGTGGCGGGTCGCGGCGCGGCGGGCGTCGATGTCGAACGACAGGCGCGCGGCGCCCCAGTCGGCGGCGAGGCCGGCGCCGAGGAGCGCGGTGTCGCGGCCGAGGACGTCGAACGCGAGCGGCGCCCGCGCGTCCACCCCGGTGAAGCTGGCCTCGATCGCGCCCGAGCGCGACAGCATCCGCTGCCATTCCGCGTACGCGTGCAGGTCGAAGCGCATCCCGCCCAGGCGCCAGCCGCGCGCATAGCGCGTGCCCAGCAGCGCCTGCGCCAGCGCGAAGCGCGACGCGTCCGCGCGCAGGCCGAAGCCCGCCGCGCCTTCCTCCGCGAAGCCGTCGCGCTGCAGCTGCAGCGCCTGCGCCCCCGCGTACGGGACCAGCGTGCCGCCCATCGCATCGAAGCGCTTGCCGGCCTGCACGCTGGCCGTCCAGTAGCGGTCGGCGTAGCGCGACGCCACGCCGAAGCGCCCGGCGCCCAGCAGCAGCTCACGCTCCAGGTCGCGCTGCATCCGGCCGAATGCGGCGCGGCCGAGCAGGTAGCCACCGCCCTCGCCCGCCTGCATGGCGTAGACCTGCGCTTCGGTCTGCACGTCGTGGCTGCGGTCGCGGCGCGCGCCGCTCCACAGCACGCCTTCGCTGCGCGAGAACGCCGTGCCCCAGGCCAAGTCGCCGGCACGGAACTCCTGCCCCAGCGCCCAGCCGCGCAGGTCGCCGGCGAACGCGCTGCCGACGCTGCGCATGCCGTCCAGGCGGGCCGCCCAGGCGCCCGCCGGCTTGCCGGCGTCCAGCCGCGCCTCGAGCGCGCGGCGGTTGCCGTCGGCCGCCAGCAGCGCCAGCGCCGCATCGGTGGCGTGCAGTTCGCCCGACAGGCTGGAAAGCGAGCGCTCCGCCGCCGCCACGCCCTGCGTGCGCTGCAGCGCGCCGGCCGCGTCGAGGAAGGCCGGCGCCGCGGTGGCCTGCGCGCCGGCGTCCAGCGCGCGGAACGCCTGCTCGACCAGCGCCGCGCCCGACTGCGACACCGGCGTCAGCCCCATCGCCTGCGCGGCCTGCGCCACGTCCAGGCGGGTGATGTCGAGGAACACGTCGTCCGGGTCGTAGGCCAGCGTCGCATCGAGGAAGTTGCCGACGCTGGTGAGCTGCGAGAACGTGCCGGACACGCCCCCGCCCGCATGCAGGATGTTCTCGTGCGCGCTCGCGGTGTAGCCGGTGCGCACGCCGAGCAGGTTGAGCGTGCCGGCGAGCGTCGCGCTGCCGCCCACCAGGAAGCTGCGGCCGATGTAGGCGTCGAGCGTGCCGGTGGCTTCCTGCACGTAGTCGCCGTCCACGCTCAGGCCGGTGGCGTCGCCGGCGCTGCTGACCACCAGGTGGCCGCCGTTGCGGACGTCGCCGGCGATGCTGCCGCGGCCGCGCAGCGTGCCCTGGGCGCCGATGACGACGTCCGAGGCGCCCAGGCCGTCGCCGAGCTCGATCGCGCCGGCCTCGATGCGCGTGTCGCCGGTGTAGGTGGAACGTTCGGTGAGCACCAGCGTGCCGACGCCGCGCTTGACCAGGCCGCCGGCGCCGGAGATCGCGTTCGACCAGGTGGACGTGCCGCCGAACGACACGGTGACGTCGCCCCAGTCGAAGCGGGCCGGGCCCTTCAGCGCCGCGCCGACGTCGAGCAGGCCGTGCCCGAACACCGGGTCCACGCCGGGCGCGCCGAGGTCCTTGGCGGTGCCGAGCAGGGTCTGCCGCACCAGGTCGTTGCTGAAGTACGGGAACTGCGACCACACCACCGCCGCCGCGCCGGACACCAGCGGCGCCGCGAACGACGTGCCCGAGCCGACCCAGTAGGTCGGGTTGCCGGCGCTGTCGTTGGCGCCGGTGAACACCACGTCCCCCGGCGCCACCAGGCAGTAGTCCATCGCCACGCCGCAGGCCTGCGAGTACGAGGCCAGCTGCGTCGGGTGCAGCGTGTCGAGCGCGGCGACCGCGAGCCAGCCGACCGCGAGGTCGGCCGCGATGCCGCCGTCCTTGCTCGGCAGCGCCGCGTTGTCGGACGGGTTGGCGCGGTAGCGCGGATCGGTGCCGAGGTTGCCGGCCGCGAACACCACCAGGCCGCCGCGGGTGATCACGAACTCGCGGAACGCGTTGGCGAACTCGGTGGTGACGCTCGGGTCGGTCCAGTACAGGCCGCCCCAGGAATTGTTGAGGATGCGCGCGCCCGCGTTCCAGAGCTCGCGGTTGATCGCGGCGAAGAACGCGCCGTAGCCCTGCCCGGTGCGCACTTCGTTGCCCTGCCCCGAGCCGTCGTCGGCCGGCCGCTGGTCGTTGATGATGCGCGAGGCGACGATGTGCGCTTCCGGCGCGATGCCGCCCGGCCACTGTCCGAACGGCTTGCCCGCGGCGAGCATCGCGACCGTGGTGCCGTGGCCGACCTTGTCGTCCATCGACAGGTCGTTGCCGGCCGGATCCACGTGCACGAAGTTGGCGTCCACGCGCCCGGCCAGCGCCGGGTGGTTGCGGTTCACGCCGGTGTCCACGATGCCGATGGTGACGCCGGCGCCGTGGTGGCCGGTGGCGCGCGCGCCGAGGTCGTTGGTGACCGAGAGGTGCGCGTTGAACGCCGGCTGGTTCGAGGAACCGCCGCCTCCGCCACCGCCGCCACCGTTGTCGGCGGGCGGCGGCGGGGGCGGATCGTTGCGGACGTTGCCGCCGCCACCGCCGCTGCCGCAGGCCGCCAGGCCCAGGACGACCGCCAACGCCAGCGCGTTGCGCGCCGGACCATGGAACTTGCGCATCGGAAAGCACCCCCCTGCCTGCCAGTCCGGCCATTATGAGCGCCGCCCGGGCACCCTCGGCAAGCCATGCGGCAGTGCAGCATCCCGGCCCGAATCGCGCCATAATCGGGGGATGCGGCCCCGGCCGCACCCCACCAAGGAGTCCCCATGTCCGACGTCGTCATCGTCGGTGCCAAGCGCACCGCCATCGGTTCCTTCCTCGGCCAGTTCACCGGCATGCCCGCGCCGCAGCTCGGCGCCGCGGCGATCTCCGGCGCCCTCGCCCACGCCGGCCTGGCGCCGGACCAGGTGGACGAGGTGCTGATGGGCTGCGTGCTGCCGGCCGGCCTCGGCCAGGCGCCCGCCCGCCAGGCCGCGCTGGGCGCCGGCATTCCCCCGGCGGCGGGTTGCACCACGGTCAACAAGGTCTGCGGCTCGGGCATGAAGGCGACGATGCTCGCGCACGACCTGATCAAGGCCGGCTCGGCGAAGGTGGTGGTCGCGGGCGGCATGGAGTCCATGACCAACGCGCCGCACCTGCTCAACGGTTCGCGCACCGGCATCCGCTACGGCAGCGCCGAATTCCTCGACCACATGGCCTGGGACGGCCTGACCAACCCCTACGACGGCAAGGCGATGGGCGTGTTCGGCGACATGGCCTGCGCGAAGTACGGCTACGACCGCGCTGCGCTCGACGCGTACTCCGCCGAGAGCGTGCGCCGCGCCCAGGCCGCACAGGCGTCCGGCGCGTTCGACGCCGAGATCGTTCCGGTCACGGTCAAGGGCCGCAAGGGCGACATGGTCGTGGACAAGGACGAGGAGCCGGGCAAGGTCGACGTGGCGAAGATCCCCAACCTGCGTCCGGCCTTCGGCAAGGACGGCGTGATCACCGCCGCCGCCTCGTCGAAGATCTCCGACGGCGCGGCCGCGCTGGTGCTGATGTCGGCCGACGAGGCGAAGGCGCGCGGCCTGGCGCCGCTGGCGCGGATCGTCGCCCACGCCACCCATTCGCAGGAGCCGGAGTGGTTCACCACCGCCCCGGTGTCGGCGCTGCGCAAGGTCATGGACAAGGCCGGCTGGGCGGTCGGCGACGTGGACCTGTTCGAGGTCAACGAAGCCTTCTCCTGCGTCGCCATGGCGCCCATGACCGAGCTGGGCATCCCGCACGACCGGCTGAACGTCAACGGCGGCGCGGTCGCCCTGGGACATCCCATCGGCGCCAGCGGCGCCCGGCTACTGGTGACCCTCCTGCACGCCCTCCAGGCGCGCGGTGGTCGCCGTGGCGTCGCCTCCCTGTGCATCGGCGGCGGCGAGGCGACCGCGGTCGCTGTCGAGATCGCCTAAACGTTAAAATCGCTTAACCAAAAAAATCGCATTCCACCGCTTGACAGGCGACACGGGCTTGTCATCATGTTATTGGCGCGCAGTTGCGCGTTGCCAAACTCTAACGACGAGGAAGATTACGATCATGACCATCAACAAGGCGCTGCTCGCCCTCGCCATGGGCGTTGCCCTGGCCGCTTGCTCCAACTCGCAGCAGGCTTCGGACTCCGCTGCCGACGCCGCCGCCGCCGCTGCCGAAGCGCAGCAGGCCGCTGACGCCGCCGCCGGCGAAGGCGCCGACGCCGCCCAGGCTTCGGCCGACGCCGCCGCCGCTGCTGCCGACGCCGCCGGCACCGCCGCCGACGCCGCTGCCGCCGCCGGCACCATGGGCGAGGCCGACGACGCTGCCGACGCCGCCGAGAACGCTGCCGACGCCGCCGAGCAGGCGAAGGACGCCGCGGAAGAGGCTTCGCAGCAGTAAGCCGCTTCGAGCGATACGCTCCAAGGAAACCGCCGGCCTCGCGCCGGCGGTTTTTTTTCGCGCGTGTTTTTCGTGCGCGGATGCGCGATGTCAACGCAACGTTCACGGTCGTCACGCCGCCGTTCACGCCCTCCCATTAACCTTTGCCGCCGTTCCACCCCCAACTGTCCGGAGACGACATGAACACCAAGCTTCTCGTGCTCGCCACTGCCGCGGTGCTCGCGCTGTCGGCCTGCAAGAACGAAACCCCCGAGGCGCAGCAACAGGCCGCCGAGGCCAGGGCTGCCGCCGACCAGGCCGGCAATGCGGCGGGCGATGCGCTCTACGCCACGGGCGACGCCGCCCGCGAGGGCGCCGAGGCCGCGGCCGCCGCCACCGGCGAGGCCGTGGGCGAAGTCGCCGCCAACACCCGCGAGGCCGCCGACGCCGCCGCGGCCGCCGCCAACCAGGCCGCCGCCAACGCCGCCCAGGCCACCGCCGACGCCGCCCAGAACACGGCGGATGCCGCGCAGCAGGCGGCCGACAGCGCGCAGAACGCGGCCGACGAGGTCGACGACCGCTGAGGCCCGCCCTCCCCGGTCTGAAGGAAGGCCCGCTCCGGCGGGCCTTTTCTTTAGAATCGCCGGATGCCCGCCATCGCCTCGCAACTGGATCCGCGTTCGGAAGAGTTCCGCACGAACGCCGAGTACCACCGCAGCCTCGTCGCGGAACTCGACCGTCGCCTCGCGCGCGCGGCCGAGGGCGGCGGCCAGAAGGCGCGCGACAAGCACACCGAGCGCGGCAAGCTGCTGGTGCGCGACCGCATCGCCGCGCTGCTCGACCCGGGCTCGCCGTTCCTCGAGATCGCGCCGCTCGCCGCCGAGGACATGTACGACGGCCAGGCGCCCGCGGCCGGCATCGTCTGCGGCATCGGCCGGGTGATGGGCCAGGAAGTGGTGGTCGTCGCCAACGACGCCACGGTCAAGGGCGGCACCTACTTCCCGATGACGGTGAAGAAGCACCTGCGCGCGCAGGAGATCGCGCGCGAGAACCGCCTGCCGTGCATCTACCTGGTGGATTCGGGCGGCGCCTACCTGCCGCTGCAGGACGAGGTGTTCCCGGACAAGGAGCACTTCGGCCGCATCTTCTACAACCAGGCGCGGATGAGCGCGGAGAACATCCCGCAGGTCGCGGTGGTGATGGGTTCGTGCACCGCCGGCGGCGCGTACGTGCCGGCGATGAGCGACGAGTCGGTGATCGTCAGGGAACAGGGCACGATCTTCCTCGGCGGCCCGCCGCTGGTGAAGGCCGCCACCGGCGAGGTGGTGGACGCGGAAACGCTCGGCGGCGCCGACGTGCACACGTCGGTGTCGGGCGTGGCCGACCATTTCGCCGAGGACGACCGGCACGCGCTGCAGATCGCGCGCGACATCGTCGGCGGGCTCAACCGGCGCAAGGTGCTGTCGCTGGCCACGCGCGAGCCGCGCGAGCCGCTCTACCCCGCCGAGGAGCTGTACGGCATCGTGCCGAAGGATCCGCGCCGCCCGTTCGACATCCGCGAGGTGGTCGCGCGCGTGGTGGACGGCAGCGAGCTGCAGGAGTTCAAGGCGCGCTACGGCAAGACGCTGGTGTGCGGCTTCGCCCACATCCACGGCTACCCGGTCGGCATCGTCGCCAACAACGGCATCCTGTTCTCCGAGAGCGCGCTCAAGGGCGCGCACTTCATCGAGCTGTGCAACCAGCGCGGCATCCCGCTGGTGTTCCTGCAGAACATCACCGGCTTCATGGTCGGCCGCAAGTACGAGCAGGCCGGCATCGCCAAGGACGGCGCCAAGATGGTGACCGCGGTGGCGTGCTCGCACGTGCCCAAGTTCACCGTGGTCATCGGCGGCAGCTTCGGCGCCGGCAACTACGCGATGTGCGGCCGCGCCTACGGCGCCCGCTTCCTGTGGATGTGGCCGAACGCGCGCATCAGCGTGATGGGCGGCGAGCAGGCCGCGGCGGTGCTGGCGACGGTCAAGCGCGACGGCATCGAGGCGCGCGGCGGCCAGTGGAGCGCGGAGGAGGAGGAAGCGTTCAAGGCGCCGATCCGCGAGCAGTACGAGACGCAGGGCAGCCCCTGGTACGCCACCGCGCGGCTGTGGGACGACGGCATCATCGATCCGGCGGACACGCGCCGCGTGCTCGGGCTCGGCATCTCCGCCTCGCTGAACGCGCCGGTCGAGCCGGGCATGCGCTTCGGCGTGTTCCGGATGTAGACCTGCGTCGCAGCATCGCCACCGTACTCCCGTGCTAGGCTCGGCGGACCGGGGAACGTTCCCCATCCAACCCCGCTAGAGGGCATGCACATGGCGATCTTCGACCAGAAAACCGCGCCCAGGAAGGACGCTGCACCGTTCACCCCCGACCCGATGCCGTTCCGCGAGGCCGGCCAGGCGGCCGACGCCGCCCCCGCCACGGGTCCGGCGCCCGTCGCCTCGCGCCCGCAGCCGGTCGCGAAGGAGTCGCTGATCGCCGCCGACCTCACCATCGAGGGCAAGATCGAGGGCAACGGCAACGTCCGCATCGCCGGCAAGTTCAAGGGCGACGTGAACGTGCAGGGCGACCTCACCATCGAGCAGGGCGCCAAGCTCACCGGTGGCGTGCGCGCGCGCCGCGTGGTCATCGCGGGCGAGCTCGAGGGCAACATCGAGGCGGCGCAGCAGGTCGAGCTGCAGCAGGGCGGCCTGCTCGTCGGCGACGTCAAGGCCGGCACCATGACCGTGGCCTCCGGCGCGCGCATGCGCGGCCAGGCGGACTTCGGCTGGGAGGAGAAAGGCGCGGCCCGATCGGATAGCGCCTCCGCCGCATGAGCACCCTGCGCCCGGGGACGCCGGGCGCGACGCGCGCCTGCCCCCACTGCAAGGCGACGATCCTCGAGAGCGCCAGCGTGTGCCCCGCGTGCCGGGGCCACCTGCGCTACGACGAGGCCTCGATCCTGCGCGAGAAGACCAAGGTCGTCCCGCTCAGCATCGAGGGCACGATCGTGCCGCCCCCGGGCGACGGCACCTACGAGTACGCGATGGTGCTCTCCATCCGCAACGAGCGCGGCGAAGAGGTCAACCGCCAGGTGATCGGCGTCGGCGCGCTCCATCCCGGCGACGAGCGCAGCTTCACCCTGCAGGTGGAGATGACCGAGGCGAGCGGCGCGAAGGCGCGCCGCAAGCATTAGGCGCTACGTCAGGGCTTGCAGGCGTTGCAGGACCCGCAGCCGTCGTCGCCGGCACTGCGCGGCTCGGGCGCGATCCACAGGCCCACGCGCCGCAGCCACGGCGCCCTGCCCTCGCGCACCAGCGGCACCGCGCAGGCGATGCGCGCGCGGCGCACCGCGCCCGGGAACTGCCGGCGCACCACGAACGCCGCGCTGGCCAGCACCGCCGCCGCGACCGCCACGTACTGCAGCAGGAGCCCGGCGTCCATGCTCAGCCTCCCGCGAACAGGCGCCAGGCCTGGTAGGTGAGCAGCGAGGCCGCGTAGGCCATCGCGAACAGGTAGCCGGCGGCGATGCCGACCTGCCTCCACGAATGCGTCTCGCGCCGGATCGTCGCCAGCGTGGAAATGCACTGCGGCGCATAGATGTACCAGACCAGCAGCGCCAGCGCCGTGCCCAGCGACCACTGCGCCGCGATCAGCGGCCCCAGCTGCGCCGCGGCCGCGTCGTCGGTGGCGGCCGAGAGCGCGTACACCGTGGCCAGCGAGGCCACCGCCACCTCGCGCGCGGCCAGGCCCGGAATCAACGCGATGCAGATCTGCCAGTTGAAGCCGATCGGCGCGAACACGGTCTCCAGCGCGCGGCCGATGCGCCCGGCGTAGCTGTAGTCGATCGCCGGCAGCGTCGCGTCCGGCGGCGGCGCCGGGAAGCTCGCCAGGAACCACAGCAGCACCGTGAGCGAGAGGATGATGCCGCCCACGCGCTTGAGGAAGATCGCCGCCCGCTCCCACAGCCCGATGGCAAGGTCGCGCGGGTGCGGCATGCGGTACGACGGCAGCTCGAGCATCAGCGCATGTTCGCTGCGGTCGCGCCGCCACTTCTTCATCATCCATGCCACCAGCAGCGCGCTGAGGATGCCGGCCACGTACAGCGCGAACAGCACCAGGCCCTGCAGGTTGAACACCCCCGCCACCTGCTGCCGCGGAATGAACGCCGCGATCAGCAGCGTGTACACCGGCAGCCGTGCCGAGCAGGTCATCAGCGGCGCGACCATGATCGTCGCCAGGCGGTCGCGCGGGTCCTGGATCGAGCGCGTGGCCATGATCCCCGGGATCGCGCAGGCGAAGCTCGACAGCAGCGGGATGAACGAGCGCCCCGACAGCCCCGCCTTGAACATCAGCCGGTCGAGCAGGAACGCGGCGCGCGGCAGGTAGCCCGATTCCTCCAGCGACAGGATGAAGAGGAACAGGATCAGGATCTGCGGCAGGAACTCGACCACGGTGCCGACGCCGGCGAACACGCCGTCCACCAGCAGGCTGCGCAGCGGGCCGTCGGGCAGCAGCCCGCCGGCGACGCCGCCGAGCCAGGCGACGCCGTTGGCCAGCGCGTCCTGCAGCGGCGCGGCCCACGAGAACACCGCCTGGAACACCAGGAACATCACCGCCGCCAGCGCGGCCAGACCAAGCACCGGATGCAGCAGCCAGCGGTCGAGGGCGTCGTCGATCTCGGCGGTGCGGCGCGGCATCGTCACCGCGGCCGCGAGCAGGCGCCGCGTCTCGGCATGCAGCGCGTGCAGGTCGGCGCCTTCGGGCAGGCGCGCGGCCGGCGCGGGCAGCGCCTCGGCAACGCGGTCGAGGGTGGCGACGAGGTCGCGCGCGCCGTCGCGCTGCACCGCCACGGTCGCCACCACCGGCACGCCGAGCTCGCGCGCGAGCACGTCGAGGTCCACGCGGATGCCGCGGCGGCGCGCGGCGTCGATCATGTTCACCGCCACGATCATCGGCCGCCCGAGCTCGCGGATCTCCAGCGCGAAGCGCAGGTGCAGGCGCAGGTTGGTCGCGTCCACCACGCACACCAGCGCGTCCGGCGCCGGCTCGCCCGGCAGGAAGCCGCGGCACAGGTCGCGGGTGATCGCCTCGTCCAGGCTCGCCGCGTTGAGGCTGTACGCGCCCGGCAGGTCGAGCAGCGCGTAGCTGCGCCCCGACGGCGAATGCAGCCGCCCTTCCTTGCGCTCGACGGTGACGCCGGCGTAGTTGGCGACCTTCTGCCGGCTGCCGGTCAGCAGGTTGAACAGTGCGGTCTTGCCGCAGTTCGGGTTGCCGACCAGGGCGACGCGCAGCGGCGGCATGGCGGTCGCGCTCATGCGGCCACCGGTTGCACGCGCACGCGCGCCGCCTCGGCGCGGCGCAGGGCGAAACGGGTGAAGCCGACCTGCACCAGCAGCGGCTCCGCGCCGAACGGGCCGGCCGCCATCACCTCCACCGCCTCGCCGGCGACGAAGCCGAGTTCGCGCAGCCGGCGCGCGATGCCGTCGTTCGGGGCCTGGTCCTCGACGCGCTCGACGACGGCGGCGACGCGCCGGGGCAGTTCGGAAAGCTTCACGGGGCAGCCCGACAAATGGGAATAGTTCTCATTATATACGGCTGCCGGCCCGCCGTACGGGGCCGCCGGTATCATGCGCGGATCATGGATGCACGAGACGCCGCATGAGCGCTGCCCCCTTCTCCCTGCGCCGCGACGGCGCGGTGGCGACCCTGCGGCTGGAACGCCCCGAGGTCCACAACGCCTTCGACGACAGCCTGGTCGCCGGCCTGGTCCGCAGCCTGCTCGCGCTGGGCGCCGACCCGGACGTGCGGGTGGTCGTGCTGGAGGGCGCCGGCCCCTCGTTCTCGGCGGGCGCCGACCTGCACTGGATGCGGCGCATGGCGGCCGCCGACGAGGCCGCCAACCGCGACGACGCCCTCGCCCTCGCCGGCCTGCTGCGCGCGCTCGACGAGCTGCCCAAGCCCACCATCGCCCGCGTCCACGGCGCGGCCTTCGGCGGCGGCGTCGGCCTGGTGGCCGCCTGCGACATCGCCATCGGCGTGCCGGGCGCAAAGTTCGGCCTCACCGAGAGCCGCCTGGGCCTGCTGCCCGCGGTGATCTCGCCCTACGTCGTCGCCGCGATCGGCCCGCGCCAGGCGCGGCGCTGGTTCGCGACGGCCGAAGTGTTCGACGCCGCCGAAGCCCTGCGCATCGGCCTGCTGCACCAGGTCGTGCCCGAGGACGCGCTCGACGCCGCCGTGCAGCGCCAGGTGGACCTGCTGCTGAAGGCCGGCCCGCGCGCCGCGGCCAACGCCAAGGCGCTGGTGCGCACGGTCGTCGCCAACGACCGCTCGCCGACCGGCCGCGACGAGCTCGACGCCGCCAACGCCGAGCTCATCGCCGCCCTCCGCGTCTCCGCCGAAGGCCAGGAGGGCATCGCCGCCTTCCTCGAAAAACGCCCCCCCGCCTGGACCCGGCAGGGGAATTAGCCACAGATTCCACAGATTCCACAGTTCGGGAATTCGCATGGACGCGATCCTTCCGCCACCGTCACTGACAGGGCGGGTCATCGGTGCCTTCTATTCGACGTACAACGAACTCGGATACGGATTCCTCGAGTCGGTCTATGAAAATGCCCTGGCGCTCCAGCTCGATGCCGAAGGCCTCCGATGGCAGCGCCAGGTACCGATCCAGGTCCGCTTCCGGGGAAGCGTGGTAGGCATCTTTCGGGCCGACTTCCTCGTTGAACGCCAATTGATCCTTGAAGTAAAGGCGGTGGACGGGTTGTCCCCCATCCATGAGGCGCAACTGCTCAACTACCTCAAGGCCACGAGACTGCGCCTCGGCTTGCTTCTAAACTTCGGTCCGAAGGCGCAGGTCCGCCGCATGGTCCTGTAGGCCATGGAAAAACCAGGAACGACTCTGTGGAATCTGTGAAATCTGTGGCCAATCGCATGTTCGCCAAGGTGTTGATCGCCAACCGGGGGGAGATTGCGTGCCGGGTGGCGCGGACGTGCCGGCGGCTGGGGATCCGGACGGTGGCGGTGTACTCGGAGGCGGACGCGGACGCGCAGCACGTGCGGCTGGCCGACGAGGCCTGGCCGATCGGCGGGCCGCGGCCGCAGGACTCGTACCTGCGCGGCGAGGCGATCATCGAGGCGGCGCTGCGCAGCGGCGCGCAGGCGATCCACCCGGGCTACGGCTTCCTGAGCGAGAACGCGGACTTCGCCGATGCGGTGGAAGCCGCGGGCCTGGTGTTCATCGGGCCGAAGGCGGCCTCGATGCGCCGGATGGGCAGCAAGGCCGGCGCCAAGGACCTCATGCAGGCCGCGGGCGTGCCGGTGGTGCCGGGCTATACCGGCGAGGACCAGTCGCCGCAGGCGCTGGCGCGGGAGGCGGCGCGCATCGGCTTCCCGCTGATGATCAAGGCGGCGCACGGCGGCGGCGGCAAGGGCATGCGCATCGTGCGCGCGCAGGACGAGTTCGCCGCGGCGCTGGAGAGCTGCCAGCGCGAGGCGGCGAACGCGTTCGGCCGCGACCGCGTGCTGCTGGAGCGCTACGTGGAGTCGCCGCGGCACGTCGAGATCCAGGTGTTCGGCGACGCGCACGGCAACGTGATCCACCTCAACGAGCGCGAATGCTCGGCGCAGCGCCGCTACCAGAAGGTGCTGGAGGAAGCGCCCTCGCCGTTCCTGACGCCGGAACTGCGCGCGGCGATGGGCGCGGCCGCGGTGCAGGCGGCGCGCGCGATCGAGTACGCCAACGCGGGCACGGTGGAGTTCATCGTTGCGCCGGACGGCGGCTTCTGGTTCATGGAGATCAACACGCGCCTGCAGGTGGAGCATCCGGTGACCGAGATGACCACCGGCCTCGACCTGGTTGAATGGCAGCTGCGCGTCGCCGCGGGCGAGCCGCTGCCGCTGGCGCAGGATGCGGTGCCGCAGCGCGGCCACGCGATCGAGGTGCGCCTGTACGCCGAAGACCCGGAAGCCGGCTTCCTGCCCGGCTCGGGCCGGATCGAGCGCCTGGCGCTGCCGGCGCCGTCGGCGCAGGTGCGCGTGGATTCGGGCGTGGTGGAGGGCGACACGGTCACGATCTTCTACGACCCGATGATCGCCAAGCTCATCGTGCACGGCGCCGACCGCGCCGAGGCGCTGGCGCGCATGCGCGAGGCGCTGGCCCGGTGCGACGTCGCCGGGCCGAAGTCGAACATCGCCTTCCTCGAGCGGCTGCTGCGGCACCCGGCGGTGGTCGAGGGCCGCATCGACACCGGCTACCTGGACCGCCACCTCGACGAATTCATGCCGCGCGCGGACGCCCCCGTCCCGGCGGACGCGCTGCTGGCCGCCTGCACCGCGCAGCTGCTGCTGCAGGAACGGGCCTGCGCCGCCGCGGCCGCGGCCTCGGGCGACCCGGGCTCGCCCTGGGCGCGGGCCGACGGCTGGCGGCTGGGCCACGCCGGCAAGCGCCAGCTCGCCTTCCTGGCCCAGGGCGTCCGCCTCGTCGCCTCGGCCCAGGGCGAATCCGGCGACTACCGCATCGCCCCCGGCGACGGGCCGGCCGTGGCCGTCGCGGGCGCGCGCCTGTCCGACGGGGTGCTGGAGGCCCGTTTCGACGGGATCGGGCGCCGTTTCCGGGTCCACGCCGGGCCGGGGCGGCTGGTGGTCCACGACGGGGAGCGCCGGATCCCCTTCGAACCCGTCCAGGTGTATCGTCGGGACAGCGACACGTCTGCGGCGCAGGACCACCGGGTCCGGGCCCCAATGCCCGGGCGGGTGGTGGTGGTCCGGGTCCGCGAGGGGGACAGGGTCGTGGCCGGGCAGGAACTCGTGGTGGTCGAGGCGATGAAGATGGAGCTCGCCCTCAGGGCGCCCCGCGACGGGACCGTCGCCGGGGTGCCCGCCGTGGCGGGGGATTTCGTCGAGGCGGACGCGCTGCTGGTGGAACTGGAGCGTTGACATGCCGACGCCCCCCAGCGTGCGCATCGTGGAGGTCGGCCCGCGGGACGGGCTCCAGAACGAGAAGGCGATCGTCCCGACGCCGGCCAAGGTCGAACTGATCGACCGGCTCTCGGCGACGGGCCTGCAGTGCATCGAGGCCACCAGCTTCGTCAGCCCCAAGTGGGTGCCGCAGCTCGCCGACGCCGAGCAGGTGATGGCCTCCATCGACCGCCGCCCCGGCGTGCGTTACCCGGTGCTGGTGCCGAACCTCAAGGGCTACGAGCGCGCGGTCGCCGCGGGCGCCACCGACGTGGCCGTGTTCACCGCCGCGTCCGAGGCGTTCAACCGCCGCAACACCAACGCCGGCATCGACGAGTCGCTCGAGCGTTTCGCGCCGGTGCTCGAGCGCGCGCGCGCCGACGGCGTGGCGGTGCGCGGCTACGTCTCCACCGTGCTCGGCTGCCCGTACCAGGGCGAGGTGCCGCTGGCCGACGTGGTGCGCGTGGCGCGCGCGCTGCACGCCATGGGCTGCTACGAAGTCTCGCTCGGCGACACCATCGGCGTGGGCACGCCGGCCCGGGCGCGGGCGATGCTGCGCGCGGTTGCGGCCGAAGTGCCGATGTCGGCGCTGGCGGTGCACTTCCACGACACCTACGGCCAGGCGTTGGCCAACCTGCTGGCCTGCCTCGAGGAAGGCGTGGCCGTGGTCGATTCCTCCGTCTCCGGCACGGGCGGCTGCCCCTACGCGCGCGGCGCGAGCGGCAACGTCGCCACCGAGGACGTGGTGTACATGCTGCACGGCATGGGCATCTCCACCGGCGTGGACCTGCAGCGCCTGGTGGAAACCGGGCGCTGGCTCGCGTCCCTCCTCGGACGCGCCAGCGGAAGCAAGGTCACCCAGGCGGCCGCCGTCGCGTGAGCCGTGACGCGCCCGCGCCGCCCTCGCCCGCGCCGCAAACGCCGGCGGTGGACGCCGAGGGCGTGCTGGCGATGCTGCTGGGCGCCATCGCCGACCCCGGCACCAGCGACGAGACCCGCGCCCTGCTGCAGGACGCGGCCGATGCGCTGCAGGTGGCGATGGCGGTGGGCGTGGCCGAGCGCCAGCGCTACCGCGCGCTGTTCGACGCCGTGCCCGATCCGGTCAGCGTCATCGCCTGGGACGGCACCGTGCTCGACCTCAACCGCGCCGGCGTGGCCGCCTACGGCCGCAGGCGCGAGGAGATCATCGGCCAGCCGATCCACGTGCTGAACCCCGAGCTGCCGCGCGACCACATGGGGCCGGTGTACGACGCGCTGCGCAACGGCGGCACCCACGTGGTGGAAGTCACCAACATGCGCGCCGACGGCACCCGCTTCCCGGTGGAGGTGCATTCGGCCAACTTCGAGTTCGAGGGCCAGCCCTGCCTGGTGGCGGTCGCGCGCGACCTGAGCGGCCGCGCCGAGGCCGAGATGCGCTACCGCGAGCTGATGGCGGTGATGGACAAGGGCATCGTGATGCGCGATGCCAGCGGCCGCATCGTCTACGCCAACGCGGCGGCGATCCGCATGCTCTGCGTGGAGCCGGGCCTCAGCCTCGAGGAGGAGATGCAGCCCGGGCGCTGGATCGTGGTGGACGAGGACGGGCGCGAACTGTCGCCGGACGAGCTGCCCTCGATGCGCGCGCTGCGCTCCGGGCGCGTGGAGGAGAACACCGTCCTCGGCTACTACAACGTGCGCCTGCGCAAGCTCACCTGGTTCGCGGTGACCTCGGTGCCGCAGTTCGCGGCCGGCGCCGGCACGCCGCACCAGGTGATGTCGCTGTTCACCGACGTCACCGACCTCAAGCGCGACAGTGCCCTGTTCGAGCGCGTGCAGGCGCTGGCCCACATCGGCGGCTGGCAGTGGGACGCCGGCCGCGACCAGCTCTACCTGAGCCGCGAGACGATGCGCATCATCGGCCTCGACACGCCGCCCGAAACCATGGCTGACGCGCAGGGGGTGCTGCTCGAGCCGGACCGCAAGCGCCTGCAGGCGGCGATCGCGCATACCCTGCGCACCGGCGAGGGCTTCGACCTCGAGCTGCAGGGCCGGCGCGGCGACGAGCCGTTCTGGGTGCGCGCGATCGGCGAGTCGGTCGCCGGCGGCGCGCTCTCGCAGCACCTCACCGGCACGGTGCAGGACATCACCGAGCGCAAGCGCGCCGAGGAATCGCTGCGCGTGCAGGCGCGCACCGACCCGCTGACCGGGCTGCTGAACCGCGACGCCATCCTCGGCGAGCTGGTGGCACTGCTGGAGGCGCCCTCGCCCGCGCCGGTCGCGGTGCTGTACATCGACCTGGACCGCTTCAAGAGCGTCAACGACGTGCTCGGCCACGGCGCAGGCGACGAGCTGCTGGCCTCGGCCGCGAACCGCATCCGCCGCGCGGTCGGCGGCGACGGCCTGATCGCGCGCTTCGGCGGCGACGAATTCCTGGTGGTCTGCCCCTGCGACGCCGACCCCACCCGCCCGGAGCACGTGGCCGACGCGATCCTGGACGCGTTCGGCGACAGCTTCCGCTTCGACAAGGAGGAGTTCGCGATCACCGCGAGCATCGGCATCGCCCGCGCGCCCGCCGACGGCACCACCGTGCAGGCGCTGGTGCAGAACGCCGACGCGGCGATGTACGACAGCAAGCGCCGCATCCGCAACGGCTGGCAGGCCTACACGCCGGCGCTGGCGCAGTCGCAGCAGGAGCGGCACCGCATCGAGGCGCACCTGCGCCGCGCCGCCGAGAACAACGAGTTCCACCTGGTGTACCAGCCGCAGGTGCGGCTGGACTCGGGCGCGATCGTGGCGGCCGAGGCACTGATCCGCTGGGACAACGACCAGTTCGCGGAGATGCGCCCCGACCAGTTCATCGCCCACGCCGAGGCCACCGGCGACATCGTGCGCATCGGCGGCTGGGTGCTGCGCGAGGCCTGCCGCCAGGCGCGCGAGTGGCGCGACGCGGGCGTGGACTTCGGCCGGCTCGCGGTCAACGTGTCGTACCGGCAGTTCCTCGGCGACGACCTCGCCGGCACCGTGCGTACCCTGCTCGCCGAGTTCGGGCTGCCGGGCCAGGCGCTGGAGCTGGAGTTCACCGAGCGCGTGCTGATCGAGGACGCGCCGGACACGCAGCGCACCTTCGCCGCGCTGCGCGAGCTCGGGGTCATGCTCACCATCGACGACTTCGGCGAGGGCTACAGCGCGCTCAACTACCTGCGCCGGCTGCCCATCCACGGGCTCAAGCTGAGCCAGATGTTCCTGCAGGGCGTGCCCGCCAACCGCTCCGACGTCGCGGTGTGCCAGGCGGTGTGCGGCATCGCCCGCAGCCTCGGGCTGGCACTGGTCGCCGAGGGCGTGGAGAATGAGGCGCAACGCCGGTTCCTGCTCGAGCTCGGGGTCGAGGTCGGCCAGGGCTTCCTGTTCTCGCCGGGGCTGACGCCGCAGGGCTACGCCGACCGGCTGCGGCAGGCCGGCGCACCGCCCCTCGCCGTCCCCGTCGCCTGAGGCAGGACAACGCATGCAAGACTGGTCGATCCGGCCGATCCGGGCCGAAGACGATGCCGCCATGGCGGCGATCATCCGCACCGTGATGCCCGAGTTCGGCGCCTGCGGCAGCGGCTTCGCGATCAACGACCCCGAGGTGGACTGGATGACGCGCGCGTACTCGGCGCCGCGCAGCGCGTACTTCGTGCTCGAGCGCGGGGGACGCGTGCTCGGCGGCGGCGGCGTGGCGCCGCTCGAGGGCGGCGACGCCGACACCTGCGAGCTGCGCAAGATGTACTTCCTGCGCGAGGCCCGCGGCCTGGGCGCGGGCAGCGCGATGATGGCGCGCTGCCTCGAGGCGGCGCGCGGCTTCGGCTTCCGCCGCTGCTACCTGGAGACCCTCACCGGCATGGACGCGGCGATGCGCCTGTACGAGCGCAGCGGCTTCCGCCGGATCGACGGCCCGATGGGCAACACCGGCCACGGCGGCTGCAACACGTTCTACCTGCTCGACCTGTAGGCCCTGGGCCCGCGAACGCCCCGGGGGACCGGAAGCAGCCGCCCGGAGGCCCTACAATGTCGGGCTTTCGGAATCGGAGTCCCCCCAATGCAGCTGACCGACACCCGCGCCATCGTCACCGGCGGCGTCTCCGGGCTCGGCCTCGCCGTGGCCCGCCACCTCGTCGCCAACGGCGGCAAGGTCGCGCTGTTCGACCTCAACGACGACAAGGGCGCCGCCGCCGTGGCCGAGCTTGGCGACGCGAACGCGCGCTACTTCCGCACCGACGTCGCCGACGAGGCCGGCGTCGCCGCCAACGTCGCCGCCGCGCGCGACTTCCTCGGCGGGCTCAACGCGGTCGTGAACTGCGCCGGCATCCTCGGCGCCGGCCGCATGCTCGGCAAGGATGGCCCGATGCCGCTGTCGCAGTTCGCCACCACGGTGATGGTGAACCTGGTCGGCAGCTTCAACGTCGCCAAGGCCGCCGCCGCGCTGATGCAGCACAACACGCCGGGCGAGGACGGCGAGCGCGGGGTGATCGTCAACACCGCGTCGGTGGCCGCGTACGAAGGCCAGATCGGCCAGGCCGCCTACTCCGCCTCCAAGGGCGGCGTGGTCGGCATGACCCTGCCGATGGCGCGCGAGCTGGCGCGCTTCGGCATCCGCGTCATGACCGTGGCGCCGGGCGTGTTCTGGACGCCGATGGTGGACGGCATGCCCGAGTCGGTGCAGCAGTCGCTGGCGGCGACCATCCCGTTCCCGGCGCGCCTGGGCAAGGCCGAGGAATACGCCGACCTGGTCGCGTACATCCTGCGCAACACCTACCTCAACGGCGAAACGATCAGGCTGGACGGCGCGACCCGCCTCGCGCCGAAGTAACCGCCCTCCGCCATTCCCCATTCCCGGTTCCCATTCCATGAAGGCCTACGACATCAAGAAGGGCAACGTCGTCGAGCACAACGGCGGCGCCTGGCAGGTGCGCGACATCGAGCGCAGCTCCCCGCAGGGGCGCGGCGGCAACGTGCGCTACCGCTTCACCATGTACTCGATCCCGGGCGGCAACAAGCTCGACGCGAGCTTCGACGCCGACGACGAGCTGCGCGAGGTGGACCTGGCCCGCCGCCAGGCGACCTTCTCCTACAAGGACGGCGACGCGTTCGTGTTCATGGACGACGAGGACTACACGCCCTATACCCTGGACGCCGACGTGGTCGGCGATGCCGCCGGCTACATCGTGGACGGCCTCGCCGGCTGCTACGTGCAGATCATCGACGAGATGCCGGTGGGCCTGCAGCTGCCGCAGAGCGTGGCGATCGAGGTCGTGGACACCCCGCCGGAGCTGAAGGGCGGCACCGCTACCAAGCGCCCGAAGCCGGCGAAGCTGGCCACCGGCATCGAGATCCAGGTCCCGGAGTACATCGGCAACGGCGAGAAGGTGTGGGTCAACACCACCACCGGCGAGTTCGCCGGCCGCGCCGACTGACCGGGGACGGAGGTAATTAAATTTGGGACGGGGCACGCCCCGTCCCAAATTTAATTACCTCCGTCCCCATTTCCATGCCATGCGGCGGACCGAGGCGTCCGCCGTTTCGTCGCGCGCGAGCGCGGCGATGTCGCGCCAGGCCAGCGCATGCGACTCGTCGCTCACCACGAACGCCTCGTCGCTGCCGGCGCGCACCACGTAGCGCACGTCGTAGTGCCAGTGCGACGGCACGCCGCCATGCGCCGGGATCCAGTGCCGGTCCAGGTCGAAGATGCCGGGCTCGAGCGCCAGCCCGGCCAGCCCCGATTCCTCCTCCGCCTCGCGCAAGGCCGCGCGCGCCAGGTCGCGGTCGCCGTCGGCGTGGCCGCCGAGCTGCAGCCACAGCCCGAGCTTGCGGTGGTGGGTCAGCAGCGTGCGCGTGCCATCGGCGGAGACCAGCCACGACGAGGCGGTGAAGTGCCCCGCCAGGCGCTCGCGCCGGAACGGGTCCGCCGGGTCGCCCAGCAGCGCCAGGAAGTGGCCGACCACCTCGCCCTCCTCCGGCCAGCGCTGCCGGTAGGCCTCGAATGCCGCCGCGAGTTCGCCTGCTTCCACGTCCACTCCTGTCCGGATTTGCCGCCCCCGAAGCCGGGGACCGCAATTATGGTGCCCATCGCGTTCAGGTGCCCATCGGCGCTTGTGCAGGGCCCCGGCCGCCTGTAAGGTCGGCGACTGCACTGCACGGGCCACCGTGCGTCCAACGCATGAACTGGGGAGAACGCGATGTCATCTTGGCGTGTCAAGCCGCTCGACAAAATCCTTGAGACCGCCAGCAGGAAATCGCTGGTGCGCCAGCTGGGTCCGATCCAGCTGACGCTGCTCGGCGTCGGCGCCATCATCGGCACCGGCATCTTCGTGCTGACGGCCGCCGCGGCGCAGAAGGCGGGCCCCGGCATGATGTGGAGCTTCGTGATCGCCGGCGCGGTGTGCGCGGTCGCGGCGCTGTGCTACTCCGAGATCGCCTCGATGGTGCCGGTCTCCGGCTCCGCCTATACGTATACGTATGCCGTGATGGGCGAGGTGCTGGCCTGGATGGTCGGCTGGGCGCTCATCCTCGAATATGCGGTCGCGGCCTCCGCGGTCTCGGTCGGATGGTCCGGCTACTTCATGGGACTGGTGAAGAGCGTCACGGGCTTCGAATTGCCCGCGGCGCTGGCCGCCGGCCCCGCCTGGTCGTTCGCCAACGGCCTGCCGAGCGTGGACTTCAGCCACGGCGTGTTCAACCTGCCGGCGGTGGTGATCGCGCTGGCGGTGACCTGGCTGCTGATGATCGGCACCACCGAGAGCGCGCGCGTCAACGCCATCCTGGTGGCGATCAAGGTGCTGGCCCTGTCGGTGTTCGTCGCCCTCACCGTGCCGGTGATCAACGGCACCCACTTCGAGCCCTTCGCCCCGAACGGCTGGTTCGGCAACGGTGGCGGCTCCGGCCTCGGCATCGTCGGCGCGGCGGCGTCCATCTTCTTCGCCTACGTCGGCTTCGACGCGGTCTCGACCGCGGCCGAGGAGACCAAGAACCCGCAGCGCAACGTGCCGATCGGCCTGATCGGCAGCCTCGCGCTCTGCACCGTGTTCTACCTGCTGGTCGCCGCCGGCGCGATCGGCGTGCTGGGCGCGCAGCCCACCGCGCCGGGCGTGCAGCCGGGCTCGCCGGAGTTCGTGGCCCAGTGCCAGGCGCTGCTGGCGCAGGGCGAGCAGCCGCTGGTCTGCTCCAACGAGGCGCTGGCGCACGTGCTGCGCATGATCGACTACGACCGCGTCGGCGACATGGTCGGCCTCGCCGCCAACCTGGCGCTGCCGTCGGTGATCCTGATGATGCTGTACGGCCAGACCCGCATCTTCTTCGTGATGGCGCGCGACGGCCTGCTGCCGGAGCGCATGGCCGACATCCACCCGAAGTGGAAGACGCCGCACCGCGTGACCCTGGTCACCGGCATCTTCGTCGCCATCGCCGCGGCGCTGTTCCCGGTGGGCCAGCTGGCCGACATCTCCAACTCGGGCACGCTGTTCGCGTTCTTCATGGTCGCGATCGCCGTCCTGCTCCTGCGCATCAAGGACCCGAACCGCCACCGCCCGTTCCGCACCCCGGCGGTGTGGATCGTGGCGCCGCTCGCCATCGCCGGCACGGTGTTCCTGTTCGTGAACCTGCCGTTCGAGGCCAAGATCGTGCTCCCGGTGTGGGGCGGCATCGGCCTGGTGTTCTACTTCCTGTACGGCTATCGCAAGAGCCACCTCGGCCGCGGCCGCGTCGAGGTCCACGAGGACGACTCCGACACGCCTCCGGGCCCGGTGCCGCCGATCCAGGACTGACGGCCCCGCCAGCGGGCACCCGGGAAACGGCGCGGATTTCCGCGCCGTTTCCTTTTGCCGGGCGGTAAACTGGGGCCATGAGCGCCCCGCCCCCCTCCGCAGCCGCGCCCTTCGACGCGCAGCGGCTCCGCCACCTCGCCGGCGAGATCATCACCAACGTCCGCGAGCTGGCCGCGGCCGGGATGACCCCGGCGACCAGCAGCAACTTCTCGCGCCGGCTGGACGATCGGCACGCGGCGATCACGGTGTCCGGCCGCGACAAGGGCCGGCTCACCGAGGACGACATCATGGTGGTGGACCTGGACGGCCGCGCCGTCGGCAGCGACCACCGCCCCTCCGCCGAGACCCTGCTGCACACCCAGCTGTACCGGCGCTTCCCGGAGGTGGGCTGCGTGCTGCACACGCACTCCCGCGCGCAGACGGTGGCCTCGCGCCTGTTCGCCGGTGCCGGCCACGTGCGCCTGGAGGGCTACGAGCTGCTGAAGGCCTTCGACGGCAACACCACCCACGAGGCGGCGATCGAGGTGCCGGTGCTGCCCAACAGCCAGGACATGGGCGTGCTCGCCGCGCAGGTGGACGCCCTGCTCGAGCGCGGCCGGCTGTGGGGCTACCTGATCGACGGCCACGGCCTCTACGCCTGGGGCCGCGACATGGCCGAGGCGCGCCGCCACCTGGAGGCGTTCGATTTCCTGCTCGACTGCGAACTGCGACTGAGGGCCCTGGGATGCAAGCGTTGAACAGCCGGCTGCGCGTCTTCGCCGACGACCGCCCCGGCGAGCCGTTGCTCGCCACCACCGACCGCGCGGCCATGGCCCGCGAGCTCGCCACCATCGGCGTGACCTACGAGCAGTGGGAGGCGTCGCGGCCGGTCGAGCCCGGCGACCCGCCGGAGGCGATCATGGAGGCCTACCGCGCCGACATCGACCGGCTGGTGGCCGAGCGCGGCTTCCGCAGCGTGGACGTGGTCAGCATCTCGCCGGACAACCCGCAGCGCGAGGCGATGCGCGCGAAGTTCCTGGACGAGCACTTCCACAAGGAGGACGAGGTCCGCTTCTTCGTCGCGGGCTCGGGCCTGTTCACGCTGCACGTGGGCGGCAAGGTCTACGAGGTGCTGTGCACCCGCGGCGACCTGATCGCGGTGCCCGACTCGACCCCGCACTGGTTCGACATGGGGCCGGAGCCGAGCTTCGTGGCGATCCGCTTCTTCACCGAGCCGGACGGCTGGGTGGGCCATTTCACCGGCACCGACATCGCCCGGCGCTTCCCCCGCTACGAATGACGACGATCCTGACGGACATCGAGGGGACGACGAGCAGCATCTCGTTCGTGAAGGACGTGCTGTTTCCGTATGCGCGGCGCGCCCTGCCGGGCTTCGTGCGCGAGCGCGGGCACGAGCCGGAGGTGCGGCGCTGGCTCGACATGGTCGCCACCGGGCACGGCGCGATGTGCGACGACGCGATGATCGTCGAGACCCTGCAGGGCTGGATCGACGAGGACCGCAAGCACACCGCGCTCAAGGCGCTGCAGGGGATGCTGTGGCGCGACGGCTACCTCTCGGGCGAGCTGCAGGCCGACATGTACCCGGATGCGGTCGCCGGGCTGCGCCGCTGGCACGACGCCGGGCACCGGCTGGCGGTGTACTCGTCGGGCTCGGTGCCGGCGCAGAAGCTGCTGTTCGCGCACACCGACGCCGGCGACCTCACGCCGCTGTTCGACGCCTTCTTCGACACCGAGGCCGGCCCCAAGCGCGAGGCCGCCAGCTATGGCCGCATCGCCGCCGCCCTGGGCGCCGCGCCGGGCGACATCGTGTTCCTGTCCGACGTGGTCGCCGAACTCGACGCGGCGCGCGAAGCCGGCCTGCGCACCGTGCTGCTCGACCGCCGCGAGGACTATCCGCAGCCGCGCGACGCGGCCGCGGCCAACGGCCATCCGCGCGTCGAAAGCTTCGAGGCCGTGGACGCGCTGCTGTAGCGCTACGGAGTGGCGTCGTCGAGGCGGTAGCTGGTGGCGGCGGACTGCTCGCCGCGCCACGGATCGAACCAGCGCACCTCGACCCGGTGCTCGCCCACGGCGAGGTCGGTGGCCAGCGTGCCGCGCCACAGGTGCCGGGACGGCGTCGCTTCCACGGAGCGGTCGTAGCCGCGCAGCGCGTCGGCGGTGTCGTCCTTCGCGTTCTCGGCCAGCAGGCGCGGATCGGGCTGCAGCACCTGCCGCATCGGCTTCCACGCGCCGCCGTCCACGCGGTATTCCACGCGCGCGCCGTCGAAGCCCATGTACACGTTGGCGTACACGCCCCAGGCCGGATAGGCGCCGCGGCGCAATACCTTCGGCACCCACAGGCCGATCTGGGTGTCGGCCGCGTCGCGCGCATTGTGCCAGGCAAGCCGGTAGGCGCCGCCGCCCTCGACCGTGAGCACGGCGTAGCCGTTCGGCGTGCCGTCGCTCATCGTGCTGTCGGGGATGCCGTCCGCGTCCTTGGTGCCCGACCAGAACCCGCCGCAGGCCGCGCCGACGTTGTACTCGTGCAGCGGCGCCGCGCCGTGCCAGCCGCTGGCGGCGTCGTGGAAGACATGCATCTGCCGGTGGGTGTGGCCGCTCACCAGCAGCACGTGCGGGAAGTCGCGCAGCAGCGCGAACAGGCGCTCGCGGTCCGCGGGGCGGAAGGTGGGCGGATCGCCGGGCTTCGCGGCGTCGAAGAACGGGATGTGCGCGCCGACGACCAGCAACCGGTCCTTCGGCAGCGTCGGCAGGTAGGCCTCGAGGAAGGCGAACTGGTCCTCGCGCAGGCCGCCGACGTAGGCGGGCCGCTGCCCCGGCATCGCGACGATGTCGTCGAGGCCGATGAACGTGGCACCCGGTTCTTCCCACGCGAAGGTGTCCGGGCCGAAGTGCGCGTGGAAGGCGCGCAGCGAGCCCGCGTCGTCGGCCGCGTCCGGATCCACGTCGTGGTTGCCGGGCACGTACAGCCACGGCAGCGGCAATGCCGACGCGACCGCCGCCTTCAGCGCCGGATAGAGCCCGGGCGCGTCGTCCGCGAGGTCGCCCAGCACCAGGCCGAGGCGTGCGTCGGTGCCGCGCAGCGGCTCGAGGATGTCGCGGCGGTAGTAGCCGACGTCGGTCTCCGACTTGACCTGCGGGTCGGTCGCCAGCAGCACCTGCATCGGCTCGTCCGCCGCCGCCGCGCGCCGCGGCGACAGGGCCACGTCGAAGGCGCCTGCCGCGTCGCTGCTCCAGAGGGCGGGCAGCCCGTCCGGACGCAGGCCGACGGCGCGGTCGGCGGGCTTGATCGCGAACACCGGCGCGTCGGGCCGGATCGCGATGCGGTAGCTGCCGTCGGCGGCGCTGGCGACGAGGTCGCGGCCGTTGGAGAGGCGCACGCCGGCGATGCCCGGCTCGCCGGCGTCGCGGACGCCGTTGCCGTTCGTGTCCTCGAAGACCACGCCCGAGAGCATCGCCGACCCACTCTCGCCCGCCACGCGCGGAGCCGCGACCGCCGGCGCCGACGCGCCGAGGGCGAACGCGAGCGCGAGCGCGGCAAGCGGGCGCGTGCAGCGGCGCGGGGCGCGGCTCACGGCACGACCGCCCTCGCGGCCGCCAGCACCGTGCCCTCCTCCACCAGCGCCAGCGCGGCGCGCACGTCGCCGTCGAGGGCGCGGTCGTGCCCGAGGAAGGCGATGCGCTCGCGGATCGCGGCGTGTGCTGCGGCCACGGCGTGGCCGGGCCGCGCGTCGCCGCCGACCTGGCGCAGGCGCAGGTCCAGCGCCTGCGCCGCGGTCATCAGCTCCAGCGCCAGCACCTTGCCGAGGTCGTCCGCCATCGCCAGCACGTGCCGCGCCTCGTTCGCGCCCATGGACACGTGGTCCTCGGCGTTGGCGGAGGTCGGGATCGAGTAGACCGTAGCCGGCATCGCGCGGCTGGCGAGGTCGTTCACGATCGCCGCGGCGGTGTACTGCACGATCATGAAGCCGGACTCGGTGCCGTCGGCATTGCCGACGAGGAAGCCCGGCAGGCCGTCGCTGGTGGCCGGATCCACGAGCTTGTTGAGGCGGCGCTCGGAAATGGAGGCCAGCACCGGGATCGCCGCCTTCACGTAGCTCATCGCCAGCGCCAGCGGCATGCCGTGGAAGTGGCCGGCGGAAACCACCTGCCGATCGAGCGGCGCGTCGCCCGCTTCCGGGAACACCAGCGGGTTGTCGGTGACCGCGTTGAGCTCGATCTCGAGCACGCGCGCGGCCTGCGCCACCGCGTCGCGGACCGCGCCGTGCACCTGCGGGACGCAGCGCAGCGAGTAGCTGTCCTGCGGCTGCACCTTCTTGCCGGGGACGCGCGCGTAGGCGATGTCGGCCAGGGTCGAGCCGGCGAGCAGCGCGCGCATCCGCGCCGCGACGTGCACCTGGCCCGGGTGCGGGCGCAGCGCATGCACTTCCTCGGCGTAGGCGCCGAGACGGCCGGCGAACGCGTCCAGGGTCATCGCCGCGGCGAGGTCGGCGGTGTCGAGCAGGTCCTCCAGCTTCGCCAGCGCCAGCACGCCGGTCGCGAGCATCTGCGCGGTGCCGTTGTTCAGCGCCAGGCCTTCCTTGATCGTCAATTCGACCGGCGGCAGGCCGGCGCGGCGCAGGGCCTCCGCGCCCGGCAGGCGCTCGCCGCCGAGGAAGGCCTCGCCGCCGCCGATCAGCACGATCGCCAGGTGCGACAGCGGCGCGAGGTCGCCGGAGGCCCCCACCGAGCCGAGCTGCGGCACCACCGGCACCACGCCGGCGTTGAGCATGGCCGCCAGTGCCTGCAGCGTCTGCACGCGGATGCCCGAGTGCCCGCGCAGCAGCGTGTTGATGCGGATGCACAGCATCGCGCGCACGACCTCGGCCGGGAACGGCTCGCCGACGCAGACCGCGTGGGTCTCGATCAGGTTGCGCTGCAGCTTCGCGTACAGCGCGTCGCCACCCTCGCCGCCGCGCAGCGGATGGCCGCCCAGCAGCTTGTCGGCGTTGCTGCCGAAGCCGGTGGACACGCCGTAGATCGGCTGCCCCGCCGCGAGCTTGGCGGCCAGGAAGTCGGCGGCCCGCGCCACGTCGCGCAGCGCGCCCGCATCGAGCTCGACCGGCGCGCCGTGCGCGACCGCGACCAGCTGGGCGCGGGTCAGCGAGCGGCCGTCGAGGTGAACCGCCCTCCGCGCGTCGTGGCCGGCGCTCATGCCAGGGCCTCCCGCAGCTTCGCGGCGAGCGCGGCGTCGGCGCATTCGAACTGCTCGCCGCGGCGCAGGTCCTTCACCGCGACCACGCCCCGCGCCGCCTCCTCGCTGCCGCGGATCACGGCGAAGCGGATGCCGGCGCGGTCGGCGTACTGCAGCTGCTTCGCCAGCTTGCGCGGCTCGAGCTGGGTCTCGACGTTGAAGCCGGCCGCGCGCAACCGCTGCGAGAGCGCGAGCGCGTCGCCGAGCATCGCGTCGTCCATCAGCGCGACCAGCACGTCCACCGAGGTGTCCGCGGCGCCGACGATGCCGGCCTCGCGCAGCTGCCAGAACAGGCGCGTCAGGCCGATGGAGATGCCGACGCCGGGCAGCTTCGACTTCGTGTAGTGGCTGGCGAGGTTGTCGTAGCGTCCGCCGGAGCAGATCGAGCCGATCTCCGGGTGCGCGTCGAGCACCGTCTCGTAGACGATGCCGGTGTAGTAGTCCAGGCCGCGCGCGATCGACAGGTTGATCGCGTAGCGCGACTCCGGCACGCCCAGCGCCTTCAGCTGCGCCAGCACCTGGCGCAGCTCCGCGCGGCCCTCCTCGAACAGCGGCGTGCCGGCCCCCAGCGCCTCGAGCCTGGCCAGCGCGTCGTCGTGGCCGCTGGAGCGCACGCGCGAGAACGCCATCAGCCTGGCCACCACGTCCGGCGCGAGGCCGAAGCCCTCGCCCGCCAGCGTCGCCGCCACCGCCTCCTCGCCGCGCTTGTCGAGCTTGTCGAGCTCGCGCAGCACCAGCAGCTGGCGCTCGCCCTCGATGCCCTGGCCCTCGAAGAAGCCGCGCAGCAGCTTGCGGTGGTTGAACTGGATGGTGAACTCGCCGATGGCGAGCTTTTCGAACGCGGCGTTGATGACGGCCGGGATCTCGGCGTCGTGACGCGGCGACAGCGCGTCCTTGCCGATCACGTCGATGTCGCACTGGTAGAACTCGCGGAAGCGGCCGCGCTGGGCGCGCTCGCCGCGGTACACGCGCTGCAGCTGGTAGCGGCGGAACGGGAACGCGAGCTCGTGCTCGTGCTCGGCGACGTAGCGGGCCAGCGGCACGGTCAGGTCGAAGCGCAGCGCCAGCTCGGGCAGCGCGGCCGCCGCGCCCTCCTCCCGGGCCTTCTCCAGCGCGCCGGTGGACTGCACGAAGTAGACCTGGCGCTCGGTCTCGCCGCCGGTCTTGGTGAGCAGCACGTCGGTGAGCTCGAACACCGGCGTCTCCACCGGCAGGAAGCCGTAGGCCTCGAAGGTGGCGCGGATGGCGTCGAGCATGCGCTGGAACGCCACCTGCTCGCGCGGCAGCAGTTCCAGGACGCCGGGCGGGGTGCGGGGCTTGATCAAGCGGGGACTCCGGGCGCGGACGCGAGCCCGTCAGTGTAACGGCAGCCTGCCGCCGCGCCGATCCGGGCGCCGCGGGGCCTTGCCCGGCCGCCGCCCCGGCCCGTAAAATGCCGGGCTCACCTGTCGGGGTGTAGCTCAGCCTGGTAGAGCGCTACGTTCGGGACGTAGAAGTCGCAGGTTCAAATCCTGTCTCCCCGACCATCCTTACGGAAGCCGGCCCCGCGCCGGCTTTCTTTTTGCGCCCGCGGGGCGCCCGGCGTCGGTCCGGGGCCGCAGCGGCGGCGGCACGCCGGCCCGGGCCCGCGAGACGTGGCCGTGGCCGGGCACGAAGAAGCGCCAGGGGTGCTCGATGGCGTGGCGGATGCCCACCCGCGGGCCCACGGCGGGCTCCGCGGGCGGCGGCGTGCCGTCGCTCATGATCCAGACGCCGCGGTCGCCCTTCACGAGGTCCGCGCCGTCCAGGGCCTTGCCGATGCCCATCGCCTGCCCCAGCCGGCCCGGGCCGGAGCCGAGGTCGCGGTCCTTCGCCGGGAAGCCGCGCGCCTCGCGCATCAATTCGAGGCCGGCGACCGGCTCGATCGCCCGCAGCAGCACGCCCCAGCCCTGCCCGCGGCCGCACACGGCGTTCGCGCACCAGTGCATGCCGTAGGTGAAGTAGACGTACATGTGCCCGCCCTCGCCGAACATGGTGGCGTTGCGGGCGGTCCGGCCGCGGTAGGAGTGGGCGGCGGGGTCGTCGGCGCCGGAATAGGCCTCGACCTCGACGATGCGCCCGGCGCGGCCGTCGTCGCGCACCAGCAGCTTGTTGAGCAGTTCGGGCGCCACCTCGGTCGGGTGGCGCAGGTAGAAGCGCCGCGGCAGCGGCTTCCAGGCGGCCATGCGCGCCAGCTTATCGCGGGGGCGGGTCAGAGCGCGTCCAGTCGCGCGCGCAGCGCCTCCAGCCGCAGGTCGCCGGCGGCGCCGGGCGAGACGCGCGCGGCCAGGCTCGCGGCCGGGTCGCCTTCGGCCCAGCGCGCCGGGTCGGCGGCGGTGCGGTAGGCGTCGCGGAACGGCACGCCCTGCTTCGCCAGGTCCACCGCGAGGTCGGTGGCGTACATGGACGGCTCCAGCGCGGCGCGCATCGCCTCGGGCCGCCACTGCAGGCGCCGCAGCAGGTCCGGCAGCAGCGCCAGCGCCTGCAGGCCCTTGCCGAAGCCATGGAACAGCGCGCCCTTCGTCACCTGCAGGTCGCGGTGGTAGCCGGAAGGCAGCGACAGCAGGTGCTCGATCTCGGACTTCGCGGCGGCGACGCTGGCGTAGGTGCCGCGCATCAGCTCGACGACGTCCGGGTTGCGTTTGTTCGGCATGATCGAACTGCCGGTGACGTACTCGGGCGGCAGCGCGACGAAGCCGAACTCGGCGCTGGTGAACAGGCTCAGGTCCCAGGCGACGCGGCGCAGGTCGAGCATCGCGCTTCCGAGCGCCTCGAGCGCGGCGAGTTCGAACTTGCCGCGCGAGAGCTGCGGGTAGGTTGCGGCGAGCTGCAGGCGGCCGAAGCCTAGCGCCCGGGTGGTGCCGTCGCGGTCCAGCGGCAGGTTCACGCCGTAGCCGGCGGCGCTGCCGAGCGGGTTGGCGTCGATCCAGGCCGCCGTGTCGCGCGCGCGCACCGCGTCGTCGAGGAAGGCCTCGGCCCAGCCTGCCCACCACATGCCCGCCGACGACACCACCGCGCGCTGCAGGTGGGTGTAGCCCGGCATCGGCAGCCCCGCCTCGGCCTGCGCACGGTCCAGCGCCACCGCCGCCGCCTGGCGCGCGTGGTGCTGCGCTTCCACCAGCTTCGCCTTCAGCCACAGGCGCGTGGCCACCAGCACCTGGTCGTTGCGGCTGCGGCCGGCGTGGATGCGCTTGCCGGCGTCGCCCAGGCGCTCGGTGAGCCGCGCCTCGATCGCCGAGTGGCCGTCCTCGTAGCGCGCGTCGAGCACGAACGCGCCGCTGCGGAAGTCGGCCGCCAGCGCGTCCAGCTCGCGCAGCAGCGCCGCCAGCTCGTCCTCGCCGAGCATGCCGATGCGCCGCAGGCCCTCGGCGTGCGCGCGGCTGGCGGCGATGTCGTGCAGGAAGAACTCGCGGTCGAGCAGCACGTCGTCGCCGGCCAGGAAGGCCTGGAGGCGCGCGTCCACCTCGACGCCGGGTTTCTGCCAGAGCAGCTCAGCCATGGATGGGGATCCCCGCGAATTCGTCCAGCCCGAAGGCCAGGTTCAGGTTCTGCATCGCCTGCGTCGCCGCGCCCTTGAGCAGGTTGTCGAGCGTGGCCACCACCACCAGCCGGCGGCCGTCGGCGGACAGGGTGAAGCCGCCGACCTCGGCGTGGTGCCGGCCGGCGATGCGGCTGACCCACGGCGCCTCGCCCTCGCCCACGCGCACCAGCGGCTCGCCGGCATAGCGTGCACGATAGCGCCCGACCACGCTTTCCAGCGCGAGCGGCCTGGCCAGGTGCAGATTGGCGGTGAGGGTGATGCCGCGGAAGTGCGGCGCCACGTGCGGCATGAACTCCACCGCGTGGCCGAGCCGGTGCGCCACCTCGCGCTCGTGCACGTGGCCGGCGAGCGCATACGGCATCAGGTTGTCGCGCAGCTTCGCGGGATCGTTGCGGTCCGAGGGCGTGGTGCCCGCGCCGGAATAACCGGACACGCCGAAGCACTGCACCGGGCCCTCGAGCAGGTCGAGCATGGGGGCGATCGCGAGCTGCATCGCGGTGGCGTAGCAGCCGGGATTGCTGATGCGGCGCCGGCCGCCATGGCCGGCGCGGGTCAGCTCCGGCAGGCCGTAGAGCCAGGCGTCGTCGAAGCGGTGGTCGGCCGAGAGGTCCACGAGCACCGGATCCATGCCGGCCGCATCGAAGGCGGCGACGCAGGCCGGCGCGTGGCCGTTGGGCAGCGCGAGCACGACCGCGTCGGCGCCGAGCGCGGGCAGCTCCTCGTGCGCCGGGGCCACGTAGCGGACGTCGCCGCGGTACTCGGGCACATGGTCCGACACGCGCTGCCCCGCCAGCGCGCGCGAGGACACGTAGGCCAGTTCGAAGCGCGGGTGCGCGGCGACCAGGCGCACCAGCTCGGCGCCGGTGTGGCCGCGCGCGCCGACGATGCCCAGGCGGATCGGCGCGGCGTTCACGCCGCCACCTGCGCCGCGGCCGGGCCTTCCGGATCGCGCAGCGTCGGCACCCGCGCGCGGCAGTGCGCGACGCAGGCGGCGATGTCCGCCGGGTCGTCGATGCCGTACCAGAACACCTTCCACGCCGGCGCCTTGATGCAGCCGTCGCACTCGGCGAAATAGAACGCGTTCACCGGGTTGCCGCGGCGCGAGCGCCAGAACAGCCGCGGCTCGTCGGCGCGCATCACCTGCCACACCGCGCGGCCGAGGCCTTCGCCCTGCGCGTCCTCCAGCACCGCGAACTTGTCCAGGTACACGCCCTCGGCCTCGCGGGTCAGGACCACCGCGGCGCGGTAGTTCTCGCTCACGTAGGCGCGGTGCAGGACGGTGCGCTCGAAGTAGTCCGGCACCAGGCTGCGGCCGAACGCCGATTCGACCAGCGCGCGCAGCCGCGGCAGGTCGAGCTGGTCCCAGGCGTCGGCGCGCAGCACGCGCTCGCCGCGCCGCACCAGCGTGCCCGAGCCCTTGTGCGTGAACAGCTCCTTGGCCAGTTCCGACGGCCGGGTGATGGACACCGACGAGGCCGGCGACAGCCCGTCGAGCAGCTGCTTCACCTGCTCGAGCTTCAGGCGCATGCCGCCGTCGATCCACGGTTGCGCCATCAGGTGCTCGTACTCGGTGGTCAGGTTGATCGAGTCGATCACCTTGCCCTCGGCGTCGAGCAGGCCGCCGGTGCCGGTGAGGAACACGATCTTGTACGGCTGCAGCACCTGCACCAGCGCGTTGGCGGCGTAGTCGGCGTTGATGTTGAGGATCTGCCCGCCCGCGGTCTCGCCGAGGCTGGCGATCACCGGGATCGAGCCCGCGTGCAGGCTCGCCTGGATCGGCGCGAGCTGCACGCCGCGCACGTTGCCGACCAGGCCGAAGGTGTCGCGGTCCATGAACTCGGCCTCGAACACGCCCGACACGATGGACGTGGCGCGCGCGTCCTGGGCCTGCAGTGCCTCGACCAGGCGCAGGTTCTGCGCATGGAACACGCGGCGCACGATGGCCAGCGCCTCCGGCGAGGTCACCCGCAGCCCGTCCACGGTGCGCTTGGGGATGCCCGCGGCGGCGAGCTCGGCGTCCAGCTGCGGGCCGGCGCCGTGGATGACGATCGGGGTCAGGCCCACGTCCTGCAGGAACGCGAGCGAGGACGTGAGCGCGTCGAAGTCGTCGCGCAGCACCGCGCCGCCCACCTTGACCACCGCGAAGCGCGCGGCGTCGAGCTGGGAGAAGCGCTTGAGGTACTGCGAGATCTCCTTCGCGCTGCCCATGCTCGACAGCAGGCGGACGATGGTCTGGCGCGTTTGCGGGTCGTGGACGTTCATGGCGGCGGGACGGATCACTGCGAAAGGATGCGGGCCACGGTGTCGGCGTAGCGCTGCAGCTGCGCCAGCGCCACCCACTCGTCGGCCGCGTGCGCCTGGGCGATGTCGCCCGGGCCGTAGACGATGGCGGTCATGCCCGCGCGCGAGAACAGCGACGCCTCGGTCCAGAAGTCCACGGCGTTGCCGATCGGCAGGCCGAGCGCGTCGGCGAGGTCGCGCGCGGCGAGCCGGCGCTCCTCGGCGTCGGCCACGTCGCCGGCGGGCAGCGGCGGCCCGCGGAAGGTCTCCTCGTAGCGCTCCAGCGCGCCCGGCGCAGCGCAGGCGCCGAAGCGCGCGTGCAGCCCGTCGATGTCGTGCGAGGGCAGCGGGCGGAAGTTGAAGCGCACCTCGGCGCTGGGCGCGACCACGTTGGCCTTGATGCCGCCCTCGACCCGGCCGATGTTGAAGCGCAGCCCGGTGAGGCCGCCGAAGCGGCGGTGCGCCTCGCCCTCGACCAGGTCAAGCGCGCGCGCGCCCCAGCGCATCGCCTGGTGCAGCGCGCTGGCCTCCAGCGCCGCGGCGCCGGACGCATGCCCGGCCTCGCCGCGGAAGCGCAGCAGCACCGAGGCGATGCCGCGGTGCGCGAGCACCGCCTCGCAGCGCGTCGGCTCCGCCACGATCGCCTCGGCGTAGCCATGGCCAGCGCCGAGGAAGGCCTCGATGCAGCGCGCGTCGTTGGCTTCCTCGTCGGTGGTGAACAGGAACGCAGCGTCGCCGCCGGTGGCCGCCGCGGCGGCGAGCAGGCCCGCGGCCGCGCCCTTGATGTCGCAGGCGCCCAGGCCGATGGCGCGGCCGTCCTCCACCCGCAGCGCCAGCGGGTCCGCGCTCCACTGCGGGGAGGACGGCACGGTGTCCAGGTGCACGTTGAACACGCGCGTGGGCCGCCCGCGCACCGCGAGCAGCGAGATCGCGCCGTCGCCGTGGTCGGACAGCGTGCAGGCGAATCCCGGCAGCTGCGCGCGCAGGTAGTCGAAGATGCCGGTGCCGATCCGCCGCGGCGGATTGCGCGTGTCGAACCCCACGAGCACCTGCAGGTGCCCGAGCACGCGCGCCAGCAAGGGATCGCGCTCCGCGCTCATCCCCGGGTCCCCGTTCCCTGTTCCCCGTTGCCGCCCTTGTTCACCCCGGCCCACAACGTGCTGCTCATCCCGAACAGCCGGATGAAGCCCTCGGCCTCCTCCACGCCCCAGTCCGCGGACTGCGCGTAGGTGGCGCCGGTGCCTTGCAGGATGTGCGGCGAGCGCACCTCGACCGCGTCCACGCGGCCGCCGCGCGTCTCCAGCACGACCTCGCCGTTGACCATGCGCTGGCTCGAGGCGAGGAACGCCTCCAGGTCGTCCTTCAGCGGATCGTGGAAGAAGCCCTCGTACACCAGCTCCACCCAGCGCCGCGCCACCTCCGGCTTGAAGCGGTTCTGGTGCTTGCTGAGCACCGCCTCCTCGAGCGCGCGGTGCGCGGCCAGCAGCGCGGCCAGCCCGGGCGCCTCGTAGACGATGCGGCCCTTGAGGCCGATGGTGGTGTCGCCGGTGTAGATGCCGCGGCCGACGCCGTACTGCGCGAACATGGTGTTGAGCCGCGCCAGCAGCTGCGGGCCCGGCAGCGCCTGGCCGTCGAGCGCGACCGCCTCGCCGGCGACGAAGCGCACCGCGACCTGCAGCGGCTCGGCCGGCCACTGCTCGCGCCGCGCGCACCAGCCGCGCGCGCCTTCGCCGGGCGCCTCCCAGCGGTCGATCTCGCCGCCGGACATGGTCACGCCGAGCAGGTTCTCGTTGATCGTGTACGCCTTCTGCTTCGCGCGCACGCCGAAGCCGCGCGCTTCGAGGTAGGCCTGCTCGTAGGCGCGGGTCTGGGTGTGCTCCTTCTGGATCTCGCGGACCGGCGCCACGATCCGGAAATTCCCGCTCGATTTGACCGCCAGGTCGAAGCGCACCTGGTCGTTGCCCATGCCGGTGCAACCGTGCGCGATCGCGTTGGTGCCGAGGTCGCGGGCGCGCGCGAGCGCCGCGTCCACGATCAGGTAGCGGTCGGACACCAGCAGCGGGTACTGCGACTGGTAGCCCTCGCCCGCCCACACGAACGGCTTGACGAAGCCCGCCCAGATCGCGGGGCCGCCGTCCACGGTGACGTGCGAGGCCACGCCGAGCTCGGCGGCGCGCGCCTCGATGGCCGCGCGCTCGGCGGCATCCACGCCGCCGGTGTCGGCGAACACGGTGTGCACGCGCCAGCCACGCTCCTGCAGCCAGGGCACGCAGAAGCTCGTGTCCAGGCCGCCGCTGAAGGCGAGGACGATGTCGCTGGAAGCGCCGGGAACGGGGACTGGGGACTGGGGAGGGGCAACAACGTCGCTCATGGTGTTTCTCGTGTGGATGCGGATGGCGGCGGAAGCCGCGGCTAGAAACGCAGGTCGGTTCCCTGTTCCCTAGTCCCTGGTCCCGGCTTGCGCGGCAAGCCAGGCCATGACCGCCTTCTGCACGTGCAGGCGGTTCTCGGCTTCGTCGATGGCGATGCAGCGCGGCGAGTCCATCACCGCGTCGGTGGCCTTGATGTTCCGGCGCAGCGGCAGGCAATGGCTGAACACCGCGTCGTTGGTCAGCGCCATCTTGGCCTCGTCCACGATGAAGTGGCGGAAGCGGTCGCGGATCGCCTTTTCCGCCGCCCAGCTGCCGAAGTACGGCAGCGCGCCCCAGCTCTTCGCGTAGACCACGTCCGCGCCCGCGTACGCGGACTCGATGTCATGGCTCACCCGCACCGAACCGCCGGTCCCGGCCGCGTTGCGCGCGGCCCAGTCCATGTAGCGCTCGTCGAGCACGTAGTCGGGCGTCGGGCACAGCAGGGTCACGTCCATGCCCAGGCGCGTGGCGATGGTGAGCGCCGAGTTGGCGACCGCGGTGTTGAGCGCCTTCGGGTGGTAGGTCCAGGTGAGCACGTACTTCTTCCCGCGCAGGTCGGTGGTGCCGAAGTGCTCCTGCAGCGCGAGCGCGTGCGCCAGCTCCTGGCACGGGTGGGTGATCGTCTCCATGTTCACCACCGGCACCGGCGAGTGCCCGGCGAACGCACGCAGCACCCGGTCCTCGCGGTCCACCGACCAGTCGCGGAACTTCGGGAAGGCACGCACGCCGATCATGTCCACGTAACGGCCCAGCACGCGCGCGACCTCGGCGATGTGCTCCTCGGCCTCGCCGTCCATCACCTTGCCCAGCTCGAACTCGATCGGCCACGCGTCCTTGCCCGGCTGCAGGACCACGGCGTGGCCGCCGAGCTGGAACGCGCCGAGCTCGAAGCTGGTGCGGGTCCGCAGCGAGGCATTGAAGAACACCAGGGCGATGGACTTTCCGCGCAGCACCGGCTCGTCGGGGATGCCCGCGCGGCGGTCGCGCCGGTAGCGCGCGGCGGCGGCGAGCAGTGCGTCGAGCTCGGCGCGGTCGAGGTCCTGGGTGTTGAGGAAGTGCTTCATGGCGGGTCTCGCGGGGGAATCCTGGTGGATGCGCGGGACCCGGAAACACGAAGCCCAGCGCGGCGGCTGGGCTTGTCGGAAGCGATGCGGTGCGGTCCGGCCTACCCAGCGATGAGCGGGATCTGTCGGCGCGCGCGCGAGGTCATCCCCGCCGCCATGCGGGCGGAGGTCAGGATGGCGGCGTCGGCGCGGAGGGCTTGCATCGGGCGCGCATCGTCGCACGCCGCCCCGCGGGGCGCAAGCAAGCCCGCGGCGGCGGGCCCGGTGGCGGGCGCGACGGGGGTCACTGGCCGGCGCCGTCGGGCACGACGGGCGTGAGGGTGAACTGCACCCGCAGCCGGTTGCCGGGGTCGTAGGGAAGCCGCGAGCGGTACTTCATGCCGCGGAACACGTAGTCCACGTCGTAGGCGATCGGCCGCTGGAACTTGCGCTCCACCGGCACCAGCTCGCAATCCGCGCCCGCGGCCTGCGGCTGCGCGGCCGCGGCCGCCGCCTCCTTGTCCTTGTCGGCGCCCAGCGCGTCCTTGACCGCGCCCACGATGCGCGACAGCCCGTGCGGTCGGTCCTCCGGCGGCACCACCTCGCCGTTGCAGCGCTGCTCCATGCGGGTGGCGGTCAGCGTCTGGTACACCGGTTCGACGCGCAGCACCTGGGCATAGCCGGTGCGCACGTTGCGCTTGGGCACCACCGTTTCCTGCGCCAGCGCGGGCAACGCGGCCAGCGCGAAGGCGAGCGCGAGGCACGCCGGCGGAGGGCGTCGCCAGGGACGGCGCGGACAAGGCAGGGTCGGATTCACGCCGGTGAGTGTATGCGCTCGCGGCCCGGGAGGCTGAATCCCGGCTGTCATCGCCCGGGCCAGGCCGCTAGAATCCCGGCAAATCCCGGGTTTCCCCACATGAGCCTTCGCCTGCACAACAGCCTGACGCGGCGGCTGGAGCCGTTCGCGCCGCAGGATCCCGCCTGCCCGACCATGTACCTGTGCGGGCCGACGGTCTACAACTACGTGCACATCGGCAACGCCCGCGGGCCGGTGGTGTTCGGGGTCCTGGCGGACCTGCTGCGGCGCCGGTACGGGGCCATGCGCTACGTCCGCAACGTCACCGACGTGGACGACAAGATCAACGCCGCGGCCAAGGCCGCCGGCGTCCCGATCTCGGCCATCACCGACCGCTACGCGGCGGCCTACCGCGAGGACATGGCCGCCCTGGGCGCCGCGCAACCGGACCTGGAGCCGGCCGCCACCGCCCACATCCCGCAGATCATCGCGATGGTCCGCCGCCTCGTCGAAACCGGCCACGCCTACGAGGCCGAAGGCCACGTGCTGTTCTCGGTGGCCAGCTTCCCGGGCTACGGCAAGCTCTCCGGCCGCGACCCGGAGGAGATGCTGGCCGGTGCGCGCGTGGAGGTGGCCCCCTACAAGCGCGACCCGGGCGACTTCGTGCTCTGGAAGCCCTCCGAACCCGACCTGCCCGGCTGGGACTCGCCCTGGGGCCGCGGCCGGCCGGGCTGGCACATCGAATGCTCGGCGATGGCCGAGGCGCACCTGGGCGAGACCATCGACATCCACGCCGGCGGCGCCGACCTGCAGTTCCCGCACCACGAGAACGAGGTGGCGCAGAGCGAATGCGCGCACGGCGGGCGGCCGTTCGCGCGCTTCTGGCTGCACAACGGCATGCTCGAGTTCGGCGGCGCCAAGATGTCGAAGTCGGTGGGCAACATCGAGCGCGTGCACGACCTGCTGCAGCGCCATCCGCCGGAAGCGCTGCGCCATGCGCTGCTGTCGGCGCACTACCGGCAGCCGCTGGACTGGACGCCGGCGCTGGTCGAGCAGTCCGTGCGCACGCTCGACCGCCTGTACGGCACGCTGCGCGACCTGGGCGACGTGGACGCCGGCGCGGAGCCGCCGGTGCCGGCCGCGATCGACGCCGCGCTCGACGACGACCTCAACACGCCCGCGGCGCTGGCCGAGATCGCGCGCATCGCCGCCGAGGCGCGCAAGGCCACGGCGCCCGCCGAGCGCGCGCGGCTGAAGGCCGAGCTGCTCGGCGCCGGCCGCGCGCTGGGCCTGCTGCAGCAGGCGCCGGCGGCGTGGTTCGCACGCGGCGCCTCGGGCGAGGACGACGCGCGCATCCAGGCGCTGGTGGACGAGCGCGCCGCGGCCAAGCGCGCGCGCGACTTCGCCCGCGCCGACGCGATCCGCGACGCGCTCGCCGCCGAGGGCATCGTGCTCGAGGACACGCCGCAGGGCGTGCGCTGGGTGCGGCGGTGAGCGACGCCGCCGCCCGGCCGTTCCCGATGGAGCCGACCGCCGCCGAGGCGCAGGCGGCGATCGCGGAGGAGTTCTCGTTCTTCGGCGACTGGTCCGAGCGCTACCAATACCTGATCGACCTCGGCCGCAAGCTGCCGCCGTTCCCGGACGCCTGGAAGACCGAGGAGCACCGCCTGCACGGCTGCCAGTCCATGGTCTGGATCGTGGCCTCCGGCGACGCCACGCGGCTGGACTTCGCGGCCACCAGCGATTCGGCCATCGTCTCCGGCCTCGCGTTCCTGGCGCTGCGCGTGTACTCCGGGCGCCCGGCCGCGGAGATCCTCGCCACCGAGCCCGACTACGTCGCGGCGATCGGGCTGTCGAAGCACCTGTCGCCGACGCGCAGCAACGGCCTGGCCGCGATCCTCGCCTTCATCCGCGACCGCGCGCGCGACGCGGCAGCGGCCGCATGAGCGAGGCCCCGGCCCCGCCGCCGGCCTCGCCGCTGCGCAACGGCCCGTTCCTTGCGCTGCTGCTGTACCGCATCTGCGCCGGCCTGTCGTACCAGGTGGTCGCGGTCACCGTCGGCTGGCACATCTACACGCTGACGCGCGATCCGTTCGCGCTCGGCCTGGTCGGGCTCGCGGAGATCCTGCCCTACTTCTGCGTGGCGCCGTTCGCCGGCTATCTGGTGGACCACCTGCGCCGGCGCACGCTCGGCGCGGTGGCGGGCCTGGGCCTGATGGCGACGGCGGCCGCGCTCGCGCTGATCGCGCACACCGACGTCGGCACCCACGCCACCTGGCCGATCTACGCCGCGATCGCGGTCACCGGCATGGTCCGCGCGTTCCTCACCCCGGTGTACAACGCGCTGTTCGCGCGCGTGCTGCCGCGCGACCAGTTCGTGCGCGGCGCCAGCCTCGGCAGCGTGGTGTTCCAGGCCAGCCTGGTGCTGGGCCCGGCGCTGGGCGGCGTGCTGGTCGGCTGGGCGGGCGTGGCCAACGCCTACGCGGTCGCGGCCGCGTTCGGCCTCGCCGCCGCGGCCGCGGTGTACCGGCTGCGCGTGACCGAGCCGCCGGTGCTGCTGCAGCGTGCGCCGGTGTTCGCCAGCATCCGCGAAGGGCTGCGCTTCGTGTTCGGCAACCAGATCATGCTCGGTGCGATGGCGCTGGACATGTTCTCGGTGCTGCTCGGCGGCGCGGTCTCGATGCTGCCGGCGTTCATCCGCGACATCCTGCACTGGGGCCCGGAAGGCCTGGGCATCCTGCGCGCGATGCCGGCCACCGGCTCGATCTGCGTGGCGCTGTGGCTGGCGCGGCATCCGCTGCAGAAGCACGCCGGGCGCGTGCTGCTGTGGGCGGTGGCGGGCTTCGGCCTGTGCACGATCGCGTTCGGCCTGTCGCGCCACTTCTGGCTGTCGGCCGCGATCCTGGTGCTGTACGGCATGTGCGACGGCGTCTCGGTGGTGATGCGCTCCACGATCCTGCAGCTGGCCACGCCGGACGAGATGCGCGGCCGCGTCTCGTCCATCAACGGCATCTTCATCGGCTCGTCGAACGAGCTGGGCGCGTTCTACGACGGCACCATGGCGCGGCTGCTCGGGCTGGTGCCGGCGGTGGTGCTGGGCGGCTTCGTCACCCTCGCGGTGGTCGCGGTCACCGCGCTGCGCGCGCCGAAGCTGCGGCGCCTCGACCTGCGCGACCTGCAGTAGCGCCGGCGGCGGACCAAGGAAAAGGCCCCGCCGGTGGCGGGGCCTTCGCGTCGCTTGCGGTGCGGCTCAGTCGCCGATCTGCTTCTGCAGGTGCTCCCAGCGCTCCTGCTCGTCGATCGTGCGCTCGGCGGTCAGGCGCGCCTCGAGGCGCTCCAGGCCGATCTCCTCGCCCGAATCCACGCTGTAGCCGTACTCGCCCGACTCCACGCGCTTGAGCGTGCTGTCGATCTTGCCGATCAGCTTGCGGTAGCGGTCGCGGGTGCGCAGTTCCAGCGAGTTCTCGGTCTCGCGCGTGGCGCGCTCGGCCTCGTCGCCGACGTCGCGCACCTCGTCCTTGAGGTTCTCGATGGTCTGCTTGGACTCCTCGACCAGGTCCGCGCGCCACTGCAGCAGGCGCTGGCGGAAGTACTCGAGCATCAGCGGGTTCATGTACTCCTCGTCCGGCGAGGGCTTGTAGCCCGGCGGGACGATCGGACGGCCGGTCTCGTCGACCTCGTACGGCACGACCTTGTACTTGTTGCGCGGCGCGGGCGCGGGCGCCGTGGCCACGCGCGCGACGGCGACCTTGCCGACGGGGCGCGCCTTCGGCTGCGCGGCGCCGTTGCCGGCGGCCGACGGCTTGGGCGCGGCATGCTCCACCGGCGCCTGCTTCGCGGGACGGGTCGCCGCCTTGGCGACCGGGCGCGCGGGCGCCTTCTTCTCCTTCGCGGGAGCGGGCGCGGGCGCCGGCTTGCGCGCGGCGGGCGCGGCCGCCTTCTTCGCCGGCGCGACGGCCTTCTTCGCCGGAACCGCCGCCTTCTTCGCCGCCGGCGCCCTGGCGGGGGCCTTCGCGACCTTCGCCGGGGCCTTCTTCGCCGCGGCCGCCTTCTTCGGCGCCGCAGCCTTGGCCGGCGCGGCCTTCTTCGCGACCGGGCGGGCCGGCGCCTTCTTCGGGGCGGCCTTCGCGGGCGCCTTGGCTGCAGGCTTCTTCGCAGCGGCCTTCTTCGCCGGGGTGGGTTTGCGCGCCGGGGCGGCCTTGGCCCGGGCGGCGGGCTTGGCCGCCTTGGCGGCCTTCTTCGCGGGTTTCTTCACTGCCACGACAGGCGTTTCCTCCGGAATTCCCTTGAGGCGGGAAAGCGCGCTGTTATACCCTGCCGGGACTACAGCGGCAACCGCGCAAGCGTGCGCCGCGCCGCGTCCAAGGATCGTGATCGCCCGCCTGCTCATCGCCCTGCTGCGCGGCTACAAGCGCTGGGTCAGCCCGCTGCTCGGACCGCGCTGCCGTTTCGTGCCGACCTGCTCGGAATACGCGATGACGGCGATCGCGCGGTTCGGCGCGCTGCGCGGTGGCTGGCTGGCGGTGCGGCGCGTCGCCCGCTGCCATCCGCTGCACCCCGGCGGCCATGATCCCGTCCCGCCTCCGCACTGAAGGAATGCGCATGTCCGGCACGCTGATCGTCAACGCCCGCCTGGTGAACGAAGGCCGCGAATGGGAGGGCGACCTGCGCATCCGCGACGGCCGGATCGCGGAGATCGGCGGCGCCCTGGCCGCCGCGCACGGCGAAACGGTGCTGGACGCCCGCGGCCGCCGCCTGCTCCCGGGCATGATCGACGACCAGGTGCATTTCCGCGAGCCCGGCCTGGAATACAAGGCCGACATCGCCACCGAATCGGCGGCCGCGGTCGCCGGCGGCATCACCAGCTTCATGGACATGCCCAACACCAGCCCGCCCACGCTCGATGCGGCCGCGCTGGAGGACAAGTACCGGCGCGCGGCCGGCCGCGCCTGGGGCAACCACGGCTTCTACCTCGGCGCGAGCAACGACAACCTCGACGCGATCCGGGCGCTGGACCCGCGCACGGCGCCGGGCATCAAGGTGTTCATGGGCGCCTCCACCGGCAACATGCTGGTGGACGACCCGGCCACGCTGGAGGGGATCTTCCGCGAAGCGCCGACGCCGGTGATCACGCACTGCGAGGACACGCCGACGATCGAGGCGAACCTCGCGGCGTACCGGGCGAAGTACGGCGACGACATCCCGGTCGAATGCCATCCGGACATCCGCTCGCGCGAGGCGTGCATCAAGTCCACCCGCCTGGCGATCGGGCTCGCGCGCCGCCACGGCACGCGCCTGCACGTGCTGCACATCTCGACCGCCGACGAGCTGGCGCTGTTCGAGCGCGGCCCGCTGCTGCGCGCCGACGGCTCGCGCAAGGCGATCACCGCCGAGACCTGCATCCATTTCCTGCGCTTCGACCGCGCCGACTATGCGCGGCTCGGCAACCTGATCAAGTGCAACCCGGCGATCAAGGACGCGTCCGACCGCGAGGCGCTCGTCGCCGCGCTCGCCGGCGACGTGCTCGACGTGCTCGCCACCGACCACGCCCCGCACACCCTCGAGGAAAAGGCGCGGCCCTATGCGCAGGCCCCGAGCGGACTGCCGCTGGTGCAGTACGCGCTGCTGGCGGCGCTGGAGCTGGTGCACGAAGGCAGGCTGGACACCGCGCAGGTGGTGCAGAAGATCGCGCACGCGCCTGCGCAGCTGTTCGACATCGCCGGGCGCGGCTTCCTGCGCGAGGGCTACTTCGCCGACCTGGTCTTGGTGGAGGACACGCCGCTGGATGTGCGCCGCGGGGACGTGCTGTCCAAGTGCGGCTGGTCGCCGTTCGAGGGCACCACGTTCCGTTCGCGCATCGCCGCCACCTGGGTCAACGGCCACCTCGCCTGGGACGGCACCACCCTCCTCGGCCCGCCGCCCGGCCAGCGCCTCGCCTTCACCCGCTAGCCGGAGATGCGGGCGACGGCGTCGTGGGGGTGCAGTGACTCGAAGTGCGCGACCTCTGCGTCGAAGCGTTCGACGCGCGGGTCGGCGGCCAGCGCCGCGGCGATGCGCCGCGCGGCGTCCTCGCAGAACATCAGGTTGGCGGCATTGAGTTCCGCGAAGGCCTGCTCGTCCGCGCGCTTCACCGCCGCCTGCACCGGCGTGCCCAGCGCGCCCTCCAGCACGTCCACCAGCGCGGCGACCGGCATGCCGTCGAACGACTGGCGCAGCTCCACGCGTACCTTCGCGCGGCTGCGCTGCGCGTGCGGGGTCGCGGCCAGCCCGCGCTCGGAGGCGAGCCAGTCGCGCACCACCTCGCTGGAGAGCGGCCGCGCCGCGGCGAAATCCTCGGCGAAGCGCTGCGCGTTGCGCTGCCGCGACAGCGCGGCCGACGCCGGGCAGGTGCTCGAGTACTCCACCTCCAGCGCGAGCGCGACCTTGATGTGGCCGTCGCGCAGCACCGCCTCGACCGCGACCGGATAGCGCTTCCAGCCGAGGTGCCCGCTGGCCAGCGACGGCCGCTGCAGCAGGTGCTCGTAGCGCACCGCCAGCCGCGCCGAGCGCGACAGGCCCTGCTGCGACTCGACCAGGTCGTCGAGCACGCGGCGCAGCCCGCCGGGGGTGATGGCCTCGGCGGCGAAGGCGTCCTGCAGGCGCAGGTACAGGCGCGACATGTGGATGCCGCGCGCCGCCGGATCGCGCAGGTCCACCGCGACGTCCACCGACGCGGCGACCTGCAGCGGCTCGCCGCCGGGCCCGGCGATGCGCACCGGCAGCGCGATGTTGTCCATCCCGACCCAGTCGATCGGGCGCGCGAGCGCGGCCGGGTCGCCGGCGACGTCGGGCAGCTGCGCGGGATGTGCGGGGGGAGCCATGGCGCCATTGTACCGGCGCGGGCCGGGCGGACCCCTCACGCGCGTGGAATGCTGCGTCCGGCGCGCCACGCGGCCCACAGCGTGCGCCACGGCGACGCGGCCGCGCGGCCGGCGGCCTGCGCCCGCAGGCGCTCGTGCGCGAGCGCGGCGAAGATGCGGTCGGCGCGCGTGCCGGCGCGGTGCCGCGGCCCGGCCGGGAGCGGCGACGCCGCCGGCGTTGCCGCCAGGGCGCGCATCGCGCGCAGGCCCGCCGCCAGCGCGCCGTCGCGCTGCGCCGCGGCCTCCGCCGGCGCCGGCTCGCCCGCGATCGCCGCCGAGCACGCGACGGCGGCGGCCGCGAACGGCGCGAGCGCGGCGTCCGCCGCGTCCGCGTGCGGCGCCTCGCGCAGGGCGGCGAGCGCCGGCACCGCGAGCCCCAGCGCTTCCCACGGCGCCGGCTCGCGCTGCAGCGCGAGCCCGAGCGGATGGCGGCGCCGGCCCTGCGCCCAGCCGCGCAGTTCGTCGCTCCACCAGGCGAGCTTGGCGGCGCCGGGCCGCGGATCCGCGCCCTGCCAGGCGGCGTCGGCGAGCTCCTGGCGCAACGCGAGCCAGGCGAGCGTGGCCTCGCGCCGGGGCGCGGGCAGGAAGGCTTCGGCGATGCGCCATTCCGGCCAGCGCTCGCGCCACTTGCCGAGGAAGGCGTCGAGGGCCTCGCGGTCGCTCACGCGCGCGGCCAGGCGGCGGCGTCGAGCAGGTCGCGCGGCGCGCCGGCGACCGCCGAGGCTTCCCAGGACAAGGGGTCGTCGCTGTCGAGGCGATAACCCCACAGTGCGGCGATGGACGGCATGCCGGCGGCGCGCGCGGCGAGGATGTCGCGCTCGTCGTCGCCGACGTAGGCGCAGTCGCGCGGGCCGAGGCCCTGCGCGCGCGCCGCGTGCAGCAGCGGCGCCGGGTCCGGCTTGCGCACCGGCAGCGTGTCGCCGCCGACCAGCACCGCGCAGCGCTTGTCCCAGCCGAGCAGCGGCAGCAGCGCGCGCGCCAGCGCCTCCGGCTTGTTGGTGACGATGCCCCAGCGGCTGCCGGCATCCTCGATCGCGGCGAGCAGCTCCTCCACGCCCTCGAACGGCGCGCCGTGGCGGCCGAGCTCCTGCCGGTACGCATCGAGGAAGGGCTGCACCATCGCCTCGCGTTCCGATTCGTCGAGCGCGGGGAACGCGGCGGCGATCATCGCCCGCGCGCCCCGGGACACGTGCGGCCGCAGCGCCTGCGGCATCATCGGCGGCTCGCCACGGCGCGAGCGCAGCGTGGCCACGGTCGCGACGAAATCCGGCGCGCTGTCGAGCAGCGTGCCGTCCAGGTCGAACAGCACGAGCTGCGGGAACGTGGCGCTCACGGCGCGGCCTGCGGCTTCGCCGCGCACGCCAGGTAGTTGACCGAGGTGCCGCCGCCGACGCGCGCGGCGTTGCGCCAGGGTTCGTACTGCAGGCCGCTCACGTCCTCGAGCACCAGGCCGCAGGCGCGCAACCACGTGGCGAGTTCGGCCGGACGGATGAAGTCGCGGTAGGCGTGGGTCCCGCGCGGCAGCATGCGCGCGACGTACTCGGCGCCGACGATGGCGAGCGCGAACGCTGCCGGCGTGCGGTTGAGAGTGGACAGGAACAGCCGCCCGCCCGGCTTCAGCAGCGTGGCGCAGGCCGCGAGCACCGAGGCCGGGTCCGGCACGTGCTCGAGCATCTCCATGCAGGTGATGGCGTCGAAGCTTGCCGGCGACTCCGCCGCGAGCGATTCCACCGCCTGCTGCCGGTAGTCCACGCGCACGCCGGACTCGAGGCCGTGCAGGCGCGCGACCTTGAGCAGTTCCGGCGCGAGGTCGATGCCGACCACGTCGGCGCCGGCCGCCGCCAGCGCTTCGCTCAGCAGGCCTCCGCCGCAGCCGACGTCGAGCACGCGCGCGCCGCGCAGCGCGACGCGCCCGGCGACGTAGCCCAGCCGCGCGGGATTGAGCGCGTGCAGCGCCTTCTGCGGGCCCTGCGGATCCCACCAGCGCGCGGCCAGCGCGTCGAACTTGTCGACCTCGGCCTGGCGGTGGTTGGCCGCGGCGCTCACGGCAGCGCGATCCCCGCGATCCGCTCGCGCCACTGCCTGGCGTTGGCGAGGATGGCGGCCTCGTCCATGTCCACCAGCGCGCGGTCGCGCAGCTTCGCGCGGCCCGCGATCCAGACGTCGCTGACCTGCTGGCGGGCGGTGGCGTACACCAGCTGCGACAGCACGTGGTGCAGCGGCTGGGTCTCCAGCGGCGCCATGTCCACGACGACGAGGTCGGCCTGCTTGCCGGGCTCGATCGAGCCGACCAGATGCTCGAAGCCGAGCGCCCTGGCGCCGCCCAGCGTCGCCGCGCGCAGCGCGGTGGCGGCATCGAGCGCGGCCGCGTCGCCGGCCACGCCCTTGGCGAGCAGCGCCGCGGTGCGCATCTCGCCGAACATGTCGAGGTCGTTGTTGCTGGCGCAGCCGTCGGTGCCGATCGCGAGGTTGACCCCGGCGCGCACCAGGTCGGCCGCGCGGCAGAAGCCCGAGGCGAGCTTGAGGTTGGATTCCGGGCAGTGCACCACGCTCGCGCCGCGCTGCGCGCACAGCGCGATCTCGGCGTCGGTGAGCTGGGTCATGTGCACGGCGATGAGCCGGTCGTTCAGCAGGCCGAGCCGGTCGATGCGCGCCACCGCGCGCTGGCCGTGCTTCTGCTGCGACTGCTCCACTTCCTGCGCGGTCTCGTGCAGGTGCAGGTGCACCGGGATGTCGAGCTGGTCCGACAGCATGCGGATCCGCTCGAAGCTCGCGTCGCTCACCGTGTACGGCGCGTGCGGGGCGAAGGTGGTGGCCACCAGCGGGTCGTCGCGCCACTGGTCGTGGACCTCGCCGGCCTTGTCGAAGTACTCGTCGTCGCTGGCCGCCCACGCGGTCGGGAAGTCGATCACCGGCAGGCCGACGCGCGCGCGGAAGCCGTGGCGCTTGTAGGTCGCGGCCTGGACGTCCGGGAAGAAGTAGTTCTCGTTGCAGCAGGTGGTGCCGCCGCGCAGCATCTCGGCGATGGCCAGGGCGACGCCGTCGGCGACGAAGGCCGGGCCGATCACCGCGGCCTCGATCGGCCAGATGTGCTCCTGCAGCCAGGCCTTCAGCGGCAGGTCGTCGGCGACGCCGCGCAGCAGCGTCATCGGGTTGTGGGTGTGCGCGTTGACCAGCCCCGGCAGCAGCACGCCGTCGGGGCGGGACACGGTTTCGGCGGGGGCGAAGCGCGCCCGCGCCTCGGCGGCCGGCAGCAGCGCGACGATGGCGCCGCCGCGCACCGCCACCGCGTGGTCGCGCAGGACCACGCCGTGCGGCTCGACCGGGACGACCCAGCCGGCCTCGACGAGGAAGTCGCAGGCTTCCGGCGCGCCCGTCATCGCGTCACTTCACGCGCGAGACGTACTCGCCCGAACGCGTATCCACGCGGATCACCTCGTCCTGGGCCACGAACAGCGGAACGCGCACCACCGCGCCGGTCTCCAGCGTGGCCGGCTTGCCGCCGCCGCCCGAGGTGTCGCCGCGCACGCCCGGATCGGTCTCCACGATCTTCAGCTCGACGAAGTTCGGCGGGGTGACCATGATCGGGATGCCGTTCCACAGCGTCACCACGCACTGCTCCTCGCCCTTGAGCCACTTCTCGGCGCCGCCCATGCCGGCCTTGTCGGCCTGGACCTGCTCGAAGGACTCGGGGTTCATGAAGTGCCAGTACTCGCCGTCGGCGTACAGGAACTGCATGTCGGTATCCACCACGTCGGCCGTCTCCAGCGAGTCGGTGGCCTTCATGGTGATTTCCTGCACGCGCCCGGTGCGGATCTGGCGGTACTTGACGCGGGTGAACGCCTGGCCCTTGCCCGGCTTGACGTACTCGGTGTCGGTGATGATCGCGGGTTCGTTGTTGACCAGGATCTTCTGTCCGGTCTTGACGTCGTTCATGCCGAGGCTGGCCATCGAAACGCTGCTCCTGCGGGTCCGCCGTGGCGGCCGGTTAAAATGGGTCGTCCATGATACCCGCTGCCTCCCCCGCCCTGCAGCCCGCCGCCCCGACGGCGCCCGCCGCGCGCCCGCCCGCCGGCTGGCGGCGGGCCTGGCGCGAGGCCGTGCGCGATCCGCGCGAGCTGCTCGCCCTGCTCGGCCTCGACGCGCTCGCGGCGGGGCTGTCCGACGCCGCCGCCGCGGCCTTCCCGCTGCGCGTGCCGCACGCGTTCATCGCGCGCATGCGCCCGGGCGACCGCGACGACCCCCTGCTGCGCCAGGTCCTGCCGGTGCTGGACGAGGACCGCGTGGTGCCCGGCTTCACGCTGGACGCCGTCGGCGACGGCGCCGCGCGCGCCGGGCGCGGGCTGCTGCGCAAGTACCGCGGCCGCGCCCTGCTGGTGGCGACCGGCGCCTGCGCGGTGCACTGCCGCTACTGCTTCCGCCGCCACTTCCCCTATGCCGAAGAGACCGCGGCCGCCGACGGCTGGCGCGAGGCGGTCGCGGCGATCGCCGCCGACCCCGGCGTGGACGAGGTGATCCTCTCCGGCGGCGATCCGCTGGCGCTGGCGACGCCCAAGCTCGCGGAGCTGACCGATGCGCTGGCCGCCGTGCCGCACCTGCGCCGCCTGCGCGTCCACACCCGGCTGCCGGTGGTGCTGCCCGAACGCGTGGACGCCGCGCTGCTGGCCTGGCTGCGGGGCCTGCCGTGGCCGGTGACGGTGGTGGTGCACGCCAACCACGCGAACGAGTTCGACGACGCCGTGGATGCCGCGATGGCCGCGCTGCGCGGCGCCGGCGCGACGCTGCTCAACCAGGCCGTGCTGCTGCGCGGGGTCAACGACTCGGTGGATGCGCTCGCGGCGCTGTCCGAGCGCGGCTTCGCCGCCGGCGTGCTGCCCTACTACCTGCACCAGCTCGACCGCGTGGCCGGCACCGCGCACTTCGAGGTACCGGACGCACGCGCCCGCGCACTGCACGCGGCGCTGGCCGCGCGCCTGTCCGGCTACCTGGTGCCGCGGCTGGTCCGCGAAGTGCCCGGCGACCCCGGCAAGCGGCCGCTCTGAGGCGCCGCGCACGGTCCCGGCGCGACGCGATGGACGGCGCCCCCGGCGATCGTGTAGAAAACCCGGATGCCCTCGAACGACCAGCCGCTGCGCCTGATGATCGTCGACGACAGCGTCGAGGCCGCCGAGGCGATCGTCAGCATGCTCCGCAACGCCGGCATCGCGGTCCGCCCGCTCCGGCCGGACTCCACCGACGCCCTCGCCGAGCTGCTGGGCGAGGAGGCACAGCCGCTCGACCTGGTGCTGGCCGCGCAGGCCGCCACGCTGGTGCCGCTCACCGCGGTGCTGGACGCGATCAAGGCCAGCGGCAAGGACCTGCCGGTGGTGACCATCGTGGACCGCGTGGACGACGCCAGCCTGACCCAGGCGCTGGCCGCCGGCGTGCGCGGCATCGCCCTGCGCCACCAGCCGCAGCAGCTGCTCGGCGTGGTCCGCACCGAATGGGGCGACCTCGAGGCGCGCCGCACCCTGCGCCGGCTCGAGGCGCTGGTGCGCGAGACCGAGCGCCGCTGCGACGCGCTGATCGAATCCTCGCGCGACCCGATCGCCTACATCCACGAAGGCATGCACATCCGCGCCAACGCGGCGTACCTGGAGATGTTCGGCTTCGACGGCTTCGAGGACATCGAGGGAATGTCGCTGCTCGACCTGGTCGCGCCCAAGCACGTGGAAGGCTTCAAGGGCCTGCTCAAGCGCCTGAGCAAGGGCGAACCGCCGCCACCGCGCTACGAACTGGAGGCGCACGACGGCGACGGCAAGGCGTTCCCGGCGGTGATGGAGTTCACGCCGGCCACCTACGAGGGCGAGCCCTGCCTGCAGGTGATCTTCCGCCGCCAGGAGCTGGATCCGGAGCTCGCGCGCGAGGTCGAGGAGCTGCGCCAGCGCGACGTGGTCACCGGCCTGCTCAACCGCCCGACCTTCCTGCACGCGCTCGAGGACGCGGTGGCCGCGGCCGCGCAGCGCCAGGGCCAGTTCGGCCTGCTGCTGGTCGAGCCCGACCACTACCGCCGCCTGCTGCAGGAGATCGGCCTGGACAGCGCCGACGCGCTGCTGCAAGGGGTGGCCGAGCGCCTGAAGGGCGTGCTCGACGCCGAGGCCGTCACCGCGCGCTTCGGCGAGCACACCCTGGCCGCGCTGGTGCGCGGCGACCACGTCGCCACCGCGGAGGCGGCGGAAAAGATCCGCGAGGGCTTCGCCTCGCACGTGGTGGAGATCGGCGAGCGCTCCTCGGCGATCACCGTCAGCATCGGCGGCGTGCAGATCGGCGAGAAGATCGCCAGCGTCAGCCAGGTGCTGACCAAGGCCGCGGAGAACGTGCAGGCCGCCTCCAACATGGGCGGCAACCGGGTCGAGATCTTCGACCCGGGCGCGGTGGACCGGGCCGAGCAGGAGCGCGTCCAGGCCTGGGTGACGCACCTGCGCGATGCGCTCGACCACGACCGCTTCCTGCTCCACTACCAGCCGGTGATCAGCCTGCAGGGCGAGACCGGCGCGATGTACGAGGCCTACATCCGCCTCGACGTCGGCGCCGGCGAGATGGTGCCGCCGCTGCGCTTCCACCAGATCGCGGAGGAGCACGGCCTGCTCTGGGAGATCGACCGCTGGGTGGTGCGCCGCGCGATCGACGTGATCGCCGAGCGCCAGCGCGCCGGGCAGCCGGTCACGCTGCTGGTGAAGATCACCGAGGCCTCGCTGGCCGACGACACGCTGGCGAAGTTCATCGAGGAGCGGCTGGCCGCCACCGGCGTTGACGGCGAGCGCCTGATCCTGCAGCTGCCGGAGGCGAAGGTGTTCACCCACCTGCGCGCGGCGCAGCAGTTCTGCGCCGCGGTGCGCTGCAAGGTGGGCCTGGAGCAGTTCGGCGTGGGCCTGGATTCGTTCCAGCTGCTCACCCACTTCAACCCGGCCTACGTCAAGCTCGACCGCAGCTTCACCGAGGACCTGCCGAAGAACGCGCCCAACCAGGCGCGGATCAAGGAGATCGCCGACAAGGCGCACGCCGCGGGCATCCGCAGCATCGCCGAGTTCGTGCAGGACGCGGCGAGCATGGCGATCCTGTTCTCGGCCGGCATCGACTACGTCGAGGGCAACTTCCTGGCGCCGGCCGGCCCCGAGATGAACTACGACTTCGAGTGAAAGGGGACCTGGGACTGGGGACTGGGGAGGGGTTGGTGTGTCGCCCTGCGGGATTCCCTCCCATCCCCATTCCCCATTCCCCATTCCCGCCGTCGTCGCATCAGGCGACGACGGCTTGGCGCAGCGCTGCGATGCGCTCCTCCAGCGGCGGGTGGCTGAGGAACAGCCGCTTCAGGCCGTCGCCCAGCGGGCCGGAAATGCCGAACGCCTGCAGCGCGCGCGGCAGCGTGTCCACGCCGTGGTTGCGCTGCAGCGCCTCCAGCGCCGAGATCATCTTCGCGCGGCCGGCCAGGCTGGCGCCGCCGGCGTCGGCGCGGAACTCGCGGTGGCGCGAGAACCACATCGCGATCATCGTCGCGAGCAGGCCGAACACCATTTCCAGCACGAACACCACCGCGAAGTAGCCCAGGCCCACGCCCTGCTGGTTGTCGCGGCCACCGGACAGATAGCCGTCCACCACGCGCCCGACCACGCGCGCGAGCACGATCACGAAGGTGTTCAGCACGCCCTGCAGCAGCGCCATGGTCACCATGTCGCCGTTGGCTACGTGGCTCACTTCGTGCCCCAGCACCGCCTCGGCCTGGTCGCGGTCGAGCGAGCGCAGCAGGCCGGTGGACACCGCCACCAGCGCGTGGTCGCGGTTGGCGCCGGTGGCGAACGCGTTGATCTCGGGCGCCTCGTAGATGGCCACCTCGGGCATGCCGATGCCGGCCTGCTGCGCCTGCCGGCGCACGGTCTCGACCAGCCAGCGCTCGACCTCGTTGGCCGGCGCCTCGATCACCCGCGCGCCGGTGCTGCGCTTGGCGATCCACTTCGACATCAGCAGCGACACGAAGGCGCCGCCCATGCCGAACACGGCGGCGAACACCAGCAGCCCGGAGAACTGCGTGGCGTCCACGCCGAGCAGCGACATCACCACGCTGGCCAAGGCGAGCACCGCGAGGTTGGTGGCGAGGAACAGGGCAACGCGCTTGAACATCCGTAACCTATCCTGCGAACGCGCCGCGCGACGGCGCGGCTTCCGCGGGTTAGTGTGGGCAACAGGACCTAAATGCAAGCGCAATGACCGAGGCCGCCGTCCCCCATCGCGGGCGCTTCGCCCCCTCGCCCACCGGGCCGCTGCACTTCGGCTCGCTGCTGGCCGCGCTGGGCAGCTGGTTGCTCGCGCGCCATGCCGGCGGCGAGTGGCTGGTGCGCATCGAGGACCTCGACCCGCCGCGCGAGGTCCCCGGCGCCGCGGCCGGGCAGCTGCGCACGCTCGCGGCGTTCGGGTTCGAGCCGGATGGCCCGGTGCTGTGGCAATCCACCCGCGGCGAGGCCTACCAGGCCGCGCTGGAACGCCTGCTCGCCGCGGGGCTGGCTTTCGAATGCCATTGCAGCCGCGCCGCGCTTGCCTCCGCGGGCGGCGTCCACCGCGCCTGCGTCCCGGGCGCCCGCCGCCCCGACCCCGCGATCCGGTTACGGGTGGCCGACGGCGCGGTGGTGGCGTTCGAGGACGCGATCCAGGGCCGTTTCGCGCAGGACGTCGCGGCGGCCGTCGGCGACGTGGTCCTGCGCCGCGCCGACGGCCCCTGGGCCTACCAGCTCGCGGTGGTGGTGGACGACGCCGCGCAAGGCATCAGCCACGTGGTGCGCGGCGCCGACCTGCTCGACTCGACGCCGCGGCAGATCCTGCTGCAGCGGGCGCTGGGCCTGCCCACGCCGCGCTACGCCCACCTGCCGCTGGTGGTGGATGCGGCAGGCCGCAAGCTGTCGAAGTCGCTGGCCGCGCTGCCGGTGGAGCCGGCCGATCCGTTGCCCGCATTGCGCGCCGCCTGGGCCGCGCTGGGCCAGGCCCCGGCGGCCGTGGCGACGGCGGGCACGCCCGCGGCGTTCCTGCGCGCCGCGCTGGCGGCGTTCGATCCCGCCGCGATCCCGCGCGGGCCGGTCGCGGCGACGCACAACGCGGCGGCGCCGGTTCGTGCCTAGAATCGGCCATGCCCTGCGCGGGCAACGGTCACTCGACGAGCGGAGAAGGGGAATGGGCGCACGCGTGGCGTTGGTCACGGGAGGAACGGGCGGTATCGGCACGGCGATCTGCAGGCGCCTGGCGGCCATGGGGCACCGGGTGGCCACCAACTACCGCAACGAGGAGAAGGCGCGCGCCTGGCAGCAGCGCATGCGCGACGACGGCTACGACATCGCGATCGTGCCCGGCGACGTCGCCTCGCCGGCGTCGGCGGCGGACATCGTGCGCGGCGTCGAGGCGCAGCTGGGGCCGGTGGACATCCTGGTCAACAACGCCGGCATCACCCGCGACACCACCTTCCACCGGATGACGCCCGAGCAGTGGACCGAGGTCATCAACACCAACCTCAACTCGGTCTACAACATGACCCGGCCGGTGATCGAGGGCATGCGCGAGCGCAAGTGGGGACGCATCGTGCAGATCGCCTCCATCAACGGCCAGAAGGGCCAGTACGGGCAGGCCAACTACGCTGCGGCCAAGGCCGGCATGCACGGCTTCACCATCTCGCTGGCGCAGGAGAACGCGCGCTTCGGCATCACCGTGAACACGGTGTCGCCCGGCTACATCGCCACCGACATGGTGATGGCGGTGCCGGAGGACGTGCGCAACAAGATCATCGCGCAGATCCCCACCGGCCGCCTGGGCACGCCGGAGGAGATCGCCTACGCGGTGGCCTTCTTCATCCCCGACGAGGCCGGCTGGATCACCGGCGCCAACCTGTCGGCCAACGGCGGCCAGTACATGGGTTGGTGAACGCGGCCCCGCGCGCCCGGCCCGCATGCGGCCGGGCCGCGCCGGCGCCCGCCCGGTTGCAACCGGTGCTGCACTGCGCCATGCTCGGCGCTCAGCCCGGGGGTAGCAGCATGGCCGTCCGCGTCATCAAGAAATATCCGAATCGGCGCCTGTACGACACCGAGATCTCCAGCTACATCACCATCGAGGACGTGCGCCAGCTCATCGTGGACGGCGAGGAGTTCGAGGTGCGCGACGCCAAGTCCGGCGAGGACCTCACCCGCCAGGTGCTGCTGCAGATCATCGCCGAGCAGGAACAGGACGGCGAACCGGTGCTGTCCACCCAGCTGCTGAGCCAGATCATCCGCTTCTACGGCGATTCGATGCAGGGCTACATGGGCAACTTCCTGGAGAAGTCCATGGAGCTGTTCATGGAGCAGCAGGCGCAGTTCCGCCAGCAGATGGGCGGCATGCTCGGGCAGACGCCGTGGGCGATGATGAACCAGCTCACCGAGCGCAACCTGGAGCTGTGGAAGGAATTCCAGCAGAACCTGGTGGGCGGCATGGGCCGCAGCACCGGCGGCGCGAACCCCGGGCCCGGCGGCGCGCACGGCGGCAAGCCGCGGGGAAGCTGAGGCGTGGCACGGCGGGTGGCCGTCGTCAGCGGCGGCACGGGAGGCCTCGGCACCGCGATCTGCGCGGCGCTGGCGCACGCGGGCTGCAAGGTCTTCGCCGCGGACATCCCCGGCCCGCCGGAACGCGACGAGGCGTTCCGCAAGGCCACCGCGGGGCTCGACGTCGCCGCGGTGCCGCTGGACGTCACCGACTTCGACGCCTGCGCGGCGCTGGTCGCCGGCATCGAGCGCGAGCACGGCGGCGTGGACATCCTGGTCAACGCCGCCGGCATCACCCGCGACGCCACCCTGCGCAAGATGGACAAGGCGCAGTGGGACGCGGTGCTGTCGGTGAACCTGGACGGCGTGTTCCACCTCACCCGCGCCGCCATCGACGGCATGGTGGCGCGCGGCTTCGGCCGCATCGTCAACATCAGCTCGGTCAACGGCCAGACCGGCCAGTTCGGGCAGGCCAACTACGCGGCCGCCAAGGCCGGCATGCACGGCTTCACCATGTCGCTGGCCCGCGAAGTCGCGCGCAAGGGCGTCACCGTCAACTCGATCTCGCCGGGCTATTGCGAGACGGCGATGGTGATGGCGATCCCCGAGGAGATCCGCGCCGGCATCGTCGACAAGGTGCCGGTGGGCCGGCTCGGGCGCCCGGAAGAGATCGCGCGCGCGGTCGTGTTCCTCGCGGCGGACGACGCGGGGTTCATCACCGGCGCGAACCTGCCGGTGAACGGCGGGTTGTTCATGTCGTTCTGACGCGCGTCAGCGCGCGGCTTCGCAGAAGCGTTCGCGGTACTGCATCGCCTTCGGCATCAGCCCCTGCAGGCGCTGGATGCGCGTGCCCGGGTCCGGATGCGTGGAGGCGAATTCCGGCTGCCCCGCGCCGCCGCCGGCCTGCGCCATGCGCTCCCACAGCGGGATCGCCGCGTTCGGGTCGTAGCAGGCCGCGGCCGCGAGCATCAGCCCGAGCTCGTCCGCCTGCGACTCCTGCTTGCGCGCGTACGGCAGCGCGCGGCCGTAGCCGTACACCGCCATCACCGCCTGCATCTGCTGCGGATCCATGCCGCTGAGCGCGCCCGCGGCCTGGCCGAGCTGCGCCAGGCGCTGCTCGGTCATGCGCTGCGCGCCGTGGCGCAGCAGCGCGTGCGAGATCTCGTGCCCCATCACCACCGCCATGGCGTCGGCGTTCTGCGCGACCGGCACCAGGCCGGTGTACACCGCCATCTTGCCGCCGGGCAGGCAGAACGCATTGGCCTGGTCGGAATCGAGCACGCGCACTTCCCATTCGAACGCGCGCTCCACGTGCGGCGCCTGCAGGCCGCGCTCGGCCGCGAGCGCGTCCGAGACCTCCGGCACCTTGGCGACCAGGCGTTGCGCGATCTCGCGCACCTGGCGCGAGATCTCCGCGTCCTCGGGCAAGGCCCGTTCCTGCTGCAGGATCTCGTCGAAGGCCTGCAGGCCCAGCGCCTTCTCGTCCTCCGGGCTGATGCTCCTGTCGATGAGCACGGTCTCGCCGGTGAGCGCGTCGGTGCTGCGGTTGGACAGCCAGTACCAGCCCGCGTACAGGGCGAAGGCGACCAGCACCCACCAGCGCAGCCCGCCCACGCGGCGGCGCACGCCGCCCTGCCCGCCGTTGCCCAGGGGATCCCGCCGCATGCGCCGCCTCCGTCCGGCCGCGCGTGGCCGGGCTTGTCAGAGTTCGCGCGCGACCCGGAACCCGAGCCGCGCATTGGTCGTGTCCACGCGCGCGGGGGCGCGCCACGCGGACCGGGTCTGCTCCGGCGCGCTGGCCCAGGCGCCGCCGCGCATCGTGCGCACGCGGCAGCCCGGGTTCACCCAGGCGCCGCCGTCGTCCGGCGCGCGGCGGTAGCCGTCGTGCCAGCAGTCGGCGACCCACTCGCTGACATTGCCGTCCATGTCGTGAAGGCCGTATGCATTGGGGCGGAAGCGCCCGGCGGGCGCCGGACCCCAGTGGCCGTCGCCGTAGCCGGGGAAGGCGTTGTGCCAGCGCCGGCCGCCGGGTCCGGTGTCGCGGCCGCCGGTGAAGTTGCCGGTGCCGGCCACGGGCGTGCCGTCGCCCCACGGATACCGGGTGGTGCCGCCGGCGCGCAGCGCGTACTCGAACTGGGCCTCGCTGGGCACGTGGTAGCGCTGGCCGCTGCGCTCGGACAGCCATTCGGCGTAGGCGTCTGCGTCGCGCGCGCTCACGTGCACCACCGGCATGTCGTCGCTGGCGACGCTGCCGTCGTAGGCGTTGCGCCAGTCCACCCCGGTGCTGCGCACGAAGTTGCCGCTGCGCGGGTCGTAGGCCATCGAGTAGCCGCGGCGCGTGGCCGTGGGCCGGTAGCCGGTGGCCTCGACGAAACGGCGGAATTCGCCGACGGTGATCTCGGTGCGCGACAGGGCGAAGCCGCGGTCGAAGCGCACGTAGTGCTGCGGGCGCTCGGCGTCGCTGGCGCCGCGCTCGCCGGCGAGCGCGCCCATGCGGAACGCGCCGTGCGGCACCACCACCATCTCCGGGCCGCGCGCGCCCGAGCCCAGCGCATCGGTGAAGCGCTGGCCGGGACGGAACAGGCCGTAGTGGCTGGCGAGGTCGATGCGCTCGCGCAGCTCGGCCGCGGCGGGATCGCCCGGCTCGGCGATGCGCAGCAGCTCGGCGAGCCGGGCGCGCGCGATCGCCAGGTCGCGGGCGTCGCCGCGCTGGCGCAGCGCCTGGATGCCCTCGTCGCGCAGCCGCGCGATCCGCGCGGCGCGCATCGCCGCGACGCGCGCGCGGCCGTCGGCGACCGCGCCGTGGTCGTTGCGCGGCCGGATCGTGCCCGCCACCGCGAGCCAGCGCCCGGCGGCAGCGAAATCGCCCTTGGCCGCGGCGTCCTCGGCGCGGCGGATCAGCGCGCTCTCCACCGCCGCGAGCCCCTGCAACGCGCGCGCCTGCTTCGGCGCGATGCGCAGCGCCTCGCGCAGCTTCGCCAGCGCGCCGCCCTTGCCCTCCTCGCCGAGGCGGCCCTCGCGCAGGTCGGCCTCGGCCGCGCGGTTCAGTTCCCACAGCTGGTCGGCGCGGTCCACGCGCTCGAGGTAGGCGGTGGTCGCGGCCTCGCCCGGGGCCACCGCACGCAGCACCGCCGCGGCCTGGTGCGCGCGCCGCAGTGCCTCGATGTCGTCGCCCGCCTCGGCGAGCGCGGCGTCGCCCTCGGCGACCACGGCGGCGGTGGCGCGGCGCAGGCCCTGGCGCGCGGAGGCGTCGTCGGGCGCGCGCGCCAGGATCGCCAGGTACAGCGGGATCGCCGAATCCGCGTCCGCATGCAGCCGGCCCGCCGCCAGCGCGGCGTCCGCGGCCTCGCGCGCGGCCTCGAGGCCGTCCTCCGGCAGCGCGACCTCGGGCGCCTGCCAGGTCAGGCTCTCGGCGATGCGGTCGTCGCCCTCCACGATCACGCGCCCGGAGGCGTCCCGGGCGACCTGCGGCGAGGCGTCGTCGCCCGGACCCGCGTCGCGGCGGCACCCGCCCCCCAGCGCCAGCAGGGCGGCGACGGCGAACGCGGTCATGGCGGCGGTGAAGGTGCGGCTGGCGCGCAAACGCCCACTCCGGTGGCTGCCCCGCGGGGCGCGGGGGGTCCTCGCCCGCAACTTTGCCATAGGCGGGGCCGCCGGCAACCGGTAGGCTTTGCGCGGTGAGCCTCTGGATCGACGACCCCCACGACCTGGCCGCGCGCCTGCGCGCCGCCCCGCCCCGCGTGGGCCTGGACACCGAATTCGTGCGCGAGCGCACCTGGTGGCCGAAGCTGGCCCTGGTGCAGATCGCGCTGGAGGGCGGCGACGTCCTGCTGGTGGACACGCTCGCGCCCGGCATCCCCGAGGCGCTGGCGCCGATGCTCGCCGATCCGGCCGTGCTGAAGGTGATGCACAGCGCGAGCGAGGACCTGGTCGCCCTGCGCCACGCCTGCGGCGTGGTCCCGACGCCGCTGTTCGACACGCAGGTCGCGGCCGCGCTCGCCGGCATCGCCGCGGGCGCGGGCTACCAGCGGCTGGTGCAGGACCTGCTCGGCGTGGCGCTGCCCAAGGGCGAGACGCGCTCGGACTGGCTGCGGCGCCCGCTGTCGGCGGCGCAGCTGGAATACGCCGCGGACGACGTGCTGCACCTGTTCGCCCTGCACGACCTGCTCGCGGCGAAGCTGGCGGAGCTCGGCCGCGACGGCTGGCTGCACGAGGACGCCGCGCGCACCGTCGCCGCCGCCGCGGAGGACGCGCCCGAGCGCTGGCCGCACCTGGCGATGCGCTCGGCGCAGTTCCTGGACGCGCCGGCCCAACGCCGCCTGCTGCGCCTGCTGCGCTGGCGCGACGCACACGCGCGCCGCGCCGACCGCCCGCGCGCCTGGATCCTGGACAACGAGCTCGCCGCCGCCCTCGCCCGCAAGCCGCCCGCCGACCGCGCCGCGCTGCAGCGCCAACTCGAGGCCACGCCGAAGTCGCCGCGCGCGCTGGGCGACGCGATCTGGGCCGCGCTCGCCACGCCGCTGCCGGACGAGGCCGAGGCGCCGCTGGCGCGCGCCGACGACCGCGACAAGGCGCGCATGCGCGGCCTGCAGGACGCAGTGGCCGCGCTCAGCGCCGAGCTGGGCTTGCCCGACGGCGTGCTCGCCTCGCGCCGCTGGCTGCAGGCACTGCTGGACGCCCGGGCGGACGGCGGCGACGCGTGGCCCGGCCCGCTCTCGGGCTGGCGCCGCAGGCTGCTGGAGCCGCGCCTGGCGCCGCTGCTGGACGCGCCCGCCGCGCCGGCACCCGTCCCCGCTGGCGACGCTCCGCCCGCATCCGTATAATGCGCGGCTTCCGGCTCCGGCCGGCGCAGGTCAACATGGGGCGGTAGCTCAGCTGGGAGAGCGTCGCGTTCGCAATGCGAAGGTCGAGGGTTCGATCCCCTTCCGCTCCACCACCATCGAAAATGGAAAGGCCCGGCGATGCCGGGCCTTTTTCGTTGGCGCGCCGCGTCGCGCGCGCTACATCGTCTGGGTGGGCTTGTCGGCATTGAAGCCTGCGAGCAGCGTGTCGATCTTGCCGCGCAGCGCCTCGCTGTCGGCGCCGTCGGCGAACTGCACGCCGACGCCCGCCGCGCGCCCGCCCTGCGCGCCCAGCGGCGTGATCCACACCACCTTGCCCGGCACCGGCAGGCGCTCGCTCGACTCGGGCAGGGTGAGCATCACGAACACTTCGTCGCCGAGCGAGAAGCGCTTGTTGGTGGGCACGAAGATGCCGCCCGTCTTCAGGTACGGCATGTAGGCGGCGTACAGGTGCGCCTTGTCCTTGAGCTGGAGCGTGAGGAAACCGTGCCTCGCTCCCCCGGCTGCATTGTTCATTTCGCTCCCCTGGCCTGCGGCGGCCAAGCCAACAGCAGTTCGGCCACCGCGAGGTCCGCGCGCACCTGCGTGCGCAGCAGCGCGGCGGTGCGGTTCGCGGCGTCGAACCACGCCGCCAGCCTGCGGGTTCGCGCGGAAGCGGTCAAGTCCGCGCCGGCCTGCGCGGCGGCGCGCTCGGCGGCCTGCGCCAGCGCCAGGTCGGCGGCGAAGCGCAGCCGCAGCGCGGCCTGGCCGTCGCCGGTCCAGCGCTGCGCGGTGGCGGCCGCGGACGCCTCGCCGCGCGCCAGCGCCTCGAGGTCCTTCGCCACCTCGCGCCGCAGCGCCAGGCCGTCGCCCGCGAGCCAGGCGTCGGCTTGGCCGGGGTGCCCGCGCGCGGCGTCGAACGCCTCGGCGGCGGCCTTCGCGTCGTGGCCCTGCGCGCGCAGCCAGGCCAGCGCTTCCTCGCGCGGCGGCACCCGGAACTCGAGCTTCTGGCAACGGCTGCGGATGGTCGCGGGCAGGCGCGCGGGCTCCGACGCCACCAGCCACAGGTAGCGGCCCGGCTGCGGCTCCTCCAGCGTCTTCAGCAGCGCGTTCGCGGCGGCATGGCCGATCGCGTCCGCCGGTTCGACCAGCGCGACCTGCGCGCTGCCCATCTGCGGGGTGAGCGCCAGCGCCTGCGACAGCGCGCGCACCTGTTCGATCACGATCTCGGTGCGCGGCTTGCCGGTGCGTTCGTTGGTCGCGTAGCCGACGAAGCGCACGTCCGGATGGCCGGGACGCCCCCAGGGATGCGCGAGCGATCCGTCGGGCCGCAGTTCCGGCGGATCGGCCTGCACGCGCGCGGCATACAGCGTGCAGCTGCGGCAGCTGCCGCACGGCCCCTGTCCCGGCGCGCGCGCCAGGCACAGCACGCGCTGCGCGAGGTGCTCGGCCACCAGGCGCTTGCCGAGCTGCGCCGGCCCGCACAGCAGCAGCGCGTGGCCGAGGCGGCCGGCGTCGAGCGCGGCCGCGGCCTGGTCGTAGGCGCGCTGCTGCCAGGGCGCGAGCGGCGGCAGGGCCGTCGCGCTCATCGCGCCTCCCGCCATGCGCGCAGCGCGGCGACCGCGGCGGCGGCCACCGCATCGGGCGGCTGCCTCGCGTCGATCACGCGGAAGCGGTCCGGCTCCGCCGCGGCGCGCGCCAGGAACGCGTCGCGCACGCGCTCGAAGAACGCGTCGTGCTCGCGCTCGATGCGGTCCGGGCCGGGCCCGAAGCCGTTCTCGCCGAACAGGTCGCGGCCGCGGGCGCGGGCGCGGCCTTCGTCCACGCCGAGGTCGAGCAGCAGGGTGAGCCCGGGCTGCAGGCCGACCACGCGGCGCTCCAGCTCGGCGATGAACGCGGCGTCGAGGCCGCGGCCGCCGCCCTGGTAGGCGTAGCTGGAATCGGTGAAGCGGTCGCTGAGCACCCAGGCGCCGCGTTCGAGCGCAGGCCGCACGGTCTCGGCGACGTGCTGCGCGCGCGACGCGAACATCAGCAGCAGCTCGGTCTCCGCGGTCGGCGGTTCGTGCGCCGGATCGAGCAGCAGCGCGCGCACCTGCTCCGCCAGCGGCGTGCCGCCCGGCTCGCGCGTGCACACCACTTCCGCGCCGCCCGCCTCCAGTTCGGCGCGCAGCGCCTTGAGCACCGTGGTCTTGCCCGCGCCCTCGCCGCCCTCGAGGCTGACGAAGCGCGGATGCCGGCGGAGCGCGCCGGTGCTGCCGGACGCGCCGCTCATCGCGCCTCCGCCTTGCGCCGCGCGCGGTAGTTGCGCAGGTATTCGCGCACGGCGAGCTGGTGCTCCGACAGCGAGCGCGTGAACACATGCCGGCCGCTGCCGTCGCCGATGGCCACGAAGTACAGCGCGTCGCCCGCGGCCGGATGGGTGGCCGCGTGCAGCGCGGCCTTGCCCGGCATCGCGATCGGCGTCGGCGGCAGGCCGTCGCGGGTGTAGGTGTTGTAGGGGGTGTCGGTGAGCAGGTCCACCTTGCGCAGGTTGCCGTCGTAGCGCTCGCCGAGGCCGTAGATCACGGTCGGGTCGGTCTGCAGGCGCATGCCGATGCGCAGGCGGCGCACGAACACGCCGGCGATCGCGTCGCGCTCCTCGGCGATGCCGGTTTCCTTCTCGACGATGGACGCGAGCACCAGCGCCTCGTCCTTCGACTGCAGCGGCAGGTCGGGCGCGCGCGCTTCCCAGGCGGCGTCGAGCGCCCGCTCCATCGCCGCATGGGCGCGCCTGAGCACGTCGAGGTCGCTGTCGCCGCGCACGTAGTCGTAGGTCTCGGGCAGGAAGCGGCCCTCCGGGTGCTGGCCGGGATGGCCGAGCGCGCGCATCAACGCCGCGTCGTCCATGTCGCCCGTTTCGTGGCGCAGCGCCTCCACCCGCGCCAGCGCCGCGCGCAGCGTGCGGATGTTCCAGCCCTCGACGATGGTGAAGCGGCGGCGCACGACCTTGCCGTCGCGCATGCGCTCCAGCAGGCCGCGCGGGGTGAGGCCAGGCTCGAGCGCGTACTCGCCCGCCTGCAGGCGGCCGGCCGCACCGGTCTGGCGCGCGAGCACGCGCCACTCGGTGTCGTGCCCGCCCTCGGCGCCGGCCTCGCGCAGCTTGCGCAGCATGGTCGCGAACGAGTCGCCGCGCTCCAGCACCAGGCTGCTGCCGGGCGCGAGCCCCTCGATCGGGCCGTCGGCGAAGCGCTGGTAGCGGCCCGCCGCCCACCAGGCGACGGCGCCGGCCAGCAGCACCAGCACCAGCAGCACGCGCGCCAGGCCGCGGCCCGCGTCGCGGCGCCATGCGCGCGCCGGTTGCGCGCGGCGGCGCACGCGGCGCCGTGGCGTCCGCGCCTCCTGCCTGCCGCCCTTGCGTGCGTTGCGCTTGGCCACGTCAGCGTTCCTGCCCGGGATGCGAATGCGCCAGCGCACGCCGCGCCGCAGCCAGCGCGTCGTCGGCCGGCGGCCAGCGGCGCGACCCGAGGCTGGCGACCGGCAGGATACCGCGCACCGCGTTGCACAGGAAAACCGCGTCCGCGCCCTCGACGTCGGCCACGGAGAGGCGTGCCTCCTGCGCGTGCAGCGCCGGCAGCAGGCGCGCGCGGCACACGCCGGCGACGCCGCAGCGGTCCACCGGCGGCGTGGACCAGCGCCCGCCGCGCAGCACGAACAGGTTCGCCGCGGTGGCCGAGACCACGAAGCCCTCGGTGTCGCGCACCAGGCCCTCGTCGCAGCCGGCCGCGTCGCATTCGGCGCGCGCCAGCACCTGCTCCAGGCGATTGCAGTGCTTGATGCCGGCCAGCGCGGGTTGCAGCGCCAGGCGCGTGTCGCACCAGTGCAGGCGCAGCCCCGCCGCCGGCGGCGCCGGCAGCGGATGCCGCGACAGCTGCCACGCGGGCGGCGCGCCGGCCTGCGGCGCGTAGCCGCGGGCGATGCCGCCGCGCGCGACGACCAGCTTCAGCACGCCGTCGCCGCCGTCCGCGAACAGCGCGCCGGCCTGCGCGCGCGCGAACGCCGCGTCCGGCAGCGCGATGCCCAGCCGCGCAGCGCCCAGCGCCAGGCGCGCCCAGTGCGCGTCCCACCACGGTACCGCGCCGGCCTGCACGCGCATGGTCTCGAACAGGCCGTCGCCGTAGGCAATGCCGCGATGCCCCGGATCCGGCGCGGCCACGCGCGCCGTGCCCTTGAAGCAGCGCACCGCGCCGGCGCCGGCGTTCATCCCGCCACCCCGAGCGCGCGCAGCATGCCGCGCGCCTTGGCCCGCGTTTCCTCGAGTTCGCGCCGCGGCTCGGAGTCGGCCACGATGCCGCCGCCGGTGCGGAAGCGCAGCAGCGCGCCCTCGCCCTCCGCCTCCAGCTCGGCGCTGCGGATCAGGATGTTGAGGTCGAGGTCGCCGTCGCGGTTGAGCCAGCCGAACGCGCCGGTGTAGGCGCCACGGCCCTCGCCTTCGAGCTCGGCGATGACCTGCATGCAGCGCACCTTGGGGCAGCCGGTGATGGTGCCGCCGGGGAACACGGCGCGGACCACGCCACCGGGCGTCGTGCCTTCGCGCAGGCGCCCGCGCACGTTGCTGACGATGTGGTGCACGTGCGCGTAGCTCTCCACCGTCATCAGCTCGTCCACCTCGACGCTGCCCGCCGCGCACACGCGGCCGAGGTCGTTGCGCTCGAGGTCGATCAGCATGATGTGCTCGGCGCGCTCCTTGGGGTTGCCGACCAGCTCGCGCACGCGCGCCGCGTCGTCGTCGCCGGCGAAGCGCGGGCGGGTGCCGGCGATCGGCCGGGTCTCGACCACGTCGCCGCGCACCGAGACCAGGCGCTCCGGGGAGGCGCTGACCACCGCCCAGCCGTGGCCCGCGAACACGCCCGCGAACGGCGCCGGGTTGTGCTCGCGCAGGCGCGCGAACAGCGCCGCGGGCCCCGGCGCCGGCGCGTCGAAGCGCGCGCGCCAGCCGCGCGAGATGTTGGCCTGGAAGATGTCGCCCGCCGCGAGGTAGTCGAGCACGCGGCGCACGTTCGCCTCGAAGCGCTCCGGCGGGTCCTCGTCGATCCCCGCCGGCGGCCGCCAGGCGGGCAACGGCGGCAGCGTGCGCGCGGCCGCGGCGTCGGCGGCGATCGCATCGAGCATCGCGTCGTGCCCCGCCTCGGCGACGGCCACGCACTCGCCGCTGGTGCGGTCGCGCAGCACCGCCGCCGGGCAGCGCAGCGCCAGCGCGACCGGCACCCGCCCCGGCGCGCGCGGCAACCGCAGCACCGGCTCGACCTGGCCCGCCAGCTCATAGGCCAGGAACAGCGCCCAGCCGCCGCGGAACGGCCAGCGCGGCTCCTCGCGCGGCAGGCGCGCGGCGCGCCATTCCGCGTCGAGGGCATCGAGGAAGCCGGCGCCGCCGGCCACGGGCGCGCCGTCGCGGCGCAGGGTGCCGTCGCGCGCGAGCTCCAGCGTGCCGCCGCCCGCGGCCAGCAGGATGTCCCAGCGCCCCTGCGCGGTGCCGGCGGCGGAGGATTCGAGCAGCAGCGGGTACCGCGCCGGCGCCAGGCGCTGCAGCGCCGCCAGGTCGGTGTCCGCAGCGAGTCCGCGGGTGGCGAGCATGGCCGCCGCGTCAGACGCGGCGGAACACCAGCGTGCCGTTGGTGCCGCCGAAGCCGAAGCCGTTCGACATCGCGACGTCGATCTTCTTCTCGCGCGCCACGTTCGGCACGTAATCGAGGTCGCAGCCTTCGCCCGGGGCGTCGAGGTTGATCGTCGGCGGGATGATGCCGGTGTGCAGCGCCATCACCGAGAAGATCGCCTCCACGCCGCCGGCCGCGCCGAGCAGGTGGCCGGTCATGGACTTGGTCGAGCTGACCATCGTGCGGTACGCGGCGTCGCCCAGCGCGCGCTTGATCGCCAGGGTCTCGGCCACGTCGCCGAGCGGCGTCGAGGTGCCGTGCGCGTTGAGGTAGCCGACCTGGTCCGCGCCGACGCCGGCGTCGGCCATGGCCGCGGCCATGCAGCGCGCGGGGCCCTCGCCGTTCTCGCTGGGCGCGGTCATGTGGAAGGCGTCGGAGCTGGCGCCGAAGCCGGCGAGCTCGCAGTAGATGCGCGCGCCGCGCGCCTTGGCGCGCTCGTATTCCTCGAGGATCAGGATGCCGGCGCCGTCGCCGAGCACGAAGCCGTCGCGGTCCTTGTCCCAGGGCCGGCTGGCGCGCCCGGGCTCCTCGTTGCGCGTGGACATCGCCTTCATCGCGCAGAAGCCGCCCATCGCGGTGGGCGTGGAGCCGCGCTCGGCGCCGCCCGCGACCATCACGTCGGCGTCGCCGTACTGGATCATGCGCATCGCCATGCCGATCGAATGGTTCGAGGTGGCGCACGCGGACACGGCCGAGAAGTTCGGCCCCTTGATGCCGGTGATCAGCGAGACCTGGCCCGGCAGCATGTTGATGATCGTGCTCGGCACGTAGAACGGCGAGATCTTGCGCGGGCCGCCCTCGTGGTACTTGATCGTCTGCTGCTCGATGCCCTGCAGGCCGCCGATGCCGGAGCCGATGAGCGCGCCGATGCGCTCGGCGTTGGACTCGTCCACGGTGATGCCGGCGTCCTCGAGCGCCATCAGCGAGGCGGCGACGCCGTAGTGGATGAAGTCCTCCATCTTCTTCGCGTCCTTCGCCGGCACCCAGCGGGTGGGGTCGAAGTCCCGCACCAGGCCCGCGATGCGGGTCGGGAACGCGGAAGCGTCGAAATGGGTGACCGGCCCGATGCCGGAGCGGCCGTTGACGATGCCGTCCCAGCTCGAGGCCAGGTCGTTGCCGAGCGGGGACACGATGCCCATCCCGGTGACGACGACGCGACGTTTGGACATGCCAGACTCCCGTTGTTGCAAATGCACGGGGCCGCGAAATGCGGCCCCGGCAAGGTCTCCCGCGGACGGCGGGATTACCCCTTGACGTGCGCCTTGACGTAGTCGATCGCCTGCTGCACGGAGGTGATCTTCTCGGCCTCTTCGTCCGGGATCTCGCACTCGAACTCTTCCTCGAGCGCCATGACCAGTTCCACGGTGTCGAGCGAGTCGGCGCCGAGGTCGTCGACGAACGAAGCGCTGTTGGTCACTTCCTCTTCCTTGACGCCCAGTTGTTCGACAACGATCTTCTTGACGCGCTCTTCGATGCTGCTCATGGGTGTTTGCTCCTCCCGGGAGACTGTTCAGACGGATAGTGTAAGGGAAAGCCGGGGCCCGGTATATGCGCCGGCAACTCCTTTGGTTTCAGTGACTTGGCGATGCCCGGCCGGGTCCCGTCACGGCATGTACATGCCGCCGTTGACGTGCAGGGTTTCGCCCGTGATGTAGGCCGCCGACGGCCCCGCCAGGAAGGCCACGGCGCGGGCGATGTCCGCGGGCTCGCCGAGCCGGCCGAGCGCGATCTGGCCCAGCATCGCCTGCTTCGCGTCCTCGGGCAGGCCGCGGGTCATGTCGGTGTCGATGAAGCCCGGGGCGACCACGTTGACGGTGACGCCGCGGCTGCCGACCTCGCGCGCCAGCGACTTGCTGAACGCGATGATCCCGGCCTTCGCCGCCGCGTAGTTGGCCTGGCCGGCGTTGCCGGTCACGCCGATCACCGAGGCGATGTTGATGATGCGGCCCTTGCGCGCCTTCATCATGCCGCGCACCGCCGCCTTGCAGGTGCGGTACACGCTGCTGAGGTTGGTGTCGAGGATGGCCTGCCAGTCCTCGTCCTTCATCCGCATCAGCAGGTTGTCGCGGGTGATGCCGGCGTTGTTGACGAGGATGCCGATGGGGCCGAACTGCTTCGCGATGTCCTCGACCAGCGCCTCCACGGCCACGCCGTCGGTGACGTCGAGCTTGCGGCCGTGGCCGCCGGCCGCGGCCAGGCGCTCGCCGATGGCGGCCGCGCCGGACTCCGAGGTGGCGGTGCCGACGACCGTGGCGCCCAGCGCCGCCAGCTCGTCGGCGATCGCCGCGCCGATGCCGCGGCTCGCGCCGGTGACCAGCGCAATCTCGCCCTGCAACACCTTCTCCATCTCGTTCTCCTTACTTCCAGTCGGCGAGGGCCGCGTCGAAATCGGCGGGAGTGCCGAGGGCGCGGGCGTCGAGGGTCTTGTCGATGCGCTTCACCAGGCCGGCGAGCACCTTGCCGGGACCGCATTCGGCGACGCGGGTGGCGCCGCGCGCGGCCAGCGCCTGCACGCAGCCGGTCCATTGCACCGGCAGGTAGAGCTGGCGCACCAGCGCGTCGCGGATGGACTGCACGCCTTCGTGCACTTCGGCGTCCACGTTCTGCACCACCGGCAGCTTCGGTTCGTGCCAGCGCAGGCCCGCCATCGCCTCGGAAAGGCGGTTGGCGGCCTCGCGCATCAGCGGCGTGTGCGAAGGCACGCTCACGGCGAGCTTCACCGCCTTGCGCACGCCGCGCTCGGCCAGCAGCGCGAGCGCGCGATCCACGGCCGCGGCGTGGCCGCCGATCACGACCTGGCCCGGCGAATTGAAGTTGGCGGGCACCGCGACCTCGTCGCCCGAGGCTTCGCGGCACGCGTCGGCGACCACCGCATCTTCGGCGCCGAGCACCGCGGCCATCGCGCCGGTGCCGGCGGGCGCGGCGTCCTGCATCAGCTGGCCGCGCAGCCGCACCAGCCGCGCGCCGTCGGCGAGCGACAGCGCACCGGCCGCGACCAGCGCGCTGTACTCGCCCAGGCTGTGCCCGGCCAGCAACGCCGGCTGCGCGCCGCCGGAGGACTGCCACAGCCGCCATACCGCGATGCCTGCCGCCAGCAGCGCCGGCTGCGTGTACTCGGTGCGGTTGAGCCTCTCCTCCGGGCCGTCCTGGGACATCGCCCACAGGTCCACGCCGGCGCCGTCGGACGCCTCGCGGAACGCGTCCTTCACCCCCGGGTGCCGTGCCGCGAGCTCGGCGAGCATGCCGACCGACTGCGAGCCCTGGCCCGGGAAGACGAAGGCAAGCGACTGGTCCATTGGCGCTCCTGCGAACAAAGAGGCGAGATGATACGGCACGGGACCGCGCCGGCGTCTGTACCGTCGCGTAGGGCGCAGGCGGCGCGCAGGCTGTCCAGGGCCAGCGCGACGTGCGCGGCGCGGCGGCCGGCGGGGCGCGCCAGCGGCGCCAGCCAGCGCAGGCGGCCGGCCACCACCGCCACTTCGGCGCAGACCGCGCCGGGCTCGCGGCCCAGCGCCCAGGCGAGCATGCGGGCGTGCGCGTCCGGCCGGTCCGCGAGGAAGCGCGCGGTCGAGTGCGCGAACAGCAGCAGGTCGCGCGCCTGCGCGGCGGCCAGCGGCATCGCGGTGCACGGATCCTCTTCGAGGTCGATGAAGCCGACGCCGCCGGCGTCGAGGGTGATGTTGCGGGCGAAGGCCTGGTTCAGGTAGCCGCCGCGCGCGTGCAGGCGCACGATCGCTTCGAGCGCGCACCACAGCATGCGCTCGCGCCGGCCGGGATCGGGCTCGGCGCGGCATTGCGACGCGAGCGTCGGCCCCAGGTCGGAGAGCAGCAGTTCGCGCGGGCCGGCCTCGAGCACCTGCGGCACGCGCGCGCCGAGCGCGGCCAGGCGGCGGATCATCGCGCGCTCGGTGCGGCACGCGCCTTCGGCGTCCAGCGGTGCGAGCGGCAGCAGCGCGTTGGCGCCGAGGCGGGGCGCGAGCCAGCGCAACGCGGCCACGCGCCGGCGCGGCCTGCCCTCGTCATACGTCTTGCGCCACGCGGTGGCGCCGGCGACGGCCTCGCGTCGGACCCGCGTTTCCGCCATGCCGCTCAGTAGCGCAGCAGCACCGACCCCCAGGTGAAACCGCCGCCGAAAGCCTCCAGCAACACCAGCTGGTCGCGCTGGATGGCGCCGGAACGCACCGCGGCGTCGAGCGCCAGCGGCACCGAGCCGGACGAGGTGTTGCCGTGCTTGTCGACCGTGACGACCACGCGGTCCATCGGCATGTCCAGCCGCTTGGCGGTGGCCTCGATGATGCGGAGATTGGCCTGGTGGGGGATCAGCCAATCGATTTCGTGGCGGTCGAGGCCGTTGGCCTCGAGCGTTTCCTCGACGACGGCGTCGAGCGCCTTGACCGCGTGCTTGAAGACCTCGTTGCCGGTCATCAGCACCTTGACGCCGGCGTTGTGCTCGCCGGGCCTGAAGCCGACCGACACGCCGACCGGGTTCCACAGCAGTTCCTTCTTGCCACCGTCGGCGTGCATGTGGGTGCTGAGGATGCCGGTTTCGGCGTCGGCCTTGAGCACGACCGCGCCCGCGCCGTCGCCGAACAGCACGCAGGTGCTGCGGTCGTTCCAGTCGAGCATGCGGGTGAGCGTTTCCGCGCCGACCACGAGCGCGGTCTTCGCCGCGCCGGAGCGGATGAACTTGTCGGCGATGGACAGCGCGTAGACGAAGCCGGAGCACGCCGCGTTCACGTCGAACGCCGGGCAGCCGTTCGCGCCGAGCCGGTGCTGCAGCAGGCAGGCCGTGGACGGGAACACCAGGTCCGGGGTGGTGGTGCCGAGCACGATCAGGTCGAGCTCGGACGCGTCCACCCCCGCGGCCTCGAGCGCGCGCAGCGCCGCCTGGTAGGCCAGGTCGCCGGTGGTCTCGCCCTCGGCCGCGACGTGGCGCTCCCGGATGCCGGTGCGCGCCGAGATCCACTCGTCGCTGGTGTCGACGATCTTCGCGAGGTCGTCGTTGGTCAGCACCTTCTCCGGCAGGTAGCTGCCGGTGCCCGCGATGCGGGCGTAGGTGCGCGGGCTCGCCACGGCGTCGGCCGACATCGCCGAAGGATCAGTCTTCGTCGACGATCTTGGTCTTCGGCGCGACCACCTGCTTGCCGCGGTAGTAGCCGTCGGCGGTCACATGGTGGCGCAGGTGGGTCTCGCCCGAGGTCGGGTCGGTGGAGAGCTGCTTCGCGCTCAGGGTGTCGTGCGCGCGGCGCATGCCGCGGCGGGACGGGGAAACTCGGGACTTCTGCACAGCCATGGGATTGCTCCGACTAGGTACCGCAAATTGGAAAGCCGCCACAGCCGCCGGGCCAACCCCGGCGACGCTCGTTCACTCGCGCTTCTTCAGCGCCGCCAGCACCGCGAACGGGCTGGCCTGCGCCACCTCGTCCGCCGTCGCCGGCCACTCCTGCCCCAGCGCCTCGCTGCCGGGCGAGATCGGCACCACGGGCACGGCGAGGATCAGCTCGTCCTCGACCAGGTCCGCCGGCCGCAACGCCCCGTCCGCCGGCAACGGCAGCGGCTCGTAGCCCGGCGGGAGGCCGGCCTCGGCCGCTTCCAGGTCGGCGTCGGCGGGCAGCAGCGCGAGCCGCTGCACCGCCTGCACGGGATGCAGGAAGCGCTCCATGGTGCGCTGGCAGGTCAGCGGCAGTTCCGCCTGCGCCCGCACCTCCACGAAGGGGATGCCGAGCGCATCGCGGTCGAAGCCGATGCTGTAGCGAACCACGCCCGCGTCGTCGCAGAGGGCATCGCGCAGGCGCGCCATGGAGGACAGCGGCAGGGTCCCTTCGAACCCCCGCCTTGCGGCCACCATGCGCCAGGCGTCGAGCACCTCGGGCAAATCCGCGGACATAAGCCGCGAAATGTTAGGGGTCGGGGGCCCTGCTGTCAAACCCAAGTGCTTGGCCCGGCGGGGATTTGCCCGTCGCCGCGCGGCGGTTCAGACTGACCGTCCGCCCCGGCCGGATACCCCATTGTCCATCGTCCTGATGCTGCTCGCGGCCCTGGCCGTGTTCGCCGTCGCCGTCCTCCTGGGGCGCCGCCATGCGGCGCAGCGGGGCCGCGCCCGGGCCCGCGCCCTCGCCCAGGTCCTGGACGCGGCCGACGCGCTGGAGGAACGGCTGCGCACCGCGCGGGCCGAGATCGAGGCGATCGCCGGCACCGAGGACAACCCGGTGCGGGAGGCGCAGCAGGAGATGCTGCGACAGCGCCTGTGGCTGCAGCAGTACGGCGAGGAAGCCAGCCTCGACCAGCTCTCGCAGGTGCGCGATTCGATCCGCGCCGGCAGCGAGCGCATCGAGCAGCAGCTCGCCCTGATCGAGCAGGCGCGGGCGCCGTCGGTCCACTGAGCATGCGGCTGGTCCTGGCGTCCACGTCGCGCTACCGGCGCGAGCTCCTCGGGCGGTTGCGGCTGCCCTTCGACGTGGCCCGTCCCGAGGCCGACGAAACCCCGCGCCCCGGCGAGGCGCCGGCCGCGCTCGCCGCCCGCCTGGCCGAGGCCAAGGCCGCCGCGGTCGCCGCGCTGGAGCCCGGCGCCTGGGTGCTGGGCTCGGACCAGGTGGCCGAGCTCGACGGCACGCCGCTGGGCAAGCCCGGCGGTCGCGAAGCCGCGATCGCCCAGCTCGCGGCGATGTCCGGGCGCACGGTGGCCTTCCACACCGGCGTATGCCTGTTGCGCGCGGGGGCGGCGCCGATGGCCGCCGCCGACACCACGCGGGTGCGCTTCCGTGAGCTGGCGCGCGACGAGATCGAACGCTACGTGGACGCGGAGCAGCCGTTCGACTGCGCCGGCAGCTTCAAGTCCGAAGGACTGGGCATCGCGCTGTTCGAGGCGATCGAGACCACCGACCCCAGCGCCCTCGTCGGCCTGCCGTTGATCGCGACCGCGGCGCTGCTCCGGCGCGCCGGCTTCGCCCTGCCCTGACCGCGCCTCAGTCGAACGGCGCGTACGACCACGCGTGCAGGGTGCGCAGGCGCTCGCGGGCGACGCCGGGCTGCTCGAAATAGATGGCGCGCAGCGTCGCCTCGTCCACGTCCGGCCAGGCGGCGCGGATGTGCGCCGCGGTCGCTCGGCCCTCCGCTCCCAGCGTCGCCGCCTTGCCGACCATGTGCAACGCGTTGGCGAGCGCGAACACCACGACGGTCGCCGCCAGCACCGAATGCCAGCGCCGTGCGCGGCCCGTGCCGTGCGCCAGCGCCTGCAGGCCGAACCAGCCGAGCCAGAACAGCGACGAAAAGCTCACGTAGCGGGTCACGAACGCGTGGTCCGCACCGAACGGCATCGCCCGCCCCAGCGCGGTCAGCAGCGCCGCGAACAGGGCGAAGCCGGCGAACGCCGCCCACGGCAGCGTGCGGCGTTCGCCGCGCAGGCGCACGCACGCCTCGGCGCCGGCGACGAGCGCCGCGAGCGCGAGCCAGGGCGCGACGTCGGTGGCGAAACGCGCCACGCCGCCGCCGAGATAGCCGAGCACGTACATCGCCAGCGCCGGCAGGCGCGCGACCTCGTCCGTCGCGCCGAGACGCGCGGCTTCCGACCAAGCCACCGCGCCGCCGAGCAGCAGCCACGGCAGGGCCAGCACGGCGCGCCGCCGCCACGGCAGGTCGCCACGCGCGGCCAGCAGCAGCAGCGCCAGCGGCACCAGCCCGATGCCGGTGGCGAAGCTGAGCCACGCCAGCACCGCGGCGGCGAGGGCGAGCGCGTTGCGCCAGCCGTCCAGGCGTTCCGCGCACAGGCAGGCCACGCTGGCCACGGCGCCGAGCAGGCACAGGAACACCGCGACCTGCCAGCCCCATTGCAGGTTGGCGAGGTGGCCGGGATACAGCGCGAACAGCAGGATCGCGAAGCGCCAGCGCAATGCCACCGGGGCCGGCAGCGCACGCCGCGCGATGCCCGCGACGATCCAGGCGCAGGCGAGCAGCAACAGCCAGCTTGCGAGCACGTCCGCCCACGGATCGCCGGCGGACAGCGGCGTGGTCAGCAGCAGCACCGCGTACGCGGCCGCGTGCAGGTGTCCGCCATGGATGTCCCAGAAGATCGACCGCCCCAGCGTGCCCGTGCGTGCGGCCTCCAGCATCGGCACCAGGTCCAGGTGGTCCCAGAGCATCATCGGCACGCGCCAGCGCAAGGCCATCGCGAGCAGCGCCAGCGCCAGCAGCGCGCCGGCGCCGCGCAGCGCCCATGTGCCGCGCACCGCGCTGGAGGGCTGCGCAGGGCGCGGCGCGCTCACGGCACGATGTCCACCGAATGCGCGCTCCAGCGCTCGCGGCTGCCATCGGCGCCTTCCACCACCAGCCCGAGCCAGTGGCGCCCGGGCGCCACGTCGCGCGCGTCCACCTGCGCCGCGAACGCGACGTGCGGGAGGTTGGGATCGCGCGAGCGGCCGCCCCAGAAGCGCCCCACCCAGTCGTTGGCGATGCCATACTCCGCGCGCGCCACCGGCTTGCCGTCGAGCGTGACCACCACGCCGGTGACGCCCGCGACGTCCTTCACCGCCCAGCCTTCGACGACGAACGGCATGCGCACGCGCGCGCCGGCCGCGGGCAGCGCGATGCTGGCCACCGCGGGCGGCACGCACGGCCCCGCTTCGGTGCCCACGATGCCGGCCCCGCTTTCGAGCGCGAACAGCTGGAAGCGTTGCGCGCCGTGGTCCACCTCCACCGTGCGCGGCGCCGGCAGCCGGCCCGCGACCGCGCAGGCGTCCCGATAGCGCTCGGGCAGCTCGCTGAACTTCACGTCGGTCGCGCCCAGCACCAGCAGCGCCGGCCGCGGCAGCGTGGCGGCGCCGGCGGGCGGCGCCTGCAGGCCCCACAGGCGCAGCTGCGGCGCGCGTCCGTGCTTGTGGTTGAGCGGGTGGTCGAGCACCGCGATGTCCGCTTGGCCGAGCCGGAAGCCGAGCTCGGCGCCGATCTTGAAGTCGTCGGCGACGAGGCGCGTGCCCGCCGGCATGCGCGCGAGCTCCACGCGCACCGCCTCCGCCAGCGCCGGCCAGCCGGCGAAGTTCGACGGGTACCAGCGCGTCTCCGCGAGCCGTTCGCGCGCCGCGGGCATCGCGATCGCGGCATAGCCGGCCAACGCGACGCCCAGGCCGCAGGCCGCCAGCGCATGCGTCGCGCGCCGCCACGCGGGCCGCCAGCCAGCGAGCACCGCCGGCACCAGCGGCAGCAGCGCGAGCAGGCCCTGCAGCGGCCAGTGGAAGCTCACGCGCTCGTTGTCGGCGAAGAACGCGAGCACGAAGAAGGCCAGCACGAACACGCCGCCGCCCAGCGCGAGGTAGCGCAGCAGCGGATCGGCGGCGCGGCGCGCGCGCCATGCAGCGACTGCCGCCGCGGCGAACAGCAGCGGCGTGGCGAGCAGCGCCTGCAGCAGCACGAAGCGCGCGCCGGCCGGATCGAAGGTCCAGGGATGCCGGTCCACCAGCTGGAAGCGCAACCCGGCCTCGGCGTGCGCGAGGTTCCAGGCCAGCAGCGGCACCCACGCCAGCGCGCCCGCCGCGATCGCCGCCCAGGTGCGCGGGTCGCGCAGCACCGCGCGCCCGCGCGGCGTGGCCAGCAGGGCCAGGAAGCCGACGCCGACCACCGCGGCGAAGCGGTAATGGCTGAGCCCGCCGACCACCAGGCCGAGCGCAAGCTGCACGGCGCCACGCGCGTCCACGCGTTGCAGCAGCCGGCATCCCGCATCCACGCACAGCAGCGCCGCCACCGTCATCGGCACGTCGGGCAGCGCAAGGATCCCGAGGCTGCCCGCCAGCGGCAGCAGCAGGGCGAGCGTGCCCGCGTGCCACGCGGCCGCGTCGTCGCCGAGGCGGCGCGCGATCCGCACGACCAGCCAGGGCACGCAGGCGGCCAGCAGCAGGAACGGCATGCGCAACGCCAGCGGATGGGTGCCGCCGGCCTCGACGCCGAGCCGGGCCAGCCATGCGGTGAGCGCCGGCAGGTCCGAATAGGCCCACGCCGGGTGCATGCCTTCCTGCCAGTAGAAGGCTTCGTCCACGAACAGCGGCAGGCAGGCGGCCAGCGCCGCCTTCGCCGCGAACAGCGCGGCCCAGAGGCCGAGGAACCATCGCCTCGCCTGCTTCGCCTGCAAGCCTGTGTCCGCCGTCGCTTCCCGCATGCTTCGTTGCCTCGCTACACTCGGCGCATGTCCACGACACCGGGCGGCACCATGCTAACCGAGCCGTTGCGCGATGCGCTGCAGTCGGCACTCGCCCAGGTCAACACGCTGGTGCTGGGCAAGCCGCAGGAGGTGCGGCTGGCGTTCGTGGCCCTGCTCTCGGACGGCCACCTGCTGATCGAGGACCTGCCCGGCCTCGGCAAGACCACCCTCGCCCACGCGCTGGCCGCGACCCTGGGCCTGGGTTTCCAGCGCGTGCAGTTCACCTCGGACCTGCTGCCGTCGGACATCGTCGGCGTGTCGGTGTACGACGCGCAGGCGCGGCGCTTCGAATTCCATCCGGGGCCGGTGTTCGCCCACGTGCTGCTGGCCGACGAGATCAACCGCGCGCCGCCGCGCACGCAGAGCGCGCTGCTCGAGGCGATGGCCGAGCACCAGGTCACGGTGGACGGCAGCACGCACGCGCTGCCCGAACCGTTCTTCGTGATCGCCACGCAGAACCCGGTGGACCTCTCGGGCACGTATCCCCTGCCCGACTCGCAGCTGGACCGCTTCCTGCTGCGGCTCGCGCTCGGCTACCCGGACGAGGCCGCGGAGCGCGCGCTGCTGGCCGGCGCCGACCGCCGCGACCTCATCGCACGGGCGGCGCCGCTGCTCTCCGCCGGCGACGTGCTCGCGCTGCGCCGCGCGGTGATGGAAGTGCACGCGAGCGACGCGCTGCTGCATTACGTGCAGGCGCTGCTGCACCGCAGCCGCACCCACCCCGGCGTGCGCGTCGGCCTGTCGCCGCGCGCGGGCATCGCGCTGCTGCGCGCGGCGCGTGCCTACGCGCTGCTGCTGGGCCGCGGCCACGCGCTGCCGGAGGACGTGCAGGCGCTGTTCGGCGCCGTCGCCGCGCACCGGCTCGTCCCCGATGGCGACGCGGGCGAGCCCGCCGCATTGGCGAAGGCGATCCTGCACACGGTGCCGGTGGACTGAGATGGTCGCGCGGCTTCGCCGCCGCTTCGCCGCCTGGGCGCGGCCGCGCCGCGCCGAGCCGCTGCCGGTGGCGATCGACCGCCACCGCATCTACGTCCTGCCCACCCGCTTCGGCCTGTTCTTCGCGCTGCTGCTCGCGGCGATGGGCCTGGGCGCGCTCAACTACAACAACAACCCGGCGCTGCTGCTGGCGCTGCTGCTCGCCGGCGTGGCCAACGCCAGCCTGCTCGCGGCGCACCTGCAGCTGTCCGGCCTGCAGGTCGGCGCGATCGGCGCCGAGCCGGTGCCGGCGGGCACGCCGCTGGCGCTGCGCGTGCAGTTGCGCGCGGACCCCGCGCGCGAGCGCCGCGGCCTGCGCGTGGAGCGCGGCGAGGCCTGGGCGTCGGTGGACCTCGAGGACGGCGCCGGCGTCGCCACGCTGGTGCTGCCGACCACCCGCCGCGGCTGGCTCGACCCTGGCCGCCTGCGCATCTCCACCGTGCGCCCGCTCGGCATCGCCGTCGCCTGGGCATACGCGTGGCCGGAAATGCCGCTGCTCGTGTACCCCGCGCCGGAAACGCAGGGCCCGCCGCTGCCGCGCCACGGCGACGGCGCCGCCGCGCGCCTGGATCCCGCCGGGGACGACGTGCACCACCTGCGCGCGTACCGGCGTGGCGATCCGCGCCGCGCGATCGCGTGGAAGCCGTCGGCGCGGCGCGACCAGCTGCTGGTGCGCGAGTACGAACAGCCGCAGGGCCGCGAGGTCGTGCTCGACTGGGACGCGCTCGCGCCGCTCGACGCCGAGGCCCGGATCCGCCGGCTCGCGCGCTGGGTGGACGAAGCGGAGCGCCAGGGCCGGCGCTACCGCCTGCAGCTGCCCGGCCAGCCGGCGCTGGGCCCCGACCTCGGGCCGCGGCACCGCCATGCCTGCCTGCGCGCGCTCGCGCTGTGGCCCGCATGAGCGCACCGCGCCCTTCCAGGCAACCGCTCGACGCGCGCACGCGCGGCTGGACGCTCGCCGCGGCCGGCGCCTGCCTGTTGCCGCTGTTGCTGCAGCTGCCGGGCACGCTCGCGCTCGGCATCGCCGTCGCGGCGACGGCGGTCGCGGCGCTGTCCTGGCGGCGCCCGCTGCCCGGCGTGCTGCGGCTGGTGCTGGCGGTCGCGCTCGCCGGTGCGGTGCTCGCCGCCGCGCGCTTCCAGTTCGGCCGCGACACCGCCTGCGCGCTGCTGGCGGCGATGCTGGCGATCAAGCCCGCGGAAACGGCCAACCCGCGCGACGCGCGCAGCCTGCTCGCGTTCGCGCTGTTCGCGCCGTTCGCCACCTTCCTGCTCGAGCAGGGGCCGCTGGCGCTGCTGCTCGGACTGGCCGGCGCCGCGCTCGCGCTGGCGGCGCTGCTGCGCCTCGCGGAGCTGGAATCGGGCGATGCGCGCCCGCTGCCGCCGCTGCGGCGCTTCGCGCGCCTCGGCCGGCTCGCCGCGATCGGCCTGCCGCTGGCGCTGGCGGCGTTCTGGCTGTTCCCGCGCATCGCCAGCCCGATGTGGGGCGTGCCCGAGCGCGCGCTGGCGCGGCCGGGCCTGTCCGGCGACATGGCGCCGGGCGAATGGCTGGACCTGATGAACGACGACCGCACCGCGCTGCGCGTGCAGTTCTTCGGCCCGGCGCCGCCGACCTCGCAGATGTACTGGCGCGGCCCGGTGCTCTGGGACTTCGACGGACGGCGCTGGACGCAGGCGCGCTGGCTGCGGCGCGTGCCCCCGCCGCCGGTCCGGCGCGGCGCGGCGCGCTGGGACTACGAGATCGAGCTCGAACCCACCGACGAACGCATGCTGGTCGCGCTCGAGCTGCCGCTCGCCGCGCCCGCGGGCACCCAGGCCTCGATGGACTACACGCTGTTCGCGCAGCGCCGCTTCACCGCGCCGTCGCGCTGGCGCTTGCAGTCCGCCCCGCCCGCAACGTTCCAGCCCGAACTCGGCATTACGCTGCGCCGCGCCGCACTGGCGCTGCCGCCGGGCTTCAACCCGCGCACGCTCGCCCTGGCGCAGCAGTGGCGCGGGGAGGCGGGGCCGCCGTCGCCCGGGACCGACCTCGCGATCGCGCAGCGGGCGATGGCGATGTTCCGCGAAAGCTTCGGCTACACGCTGGACGTGCCGCTGCAGGGGCGGCACGCGGTGGACGAGTTCCTGTTCGACACGCGCGCCGGCTTCTGCGAGCACTTCAGCTCGGCGTTCGTGGTGCTGATGCGCGCCGCCGGCGTGCCCGCGCGCGTGGTCACCGGCTACGCCGGCGGCTACCGCAACCCGCTCGGCGGCTACTGGCTGGTGCGCAATTCGGATGCGCACGCCTGGGCCGAGATCTGGATCGAGGGCCGCGGCTGGGTGCGCATGGATCCGACCGCGGCGGTGGCGCCCGAGCGCATCTACGACACCATCGCCGACCGCGCGCCGGGGGCGGGCACCCTGGGCGGGATCACGCCGGTGCTCGACTTCGGCGACTGGCTGCGCCGCGGCTGGAACGACTTCGTGCTCGGCTTCGACGCCGCGCGGCAACGACGCATGCTGCAACCGCTGGGCCTGGACGACCTGCCGCCGTCGCGGCTGGCGGCGCTGTTCGCCGCGGCCGCGTTGCTCGCGCTGGCGTGGATGGCCTGGGCGAGCGCGCGCGGCGGCCGCGAGCACGACCCGGTGCTGCGCGCCTGGCGGCGCCTGGGCGCCCGCTACGCCCGCGCCGGCCTCGGCCGCGCCCCGCACGAGCCGGCCGGCGCCTGGGCGGCGCGCATCGCCCCGCGCCTTGCGGACGGCGGCGCCAGCCTGCGTCCGCTCATCCTGCGTTTCGAAAACTGGCGCTACGCTGCCCAGCCAGGGGGACGGCCGGACGCCGATGCGCTGGCCCGCGCGCTGCGCCGGCACCGTCCCGCACGCGCGACCGCCATGCCTGCCCTCCGGAGACCGTCATGAACCTCGCCCGCCTCGCCCTGCCGCTGACCGCCGCGTGCCTGCTCGCCGCCTGCGCGACCCCGGCGCCGCTGAAAGGCAGCTTCTCCCAGCTCACGCCGCAACAGGCGGCGGAAGGCGACGCCGTCGGCGCGCTGGTGCGCTGGGGCGGCCGCATCGTGTCGGTCGAGCCGCAGGCGCAGCGCACCTGCTTCGAGATGATCTCGATCCGGCTGCAGGTGGACGGCTCGCCGCGCCGCGCCAGCGACGAGACCGGGGGCCGCTTCATCGCCTGCCGCGCCGGCTTCTACGACCCGGCGGTGTTCGAGAAGAACCGCGAGGTCACGTTCACCGGCCGCATCGACGGCTACGAGACGCGCAGCATCGGCGGGTACGAATACCGCTTCCCGCGCATCGCCGCCGACGTCGTGTACCTGTGGCCGGAGCGCCGCCACGTGGACGTGATCGCGGAGCCCTATCCGTACACCCCGTACTACTGGAACTGGGGCTGGGGTTCCCGCGGCGGCTGGCACATGGGCTGGGGCTGGCGCTTCGGCTACCCCTGGTAAGGCGCGGCGGGCGCGCTCAGGGGACGGCGTCGAGCGCGTCGGCCAGGCGGCCGACCGCGACCACTTCCATGTCCTTGTAAGGCTGGCCCTTCGGCGCGTTGGCCTTCGGCACGATCGCGCGCCTGAACCCGTGCGTGGCCGCTTCGCGCAGGCGCTCTTCGCCATTGGGCACCGGGCGGATCTCGCCGGACAGGCCGACCTCGCCGAACGCCACCGTCTTCTCCGGCAGCGGCCGGTCGCGCAGCGACGACAGCACCGCCAGCAGCACCGGCAGGTCGGCCGCGGTTTCCTGCAGGCGGATGCCGCCGACCACGTTCACGAACACGTCCTGGTCGGAGACGCCGATGCCGCCGTGCCGGTGCAGCACGGCGAGCAGCATCGCCAGCCGGTTCTGCTCCAGGCCGACCGCGACGCGCCGCGGGTTCGACAGCGGCGATTCGTCCACCAGCGCCTGCACTTCCACCAGCAGCGGACGCGTGCCCTCGCGCGTGACCATCACGCAGCTGCCCGGCTGCTGCAGGCTGCCGCCGGAGAGGAAGATCGCCGAGGGGTTCGGCACTTCCTTGAGCCCGAGCTCGCCCATCGCGAACACGCCGAGCTCGTTGACCGCGCCGAAGCGGTTCTTGAACGCGCGCAGCACGCGGAAGCGCGAGCCGCTCTCGCCCTCGAAGTACAGCACCGCGTCCACCATGTGCTCGAGCACGCGCGGGCCGGCGATGCCGCCCTCCTTGGTGACGTGGCCGACGAGGAACACCGCCGTGCCCGTTTCCTTCGCGTAGCGCACCAGGCGCGCGGCGGATTCGCGCACCTGGCTCACCGAGCCCGGCGCCGCGGTGAGCGATTCGGTCCACAGCGTCTGCACCGAATCCGCCACCACCAGCCGCGGCCGCATCCCGGCCGCATGCTCGAGGATGCGCTCGACGCCGGTCTCGGCCAGCGCATGCACCCCTTCGACCGGCAGGCCCAGGCGCGCGGCGCGCCCGGCGACCTGGGCGAGCGATTCCTCGCCGGTCACGTACAGGCTGCTGAAGCCGCCACCGGCCATCTTCGCGACCGCCTGCAGCAGCAGCGTGGACTTGCCGATGCCGGGGTCGCCGCCCACCAGCACCACCGCGCCCTCGACCAGGCCGCCGCCGAGCACGCGGTCGAGCTCGCCGATGCCGGTGGAAACGCGCGCGTCCTCCTGGTGGCGCACGTCCGACAGCGGCGTGACCCGCGGCGCGTCCACCTTGCCCGCCCAGCCGGCGCGACGCGCCGGGGATTTCGCGGCAGCGGGGCCCGCGGGCTCGAGCACGATCTCGCCGAGCGTGTTCCAGGCGCCGCACTCGGCGCACTGGCCCTGCCACTTGTTGTGCTCGCCGCCGCACTCACCGCAGACGTACGCGGTCTTCGCCCTGCTGGTGGTCTTCGCGGCCATCGGTCCTGCTTCGTCCCCGGTTGCGACGCCGACACTCTAGCGGGGCAGCGTCGCACGCGCTGGGACCGTGCCCGCGGCTAGCGCGCGCGGAGAGGTCGTGGACCGGCGGGACCGCCACCGGGACGAGCGGAACGTGGCGCGGCTGGCCCGGGGGTTGCCCCGGGTCGCCGCAAGCCACTGATTTTGATGGGAATCTGGTGCCGGAAATAGGATTCGAACCTACGACCTACGCATTACGAATGCGCCGCTCTACCAGCTGAGCTATTCCGGCGGAAGGGGTGTGCCGGGGCTGGGCCGCGGCAGGAGCGCGATTCTAGCCGAAGCCGCGGCTAGTCCACCAGTTGCAGGCGCAGCTCCCGCGGCAGCGCGAACACCATGTCCTCGGGCTCGCCGTCGAGCTCCCGCACGGCGCCCGCGCCCAGCTGCTGCAGGCGCTCGATCACGCCGCGCACCAGCACCTCCGGCGCGGAAGCGCCGGCGGTGACGCCGATGTGGCGGCGGCCCGCGACCCAGGCCGGGTCGATCTCGAACGCGCCGTCCACCAGGTGCGCCTCCACGCCCTCGCGCTCGGCGAGCTCGCGCAGGCGGTTGGAGTTGGAGCTGTTGGGCGAGCCGACCACCAGCACCAGGTCGCACTGGCGCGCGAGCTCGCGCACCGCGTCCTGGCGGTTCTGGGTGGCGTAGCAGATGTCGTCGTTGCGCGGCCCCTGGATCGCCGGGAAGCGCGCGCGCAGCGCCTCGATGATGCCGCGCGTGTCGTCCACCGACAGCGTGGTCTGCGTGGTGAACGCGATGTTGCCGGGCTGCGAGACCTGCAACGCGGCCACGTCCTCGATGTCCTCGACCAGGTAGATGTTGCCGGCGCCCGCCTCGCGGTTCCACTGCCCCATCGTGCCCTCGACCTCCGGGTGGCCGGCGTGGCCGATCAGCACCATGTCGCGGCCGGCGCGGCACTGGCGCACGACCTCCATGTGCACCTTGGTCACCAGCGGGCAGGTCGCGTCGAACACCTTCAGGCCGCGGCGCCCGGCCTCGGCGCGCACCGCCTGCGAGACGCCGTGCGCGCTGAAGATCACGGTCGCGCCGTCGGGCACCTCGTCGAGCTCCTCCACGAACACCGCGCCGCGGTGCTTGAGCTCGTCCACCACGTAGCGGTTGTGCACGACCTCGTGGCGCACGTAGATCGGCGCGCCGAACAGGTCGAGCGCGCGCTTCACGATCTCGATCGCGCGGTCCACGCCGGCGCAGAAGCCACGGGGGTTGGCGAGGACGATGTCCATGCCCGGCATTCTACGCCTTGCGCGCCGGCAGCAGCCCGCCCAGGACCAGCATCACCGCGGCCACGAAGATCGCCGAATCGGCCACGTTGAACGCGGGCCAGTAGTGGTCCCGCCAATGCCATTGCACGAAGTCCACGACGTGCCCGTGGACCACGCGGTCCACCAGGTTGCCGATGGCGCCGCCGATCACCAGCGCGAACGGCAGCGCGGTCTTCCACTCGCCGCGCGGCGTGCGCGCCAGCCACCAGGCGAGCACCGCGCTCACCGCCACGGCGAAGCCGCTGAACAGGTACTGCTGCCAGCCGCCGGCGTCGCCGAGCAGGCTGAACGCGGCGCCGGTGTTGTACGTGCGGTACCAGTTCCAGAAGCCCTCGACCACGGGCACCGGCTGGAACTCCGGCAGGCTGCGCAGCACCCACAGCTTGGTGAGCTGGTCCAGCAGCAGGACCAGCGCGGACACGCCCAGCCAGGGCAGCGCGTTCGGCTTCGCCCGCGCGTTCGCGCCGGGCGCCATCAGAACCACCTCCGGGTCTCGCCCGGGCCCTCGACGTTGCCGACGCAGCGCCCGCAGATCTCCGGGTGCGCGGGATGGCTGCCGACGTCGGCGCGGTGCTGCCAGCAGCGGATGCACTTCGGCTTGCGGGTCGGCGCGGCCTCGACGGCGATGCCGTGCGCGTCGTCGTCGGCGACCACGCGCACGTCGCCGCTGATCAGCAGGAAGCGCAGCTCGTCCACGAACGGCGCCAGCCAGCCCTGGTCGGCGACGCCGCAACGCAAAGCGACCTCGGCCTCGAGCGCGGCGCCGATCTCGCCGGCGGCGCGCATCGGCTCCAGCACCTTGGCCACGTCGTCGCGCAACGCGAGCAGGCGGTCGAAGTCGTCGGCGGACAGCGGCGCGTCGGCCGGCAGCGGCTGCAGCCCTTCGTACCAGGTGGCGAACAGCACGTGGCCGCCGCGCGCGGCTTCGCCCGGCGGAGGCGGCAGGTGGCCCCACATCTCGTCGGCGGTGAAGGTGAGGATCGGCGCGATCCAGCGCACCATCGCCTCGGCGATCGCGTGCATCGCGGTCTGCGCGCTGCGCCGGCCGGGCGCGTCCTCCTGCATCGTGTACAGGCGGTCCTTGGTCACGTCCAGGTACAGCGCGCCGAGGTCCACACTGCAGAAATTCAGCAGCGACTGCACGATCTCGGCGAAGTCGTAGCGCTCGTACGCGGCCTTGATCCGCTCCTGCAGCTGCCAGGCGCGGTGCACGATCCAGCGGTCCAGCGCGACCATCGCCTCCGGCGCGACCGCGTGCCGGGCCGGGTCGAAGCCGTGCAGGTTGCCGAGCAGGAAGCGCGCGGTGTTGCGGATGCGGCGGTAGGCGTCGGCGGTGCGCTTGAGGATCTCCTGCGAGAGCGCCATCTCGTTGCGGTAGTCGGTGGACAGGATCCACAGCCGCAGGATGTCCGCGCCCAGGGTCTTGATGATCTCCTGCGGCTCGATGCCGTTGCCCAGCGACTTCGACATCTTCCGGCCCTGCGCGTCCACGGTGAAGCCGTGGGTCAGGCACTGCCGGTACGGCGCGACGCCATCCATCGCCACCCCGGTGAGCAGCGAGGACTGGAACCAGCCGCGGTGCTGGTCCGAGCCCTCCAGGTACAGCTCGGCCGGCTTGTGCAGGCCGTCCTGCGGGCGCCTGGCGAGCACGCAGGCGTGGGTGACGCCGGAATCGAACCAGACGTCGAGGATGTCGGTGACCTTCTCGTAGCGCGCCGCGTCCGCGCCGAGCAGCGTCGCCGGATCCAGCGCGTACCACGCGTCCACGCCCTCGCGCTCCATCAGGTCGGCGACCTGGCGCATCAGCGCGGGCGTGTCCGGATGCGGCGCACCGCTCTCGCGGTCGTAGAACAAGGCGATCGGCACGCCCCAAGTGCGCTGGCGGCTGATGGTCCAGTCCGGGCGGCCCTCGACCATGTTGGCGATGCGCGCCTCGCCCCACTCGGGGATCCAGCCGACGGTGCGGATCGCGGCCAGCGCGTCGCGGCGCAGGTTCGCCTGCTCCATCGAGATGAACCATTGCGGCGTGGCGCGGAAGATCACCGGCGTGCGGTGGCGCCAGCAGTGCGGATAGGCGTGGGTGATCGCGACGTGCGCGAGCAGGCGGCCGTTGTCGCGCAGCACGCCGACGATGGCGTCGTTCGCCTTCCACACGTGCGTGCCGGCGAGCGCGACGCCGCCGGCGGGCGGCGTGGACGCCAGGTACACGCCGCGTCCGTCCACCGGGTTGAGCTCGGCCGCGGCGTACTTCTCCACCAGCCCGTAGCGCTGGCCGACGACGAAGTCCTCCTGGCCGTGGCCGGGCGCGGTGTGCACCGCGCCGGTGCCGTCCTCGGCGGAGACGTGCTCGCCGAGGATCACCGGGATGTCGCGGTCGTAGAACGGGTGCCGCAGGTGCTGGCCCTCGAGCTCCGCGCCCTTGGCGCGGCCGAGCACGACCAGCTGCTCGACGCCGTAGCGCGCGAGCGCGGCCGCGGCCAGCGCTTCGGCCAGCACCAGCAGCCGGCGCCCGCCGTCGACGCGGCGCGGGCCTTCCACCAGCACGTAGTCGAGCTCGGGGCCGAGGCTCACCGCCAGGCTCGCCGGCAGCGTCCACGGCGTGGTGGTCCAGATCGGAATGGCGACCTCGTCGCCCTCGCCCACCGGCACGCCGAACGCCGCCGCGAGCGCGTCCGCGCGCCTGGCCGCGTAGGCGACGTCGATCGCCGGCGACTGCTTGTCGTGGTACTCGATCTCCGCTTCCGCCAGCGCCGAGCCGCAGTCGAAGCACCAGTACACCGGCTTCACCCCGCGCGCGAGGTGGCCGCGCTCGACGATCTTCGCGAGCGCGCGCAGCATCTCCGCCTCGTAGGCGAAGTCCATGGTCCGGTACGGGTTGTCCCAGTCGGCGACCACGCCCAGGCGCTTGAAGTCGGCGCGCTGCAGGTCGATCTGCGATTGCGCGTACTCGCGGCACTTCGCGCGGAACTGCGCGGCGTCCAGCTTGTCGCCCACCTTGCCGAACTTCTTCTCCACCGCCAGCTCGATCGGCAGGCCGTGGCAGTCCCAGCCCGGCACGAACGGCGCGTCGTAGCCGGCGAGCAGGCGCGACTTCACCACCGCGTCCTTGAGCACCTTGTTGACCGCGTGGCCGAGGTGGATCGCGCCGTTCGCGTACGGCGGGCCGTCGTGGAACACCCACGCCGGGCGCCCCCTGGCGTGCTCGCGGATCCGCGCGTACAGGCCCTCGGCTTCCCAGCGCGCGAGCATGCCGGGCTCGCGCTTCGGCAGGTCGCCGCGCATGGGGAAGTCGGTGGCCGGCAGGTGGATCGTGGCCTTGTAGCGGTTGCTGTCCTGGTCGCTCACGTGGATCCGGTGCTGTCCTGGGGCTGGGGGTCGGGGTCGGCTCCGGCGAGCATAGCCTGCCGGCCGAGGATCTCCCGGGCGCGGGCGGCGTCGACGTGCATCTGCGCGACCAGCGCCGGCAGGCCGTCGAACTTCTCCTCGTCGCGCAGCCGGGCGACGAACTCGACGCGGATGCGGCGGCCGTACAGGTCGCCGTCGAAATCGAACAGGTGCGCCTCGAGCAGCGGCTCGCGGCCGTCCACCGTGGGCCGGGTGCCGAAGCTGGCGACCGCCGGCCAGGGCGTGGGGCCGACGCCATGCACCCGGGTCGCGAAGATCCCCGCAAGCGGCGGCACCTTGCCGCCGAAGCGCAGGTTGGCGGTCGGGTAGCCGAGCGTGCGGCCGAGCTGCGCGCCGCGCACCACGTGCCCGCCGATCGCGTAGGGGCGGCCGAGCAGGCGCGCGGCGAGCGCGAAGTCGCCCAGGCGCAGCGCTTCGCGGATGCGCGTGCTGGAGACGCGCTCGCCGTCCACCAGCACCGGCTCGATGGTGCCGGCCTCGAAGCCGAGCGTGCGGCCGAGCCGGCGCAGCGTGTCGATGTCGCCGCCGCGCTTGTGGCCGAAGCGGAAATCGGGGCCGACCCAGACCTCGCGCACGCGCAGGCGCTCGGCCAGCAGCGTGCGCACGAAGGTTTCCGCCGGCATCGCCGCGAGCTGCGCGTCGAAGCGCAGCAGGCCGATGCGGTCCGCGCCGGCCATGCGCAGGCCGGCGAGCTTGGCGCCGGGCAGCATCAGCCGCGGCGGCGGCGGGTGCGCGAACACCTCGCGCGGCAGCGGCTCGAAGCCGATCGCCGCCATCGGCACGCCCAGCGCGCGCGCGCGCTCGCCGGCGCGGCGCAGCAGCGCCTGGTGGCCCAGGTGCAGGCCATCGAAGGCGCCGATGCAGGCCACGCTGCCTTGCGGGCACAAGGGCCCGCCCCGGACGTCGCGGAAGGGATGCGTCATGCGAATCCGGCCAGTATATCGGTCACGCGCGCGCTCAGTGCCCGCGCAGTTCGCGCAGGCGCCAGCCCATCGCGACCAGCGCCGCGCCATAGGCGGCGACGCCCGCCCCGACCAGGCCCAGCAGCCAGGCGACCCGCTGCGGCACCGGCGCGGTGGTGAAGTCCGGCGCCCAGTGCAGGCCCGCGAGCACCACCGCGCACAGCGCGGCGCAGGCCAGCGCCAGCCGCAGCGCGAACCGGCCCCAGCCGGGCGCCGGCTGGTACACGCCGTCGCGGCGCAGCCAGCGCCACAGCAGGCCCAGGTTCACGTAGCTGGCCAGCGCGCTGGCGATGCCCAGCGCGAGGTGCAGGCCCGGCGTCGCGGCGAGCGCGGCCAGCACCCCCTGCGCGCGCAGCGGCGCCGGCACCATCACGGCGTACAGCGCGCCCAGCAACGCGAAGTTCAGCAGCATGTTCGCCACCAGCGAGGTCACGCCGGCGCGCACCGGGGTGCGCGTGTCCTGGCGCGAGTAGAACGCGGGCAGCAGCACCTTCACCAGCGCGAACGCCGGCAGGCCGAAGCTCAGGCCCAGCACCGACAGCGCGGCCATGCGCGTGTCGAACGCGGTGAAGCGGCCGTGCTGGAACAGCGTCGCCACCAGCGGCTGCGCCAGCAGCATCAGCCCGAACATCGCCGGCACCGCGATGGTGAGCGTGTTGCGCAGGCCCCAGTCCAGCGCGGAGGAGAAGCCGGCGCGGTCGGCGTTGACGTGGTGGCGCGACAGCGCCGGCAGGATCACCGTGCCCAGCGCGATCGCGAACAGGCCCAGCGGCAGCTCGAGGAAGCGGTCGGCCTGCGACAGCCAGGTCTGCGAACCGACGAACAGGAACGAGGCGAGCACCGTGTCCAGCAGCAGGTTGATCTGCGCCACCGACGAGCCGAACAGGGTCGGCACCATCAGCTTCATCACCCGCCGCACGTCGGGGTGGCGCCAGCCCCAGGCCGGCAGCGCCAGCAGGTCCAGCCCGCGCATGGCCGGCAGCTGGAACAGCAGCTGCAGCACGCCGGCCGCCAGCACCGCCCAGCCCATCGCCAGGATCGGCACCTGCAGGCGCGGCGCCAGCCACAGCGCGCCGCCGATCATGCACAGGTTGAGGATCACCGGGGTCAGCGCCGGCAGGCCGAAGCGGCCGAAGCTGTTCAGCGCGCCCGCGGCCAGTGCGGTCAGCGACACGAACAGCAGGAACGGGAAGGTCAGCCGCAGCAGGTGCACGACCAGCGCGAAGCGCTCCGGCTCGTCCACCGCGCCCGGGGTGAACACCATCGCCAGCTGCGGGGTGAACAGCAGCCCCAGCGCCACCACCACCAGCAGCACCCCGCCCAAGGTGCCCGAGACGTTGGCGACCAGCGCCTTCAGGTCCGCGTGCGGCCGGGTCTCCTTGACCTCGGTGAAGACCGGGACGAAGGCCGTGGAGAACGAGCCCTCGGCGAACAGCCGGCGCAGGAAGTTGGGGATCCGGAACGCCACCCAGAAGGCGTCCGTGGCGGCGTTGGCGCCGAAGGCGTAGTTGATGGCCTGGTCCCGGACCAGCCCCAGGATCCGGGAGATGAAGGTCATGCCGCTGAACGACAGCAGCCCGCGCAGCAGCCCGTGGCCGTGGCGCCCGCTCACCGGCCGCCCCCGGGGGCCTGGCCGTTGACGCAAGTCCATGAATCGCCCATACTTTCTTGTCTGCCCGGGCCGAAGCCCGTGGCCGCCGCCGACAACCGTCCCTTCATTACACCCAGTTTCCAGGATTCCACGTGGCCAACATCAAGTCCGCCAAGAAGCGCGCCAAGCAGACCGTCGTGCGCAACGCCCGCAACGCGGCGCAGCGCTCGCAGCTGCGCACCGCCGTCAAGAAGGTGCTGAAGGCGCTCGACGCCAACGACGTGGCCGCCGCCAAGGCCGCCTTCGACGTCGCCCAGCCGCTGCTCGACCGCTTCAGCGCGCGCGGCCTGATCCACCGCAACAAGGCCGCCCGCCACAAGAGCCGCCTGGTGGCGCGCATCAAGGCGCTGCAGGCCGCCTGACCGCGCCTCCAGCGCGCGGCACGCGAAAAACCCGGCCTGCGCCGGGTTTTTTGTTGTCCGGGCGGCGGGCTCAGGCACCGCCGTCGCCCGTGCCGGCGGCATTGGCGTCGTCCAGCGCCTCGGCGCGCTGGCGGTCGAAGAACGCCTGCACGTCGAGCATCACCGGCCAGGTGCCCTCGCGGCCGATGGCCGACACCAGGTACCAGGGCGCGGTCCAGCCGAGCTCGGCGACCACCTGCTCCGCCGCGGCGCGCGCCTCGTCCTCGAACGCCAGGTCGGCCTTGTTGAGCACCAGCCAGCGCGGCTTGCGCAGCAGCTCCGGGTCGTGGCGGCCGAGCTCGCGCTCGATCGCGCGCACCTGCTCCGCCGGCGAGGGCACGGCCTCGCCATAGGCGTCGCCGCCTTCCAGCGCCGGCGACAGGTCCACCAGGTGCAGGAGCAGCCGGGTGCGCTGCAGGTGGCGCAGGAACTGGGTGCCCAGGCCCGCGCCCTCGGCCGCGCCCTCGATCAGGCCCGGCACGTCGGCGATCACGAAGCTGCGGTGCGGCTCCACGCTCACCACGCCCAGGTTCGGGTACAGCGTGGTGAACGGATAGTCGGCCACCTTCGGCGTCGCCGCCGACACCGCGCGGATGAAGGTGCTCTTGCCCGCGTTCGGGAAGCCGAGCAGGCCCACGTCCGCAAGCAGCTTCAGCTCCAGCTTCAGCACCCGCGTCTCGCCCTCCTCGCCGGGCGTGGACTGGCGCGGCGCGCGGTTGGTGGAGCTCTTGAAGTGCATGTTGCCGAGGCCGCCGCGGCCGCCGCGCGCCACCAGCAGGCGCTCGCCGTGGCGGGTGAGGTCGCCGATCACCTCGTCGGTGTCGACGTTGGTGACCACGGTCCCGACCGGCACGGTGATGACGGTGTCCTCGCCGCCCTTGCCGTACATCTGGCTGCCCATGCCGTTCTCGCCGCGCTGCGCCCGGAAGATGCGCTGGTGGCGGAAGTCCACGAGGGTGTTGAGGTTCTCGTCGGCCAGCAGCCAGACGTCGCCGCCCTTGCCGCCGTCGCCGCCGTCCGGGCCGCCGAGCGGGATGAACTTCTCGCGCCGGAAACCGACGCAGCCGTTCCCGCCGTTGCCGGCGATGACGGTGATTTCGGCTTCGTCGACGAGTTTCATAAAGGCGGGAACGGGGAATGGGGAATGGGGACCCGGCTTGGCCGGTCGCTTGATTCTACGGGGCTGGCGGGCATGGGAAGGGGGGAGTACGACGCCGTCGCGAGCGGCGACCCTGCATCTGCTCCCTATTCCCTATTCCCCATTCCCTGCTCCCGAAACGAAAAGCCCCGCCGAAGCGGGGCTCCTCGCAAGCGGGCCTGGCGGCCGTCAGGCGGCCGAGACCACGCTCACGGTGCGGCGCTTCTTCGGGCCCTTGGTGGTGAACTCCACCGTGCCGTCGACCAGCGCGTACAGCGTGTGGTCGCGGCCGAGGCCGACGCCCGGGCCCGGATGGAACTGGGTGCCGCGCTGGCGGACGATGATGTTGCCGGCCTGGATGGCCTGGCCGCCGTACATCTTCACGCCGAGGTACTTCGGGTTGGAGTCGCGGCCGTTGCGCGAGGAACCTACGCCCTTTTTGTGTGCCATGACTGCGTCTCCTGCTTACTTCTTGCCGCCGGCGATGCCGGTGACCTGGATTTCGGTGTAGTGCTGCCGGTGGCCCATCTGCTTGCGATGGTGCTTGCGGCGGCGGAACTTGACGATGCGGACCTTGTCCGCGCGGCCGTGGCCGAGGACCTTGGCGGTGACGGCGGCGCCCTTGAGCGCGTCGCCCACCTTGATGCCGTCGGCGTCGCCGAGCATCAGGATGTTGTCGAAGGTGATTTCCTTGCCGGCCTCGTGCTCGCCGAGCAGCTCGACGCGGAGCTTCTCGCCTTCCATCACGCGGTATTGCTTGCCGCCGGTGACCAGTACTGCGTACATGTGGGTGCTTCCTGAGTTCTGCGGCCCTGGGGGCCTGGGATCTTCTGTAGTTCTTCTTCGCTGCACCCGGCACGCGGCCGGGACAGAAGCGGAATTCTAGGCGATTCAGCAGCTTGGGGCAACCGGCCCCGCCGGGCGCGGCCCAGGGGGCCGGGCCGGCCCGGGAGCGGCCCCGGGGCGGCTGAACGGGGCCGGTCGCAGGGCGTGCGACGGCGGGGTGCGAGGCTGGCAAACGCCCCGGTTTGCCCCCAGATCGGTGGCTCGCTACGCTCACCTGTTCGGTCCCGGCATGCCCGGCGGCCGCCCCACCCCGCAGCCGAGGCCAGACCCCCCGATGGCGATGGATTTCATCCGCATCCGCGGCGCACGGACCCACAACCTCAAGAACCTCGACCTGGACCTCCCCCGGGACAGGCTGATCGTGATCACGGGGCTGTCGGGCTCGGGCAAGTCGTCGCTCGCCTTCGACACGATCTACGCCGAGGGCCAGCGCCGCTACGTGGAGTCGCTGTCGGCCTACGCACGCCAGTTCCTGAGCGTGATGGAGAAGCCGGACGTGGACCACATCGAGGGCCTGTCTCCGGCGATCTCGATCGAGCAGAAGTCCACCTCGCACAACCCGCGCTCGACCGTCGGCACCATCACCGAGATCTACGACTACCTGCGCCTGCTGTACGCGCGCGTCGGCATCCCGCGCTGCCCCGACCACGGCTACCCGCTGGAGGCGCAGACCGTCAGCCAGATGGTGGACCAGGTGCTGGCGCTGCAGAAGGACCCGGCCAGGGCCGAGCAGCGCTGGATGCTGCTGGCGCCGGTGGTGCGCGAGCGCAAGGGCGAGCACGCGCAGGTGTTCGAGCAGCTGCGCGCGCAGGGCTTCGTGCGCGTGCGCGTGGACGGCCAGCTGCACGAGATCGACGCGGTGCCGCCGCTGGCGCTGCGCCAGAAGCACACCATCGAGGCGGTGATCGACCGCTTCCGGGTGCGCGATGACCTGCAGCAGCGCCTGGCCGAGTCCTTCGAGACCGCGCTGCGGCTGGGCGAAGGCATGGCCATCGTGCAGTCGCTGGACGATGCCTCCGCGGCGCCGCTGCTGTTCTCCTCCAAGTACAGCTGCCCGGTGTGCGACTACTCGCTGCCGGAGCTGGAACCGCGCCTGTTCTCCTTCAACTCGCCGGTCGGCGCCTGCCCGACCTGCGACGGCCTGGGCGTGTCGCAGTTCTTCGACCCGGCGCGCATCGTCGTGCACCCCGAGCTCTCGCTCGCCGCGGGCGCGGTGCGCGGCTGGGACCGCCGCAACGCCTACTACTTCCAGCTGATCCAGTCGCTGGCCAAGCACTACGCGTTCGGCGTGGACGTGCCGTGGCAGGAGCTGGACGACTACGTGCGCGAGGCCGTGCTCTACGGCAGCGGCGGCGAGCTGATCACCTTCACCTACCTCACCGAGTCGGGCGGCCGCACCCAGCGCCGGCACAAGTTCGAGGGCATCATCCCGAACCTGGAGCGCCGCTACCGCGAGACCGAGTCCGCGGCGGTGCGCGAGGAGCTCGCCAAGTACATCAGCGAACGGCCCTGCACCGAGTGCGGCGGCGCGCGCCTGAACCGCAGCGCGCGCAACGTGTTCGTCGGCGACACGCCGCTGCCGCAGGTGGTGACGATGCCGATCGACGCGGCCGTCGCCTTCTTCGACCGGCTGGAGCTGCCCGGCTGGCGCGGCGAGATCGCCGCCAAGATCGTGAAGGAGATCCGCGAGCGCCTGAGCTTCCTCGTGGACGTGGGCCTGGACTACCTCACCCTCGAGCGCAAGGCCGACACCCTGTCCGGCGGCGAGGCGCAGCGCATCCGCCTGGCCTCGCAGATCGGCGCCGGCCTGGTGGGCGTGATGTACGTGCTCGACGAGCCGTCCATCGGCCTGCACCAGCGCGACAACGAACGCCTGCTGGGCACCCTCACCCGCCTGCGCGACCTCGGCAACACCGTCATCGTGGTCGAGCACGACGAGGACGCGATCCGCCTCGCCGACCACATCGTGGACATCGGCCCCGGCGCCGGCGTGCACGGCGGCGAGGTGGTGGCCGAGGGCGACCTGGCCGCGGTGCTGAAGTCGCCGCGCTCGGTCACCGGCCAGTTCCTGTCGGGCAAGCGCCGCATCGAGGTGCCGGCCAGGCGCAACAAGCCCAACCGCAAGATGATGCTGCGGCTGCTCGGCGCCTCGGGCAACAACCTCAAGGACGTGGACCTGGAGATCCCGGCCGGGCTGTTCACCGCCATCACCGGCGTGTCCGGCTCGGGCAAGTCCACGCTGATCAACGACACGCTGTACGCGCTGGCCGCCAACGAGATCAACGGTGCCTCGCACAAGCCGGCGCCGTACCGCGCCATCGAGGGCCTGGACCTGTTCGACAAGGTCGTGGACATCGACCAGTCCCCGATCGGGCGCACCCCGCGCTCCAACCCGGCCACCTACACCGGCCTGTTCACGCCGCTGCGCGAACTGTTCGCGCAGGTGCCGGAGGCGCGCGCCCGCGGCTACGCGCCGGGCCGGTTCTCGTTCAACGTGCGCGGCGGCCGCTGCGAGGCCTGCCAGGGCGACGGCCTGATCAAGGTGGAGATGCACTTCCTGCCGGACGTGTACGTGCCCTGCGACGTCTGCCACGGCAAGCGCTACAACCGCGAGACGCTGGAGATCCTGTACAAGGGCCATAGCATCCACGACGTGCTGGAGATGACGGTCGAGGACGCGCTCGCGCTGTTCCAGCCGGTGCCGGCGATCGCGCGCAAGCTGGAGACGCTGATGGACGTGGGCCTGAGCTACATCAAGCTCGGCCAGAGCGCGACTACGCTGTCCGGCGGCGAGGCGCAGCGCGTGAAGCTGTCGAAGGAGCTGTCGCGGCGCGACACCGGCCGCACGCTGTACATCCTCGACGAGCCGACCACGGGCCTGCACTTCCACGACATCGAGCACCTGCTGTCGGTGCTGCACAAGCTGCGCGACGACGGCAACACCATCGTGGTGATCGAGCACAACCTCGACGTGATCAAGACCGCCGACTGGGTGGTGGACCTCGGCCCCGAGGGCGGCCACCGCGGCGGCCAGATCATCGCCCAGGGCACGCCGGAGGACCTGGCGAAGATGCCGCAGTCGCACACCGGGCGCTTCCTGGCCAAGGTGCTGGGCATGGACGCGAGGCCGGCGAAGCCGAAGTCGGCCGCATGAGCACGAACGACGCCCCCGCCAGTCCGCCCGTGCTGTTCCGGCATGCGTTCGAGCCGCGCTGGCGCGACCTGGACGCGTTCGGACACGTGAACAACTCGAACTTCCTCACCTACCTCGAGGAAGCGCGCATCCAGTGGTTCCGCACCCTGGGGCGCGAGTGGGTGACCGACGCGATCGCGCCGCTGCTGGCGGCGGTGCACATCAACTACCGCGCGCCGATCGGCTACCCGTCGTCCATCGTGGTCGAGCTGTTCGCCGCGCGCGTCGGCAACACCAGCGTCACGCTCGGGCATCGCATCGCCTCGGCCGACGGCATGGTGCTGCACGCCGACGGCGACGTGGTGATGGTGTGGATCGACCGCGCCAGCGGCAAGCCCGTGCCCCTGCCCGCCGCGGTACGCGAGGTCGCGGCCGGCGGCTAGGGCGCCGGCGCCATCGGCCGCGCCTCGAAGGACGCGGCGAAGCGGCGGCCGTCCTCGAGCGTGAACTCGACCGCGACGCGGTCGCCCGGCTTGAGCGGCTGCACCGGGCGCATCAGCATCAGGTGGAAGCCGCCGGGCTCCAGCACCGCGCTGCCGCCGGGCGCCAGCCGCAGCGCCGGCGTTGCGCGCATGCGGCTCACGCCGTTCTCGACGCGCGTCTCGTGCAGGCTGGTGTCGGCGAAGGCCGCGCTGTGCGCGCCGACGATCGCCAACGGCGCCTTGCACGGGTTCGAGATGCGCGCATAGCCGGCCATCATCGGCAGGCCCGCGGGCGGCATGCGGATCCACGCGCCCTCCACCTTCGGCAGGCAGCCTTCGGCCGACGCAGGGAATGCCGCCACGGCGGCGAAGGCGAGCGCCGCGGCGGCGGCCAGGCGCGGAATGCGGCGGGTTTCCATGCGCATAATTGTAGCCCGACCCGCCCGCGGAGCCCGCCATGAGCGACCTCGTCACCTGCACCGACCACGGCCCCGTGCGCGAGTTGCGCCTGTCGCGTCCGCCCGTGAACGCGCTGGACCCCGCGCTGTCGCGGGCGATCTCGGCCGCCGTCGTGCGCGCCGCGGACGAGGGCGTGCAGGGCCTGGTGCTGTCCGGCGGGCCGAAGGTGTTCTCCGCGGGCCTCGACGTGCCCTACCTCGTCTCCCTGGGCAGCGACCGCGCGGCGCTGCGCGCGGCGTGGGAAGACTTCTTCCTCGCGGCGCGCGCGCTCGCCGCGGCGCCGATGCCAGTGGTGGCGGCGCTCGCCGGCCACGCGCCCGCGGGCGGCTGCGTGCTGGCGCTGTGCTGCGACTACCGGGTGATGGCGAGCGGTCCGTACGCGATCGGCCTCAACGAAACGCAGGTGGGCCTGGTCGCGCCCGAGGGCATCCAGCACCTGATGCGGCGCGTGGTCGGGCCCTACCGCGCCGAGCGCCTGCTGGTCGGCGGCGAGATGGTGCAGGCGGAGGCCGCGCTGGCGATGGGCCTCGTGGACGAACTCGTGGACATCGACGGCGTGCCGGTGCGCGCGCTGGCGTGGCTGCAGCAGCTGCTCGCGCTGCCGCGCGCGCCGATGCTGGAGACGCGCCGCATCGCGCGCGCGGACCTCGTCGCGGCGCTGGCGCCGGAGCGGATCGGGCTCGATCGCTTCGTGGACGCGTGGTACGCCGACGATACGCAGGCGGCCCTCCGGGCGCTGCTCGCGCGCCTCGGCAAATAGCCCACGTCTTCGCGGCGCCCAGCCCCGAAGCACGGGACCGGCCGCGAACCCGCGTCGCGGGACAGGCAGTGCCGGGCGCGGGGCGCTAGGGGCCGGTGGCGACGGGGCGCGCCGGGTCGCTGATCCAGCCGCTCCAGGAACCGGTGTAGAGCCTGCCGCCGCGCAACCCCGCGTGCTCCATCGCCAGCAAGTGGTGGCAGGCGGTGACGCCGCTGCCGCACATCGCGACCAGGCGCGAGGGATCGCGGCCCTCGAGCAGCGCCTCGAACTCGCGGCGCAGCGCCTCGGGCGACTTGAAGCGGCCGTCGGCGAGGTTGTCCGCGTACGGCCGGTTGCGCGCGCCGGGCACGTGGCCGGCGACGCGGTCGAGCGGCTCGGTCTCGCCGCGGAAGCGCGGCGCCGCGCGCGCGTCGAGCAGCAGGTCGCCGGCGTCGAGCCGCGCCTGCACCGCGTCCGCATCGAGCAGGCGCGTGGCATCGAAACCGTCGGCCGCGTAGGCCACGGGCGCCGGCCGCGGCACGCGCGCCTCCACCGGCAGCCCGAGTCGGGTCCAGCGCGCCCAGCCGCCCTCGAGCACCGCAACGGGACCGTGGCCGAGCGTGCGCAGCATGAACCACAGCCGCGCGGCGAACGCGCCGTCGCCGTCGTCGTAGGCCACCACCTGGGTGTCGCGCGCGATGCCCCACGCGCCGAGCCGCGCAACGAAGTCGGAAGCGTCGGGCCAGGGATGCCGTCCCTGCCCCGGCTTGCGGTGGTCGGACAGGTCGGCCTCGAGTTCGACGCGGATCGCGCCGGGGAGGTGCGATTCGGCGTACAGGCGCGCGCCGGCGCTGCGGTCGGCGAGCGACACGCGGCAATCCGCCACGACCAGGCCGGGGTCGCCGAGCCGCGCCGCGAGCGCTTCGGCCTGCACCAGCGTGGTCCATGCCTCCGTCTTGTCTTTCATCGCACACGCTCCAGCCGTTGCCGCAGGTTGAGCAGGATGGACGCGGTCGCGCCCCAGATCCGCAGGCGCGGCTGCCCGCGGTCCGCGAACTCGAGCACCATGCGCTCGCTGCCCTGCCACTGCAACGGGACGCGGCGCAGGTTCGCTTCCGCCATCAGGAACGCGAGCGGCACCTCGAAGGCTTCGTCCACTTCGCGCGGGTCGGGACGCAGCCGCGCGTCCGGCGCCACCGCCGCCACCAGCGGATGGACCACGAAGCCGGTGATGGTCGCGAGCGGGTCGAGCCAGCCCAGCGGCGACAACGCCTCCGGCGGCAGTCCGACTTCCTCGCCGGTCTCGCGGATCGCGGCGTGCGCCGCGTCGCGGTCGCCGGGGTCGATGCGCCCGCCGGGGAAGCTCACCTGCCCCGCGTGCCGGCGCAGGCCGTCGTTGCGGCGGGTCAGCAGCACCTGCACGCCGTCCGCGCGCGGCACCAGGCCCACCAGCACCGCGGCGGGCACGGCCGCGGCCTCGGGCAGCAGCCCGGCGAGCTCGTCGAGGTTCCAGGCGGGCCCGTCGGGCGGCGCGTGCAGCGGATGCAGGGCCGCGGCGATGCGCCGCAGTTCCGCCGGCAAGTCGTGGGGCACGGGCGCGCGCATCAGCCCACGCCGCGCGCGTCCAGGCGCTCCATCACCCGCAGGCGGGCGTCGTCGTCCATCGCCGGCCAGGCCGCGATCTCCTGCACGGTGCGGCCACATCCGCGGCACAGGCCGTCGTCGCCGAGCTCGCACACGCCGACGCAGGGGCTGAGCACTGCGCGCCGGGGCGCGACGGCGACGGGATCGGGGGACACCATGGGCCGAATATAGCAACGCCGGCACGGGGCCGGCGTCGCGCGTTGCACTGGCGGGGCGTCGCTTACTTGACGCTGGTCAGCTTGATCTCGAACTGCACCGCCACGTTCGGCGGGAACGGGCTGCGCGGATCGCTGCCGAACGCCTTCTCCGGCGGCAGCACCACTTCCCACTTCGAGCCCTGCGGCATCATCAGCAGGATCTCGCGGATGGCCGGCATCTCGATCTCGCTGATCTTGGCGCCTTCCATCTTCTGCGCGGCGGGCGCCGGGCTCGGCTGCTGGCCCCACGGATACGGGCCGGCCACCTCGAGGTCGACCGTGCTGCCCGGCGTCGGCTTCGGGCCGGTGCCGTTCTCGATGATCCGGTACTGCACGCCGTCGGCGAGCGTCTTCACGCCGGCCTTGGCCTTGTTCTGCGCCAGGTAGCTGTCGCTGCGGGTCTTGTTCTCCGCGGCGGCCTTGTCGAACGCGGCCTTGGCCTTGGCCTGCAGGCGCTGCTGCATGGCCTGGTAGGCGTCACGCATCTGCTCGACCGGCACGGCGGGATCCTTGCGCGCATAGCCGTCCTGCAGCGCCTTGGTCATGGTCGCCAGGTCGAGCTGCTCCCCGCTCTCGATGGCCTCGCGGCCGAGCTGGTAGCCGAGGGCATAGCTGAGCTTGCCCTTCTCGGAAGTCGTGTCCTGCGCGCTGGCCAGGCCGGACGCGGTCAGGGTGAGGGCCGCGAGGGCGGTGGCCGCCAGCACGTGCGACGGCATAAAGCGCAACTTCATTCGGTGGAACCTCCGGGATGGGCGCGTGCCCCATGGGGTGCATGGGGCGCGCTAGGATAGCGGCCGCAGGGCTTAACTGCCACTGACGACCCCCTTCCGACCGCAGCCGCGGCGCCGAGTTCCGCGCCCGGCCCCAGCCGCGAGACTTGCCCCAGCGATGACCGACCCCGTCCTCCTCAGCACCGACCGCGGCGCGGTCCGCGTGCTCACCGTCAACCGTCCCGACAAGCTGAACGCGCTCGACCTGGCCACGCTGGACGCGCTCCAGGCCGCTTTCGACGCGGCCGCGGCCGACGCGTCCGTGCGCGCGGTGGTCCTCACCGGCGCGGGCCCCAAGGCCTTCGTGGCCGGCGCCGACATCGCCCAGATGAACACCCTCACCCCGGCCGAAGGCCGCGACTTCGCGCTGCGCGGGCAGAAGGTGATGCGCACCATCGAGACCCTGCCCAAGCCGGTGGTGGCCATGATCAACGGCTTCGCCCTCGGCGGCGGGCTCGAGCTGGCGATGAGCTGCCACCTGCGCGTGGCCGCGGACACCGCGAAGGTGGGCCAGCCGGAAGTGAACCTCGGCCTGATCCCCGGCTTCGGCGGCAGCCAGCGGCTGCTGCGCCTGGCCGGGCGCGCGGCGACGCTGGAACTGTGCCTCACCGGCGCGCCGATCGACGCGGCGCGCGCGCAGCAGCTCGGCATCGTCAACCGCGTCGTGCCCGCGGCCGAACTCGAGGCGCAGACGATGGCGCTGGCCGGGCAGCTCGCCGCGTCGGCGCCGCTCGCCCTGCGCGGCGTGCTCGACTGCGTGAACTACGGCGGCGAGTGCGGCATCGAGGAAGGCCTGGCCTACGAGGCCGCGCAGTTCGGCCTGATGTTCGCCACCGAGGACATGCGCGAAGGCACCGGCGCGTTCCTGGCGCGGCGCAAGCCGGAGTTCCGCGGGCGTTGAGCGGCGGTGCCTGCCCGGGCTGCGGTTGCGTCGCCGGCGCCGGCGCGCAGGCGCACGCGATCGCCGCCGCGCTGCTGGAGGACGACCTCGACCGCGCGATGACGCTCGGCCTGCTCGACGAGTGCGCCGGATGCGCCGGGTGCGCCCCCGCCTGCCGCGAACGCGTCGAGGCCGCGCGCGCGGCGCGGCTGCGCGCGCTCGAGGCGCGCGAGCGCCATCGCGCGCGGGCGCTGCGGCTCGAGCGGCGGGAGCGCGAACGCGCCGAACGCCGCAGGCCGTCGCCGTCGCCCGCCGAGGCCCCGACTGCCGCGGCGACGCCGGCGCTGCCGCCCGCCGCTGCCGCCGCGCTGTCACGCGCGAAGGCGCGTGCCGCAGCGAAGCGCGGATGAACGCCACGAAGCCGGGCAGGCGCGCGGCGAAGCGCGCCGCCGCGCCAGGCGCGCGCAAGGCAGCGGCAAGCCGGCTGCGGCCGGCCCAGGTCCGCGAGCTGTTCGGGCGGCTGGCCGAGCTCGACCCCGACCCGAAGACCGAACTCGCCTGGTCCACGCCGTTCGAGCTGCTCGTCGCGGTGACCCTGTCGGCGCAGGCCACCGACGTCGGCGTGAACAAGGCGACGAAGCGGCTGTTCCCGGTCGCGAACACGCCCGCGAAGATCGTCGCGCTCGGCGAAGCCGGGCTGAAGCGCTACATCTCCAGCATCGGCCTGTACAACGCCAAGGCGGCGAACGTCGTGGCCATGAGCCGGCTGCTGCTGGAGCGGCACGGCGGCGATGTACCGCGCACGCGCGAGGCGCTGGAGGCGCTGCCGGGCGTCGGCCGCAAGACCGCCAACGTGGTCCTCAACACCGCGTTCGGCGAGCCGACGATCGCGGTGGACACCCACATCTTCCGCGTCGCAAACCGCACCGGCCTTGCGCCGGGCGCCAACGTGCGCGCCGTCGAGGACGGCCTGGTCGCCGTGGTGCCGCCGGAATACCGCCACGGCGCCCACCACTGGCTGATCCTGCACGGGCGCTACACCTGCAAGGCGCGCAAGCCCGAATGCTGGCGCTGCCCGATCCGCGACCTCTGCCGCTGGCCGGAGAAGACGCCGCCAGGGAGCGAAGACGGCCGATGAAAAAAGAGCCGGCGCGAGGCCGGCTCCTTATCCAAGCGGATGAACTCCCGCGTTGCGACGCGTTGTTGCTGCGTCGCAAGCGCGGGCCATCGCTGCGCGGCGCGGCGCGATCAGAAGCGGAACTCGCCCCAAATGCCGAACTCGTCGGTCTTCACGTCGACGCTCTTGCTGTCGTTGCTGCGGTCGGTGTGCTTGTAGACCGTGGCCAGCTTCACGCCCTTGGTGATCGGGAACTCGATGCCGACGTTGTAGTAGGTGTCCTGCAGGCTCGGGTCCAGCGTCTTGCTGACGTCGGCCTGGTCGTAGCGGCCGAACAGGGTGATGCCGCCGTTGCCCAGGCCCAGGCTGCCCCACGCCGACCAGCCGGTGGCCTTGTCCGACGCCGCCGAGAGCACGTTGTTCCAGTTCTTCGCCTGGAAGTACTCGACGCCGAAGCGGGTGTTGCCGGAGGCGTAGGCCGCCATGAAGTCCATGCGGTTGGCGGTGTGCAGCGCGTCCGCCGTCTCCTTCTCCTTGCCCAGCGTGCCGGAATAGGCGCCGATGCCGATCACGGTGTTCGCGGTCGGGGCGAAGCTCACCCGGCCCTCGACGTCCAGGCCCTTGCTGCGGCTGGGGTTCTTGTAGCCGTTGCCGTTGACGGCCGCGACCGCGTACTCCATGGCGCCGCCGACCTTGCCGCTGGCGTGGATGCCCCAGTCGGCCGAGGTGCCGAACTTCAGGCGGTCGATCAGGGTGTTCTCGACGTAGCGCATGCCGTAGGCGTTCTCGGCGAACGGCACCCACGGCAGGTCGGTGGAACCGGCGCGGAGCACGAAGGCGTCGCTGACGGTGTACTGGACGTAGGCCTTCTTCAGGTAGATCTCGGTCGAGCCGATCGCCGAGGAGTACTGGAAGTCGGTGGTCAGGTTGATCGCCCACTTGTCGTCGAACTTGTGGTCGACGCCGAGGTAGAAGCGCTTGATGTCGAAGGCGAAGCCCGACTTGTCGGTCTTCACGCCCTTGCTGCTGTCGTCGATGTTGCTCAGGTTGTAGTACATGCGGCCGCTGATCTTGGTGTCGTTGACCAGCTTGGCCAGCTTCGACAGCTTGTCCTGCGAGGCCTGCGCTTCCTCGGCGGCCTTGGCGTTGGCGATGTTGATGTCGGACTGGGCGTCGGTGCGCTCCTGCAGGGCCTCGACCTGGGCCTGCAGCGCGGCGATCTGCGCCTTCAGCGCTTCCAGGTCGACGGCCTGCGGCGCGGCCTGCTGGGCGTGGGCGGGGTTCGCGGCCAGGAGCGCGGCCACGACGGCGGCCGACATGATGTTGAAACGCATGCTGTTGAAGCGCATGACTCTCTCCGATGGGTGATCTGAGGTGAAGGCGCCGGTGGGCAGCCGCCGGATGATGTGAAGAATCCGTTGGGAACATGACCGTTTCGCGACAACGGCGGCGCATTCGCAGGCCGTCGCGCTGACACATTCCGGTCACATGACGGTCTTGGTCCTGTCACGCGCGGCGCGTGGAATGGCGTCCAGTCCCTTCCCTCCCGTCACGGAGACCGCGACATGCTGCGTTCCACCCCGATCCGAATCGCCACCGCCGCGCTGGCGACCACCCTCGCCTTCGGCGCGGTCGCCGCCGAAGTCACCGGCGCCGGCTCCAGCTTCGTCTATCCGGTGCTGTCCAAGTGGTCGGCGGCCTACGCCGAGCAGACCGGCACCCGCATCAACTACCAGTCGATCGGCTCCGGCGGCGGCATCGCCCAGATCAAGGCGGCCACCGTCGACTTCGGCGCTTCCGACAAGCCGCTGTCCGCGGACGAGCTGAAGAAGTTCGGCCTCGGCCAGTTCCCGGTCGTGATCGGCGGCATCGTGCCGGTCGTGAACGTCCCCGGCGTCGCCGCCGGCGCCATGAAGCTCGACGGTTCCCTGCTCGCCGACATCTACCTGGGCAAGATCACCCGCTGGAACGACCCGGCGATCGCCGCGCTCAACGGCGGCCTGAACCTGCCCGACACCAAGATCACCGTCGTGCACCGCTCCGACGGCTCCGGCACCACCTTCAACTTCACCAACTACCTGTCGAAGGTGAGCCCGGAGTGGAAGGCGAAGGTCGGCGAAGGCACGGCGGTCTCCTGGCCGGCCGGCATCGGCGGCAAGGGCAACGAGGGCGTCGCCGCCTACGTGAAGCAGATCGTCGGCGGCATCGGTTACGTCGAGTACGCGTACGCGCTGCAGAACAAGCTTGCGTTCAGCCGCATGCGGAATGCCGCCGGCAACTTCGTGCAGCCGCGCGACGAGACGTTTTCGGCGGCAGCGGCCACCGCGGACTGGAATTCGGCGCCCGACTTCAACGTGATCATGACCAACGCGCCCGGCGAACAGGCGTGGCCGATCACCGCCACGACCTGGGCGATCATGTACAAGAAGCCGAAGGATGCCGCCCGCTCGAAGGCAGCGCTGGACTTCTTCCGCTGGTCCTTCGAGAACGGCCAGTCGCAGGCGGCCTCGCTCGACTACGTCCCGCTCCCGCCGGAGCTCGTGCAGCGCATCGAGTCCTACTGGAGCCAGAACATCCAGGGCTGATGCGGCCCGCCGGGCGCCGCGGCGACGCGCGGCGGCCGAACCCTTCCCTCCCCATGGGAATGCTTGGCGCGGGCTTCGGCCCGCGTTTTTTTCGCGTGTCACGCCGGTGTCATGAACGTCCGCGATCCTTGCCATCGAAGCATCACGCCCGACGAGTCCTGCGTCCGTTCCTGGAGCCGCGAATGACCGCCATCCCCTCCACTTCGATCGCCCGGGCGCCCGACGCCGGCAGTCGCGGCCGCGACGACGCCCGCGCCGACCGCGGCTTCGCGTGGCTGGTCGGCGGCGCCGCGGTGCTGGTGCTGCTGGTGCTGGGCGCGGCCGCGCTGTCGATGCTGTGGGGCGGGCGCGAAGCGTTCTCGACGTTCGGCGCGTCCTTCTTCTGGTCGCGCGAGTGGGATCCGGTGGGCCAGCGCTTCGGTGCGCTGGTGCCGATCTACGGCACCCTGGTGACCGCGGTCATCGCGATGCTCATCGCCGTGCCGGTCAGCTTCGGCATCGCCATGTTCCTGACCGAGGTCGCGCCGCGCTGGATGCGCGGCGCCATTGGCGCGGCGATCGAGCTGCTGGCGGCGATTCCCTCGATCATCTACGGCATGTGGGGCCTGTTCGTGCTGGTCCCGGTGCTGGCCCGTTACGTGTATCCCTGGGTCGACGCGCACATGGGGTCCTGGCCGCTGGTCGGGGTGCTGTTCTCCGGGCCGCCGCTCGGCCTGGGCATGTTCACCGCCGGGCTGGTGCTCGCCGTGATGGTGGTGCCGTTCGTCGCCTCGGTCATGCGCGAGGTCTTCCTGACCGTGCCGGAGCGCCTCAAGGAATCGGCGTACGCGCTGGGCTCGACGCGCTGGGAGGTGGTCCGCGACGTCGTCCTGCCCTACACCCGGTCGGCGGTGATCGGCGGCATCTTCCTCGGCCTCGGCCGCGCGCTGGGCGAGACGATGGCGGTGACCTTCGTGCTCGGCAACGCCCACGAGCTGACCGCGTCGCTGCTGATGCCGGGCAACTCGATCGCGGCGACCATCGCCAACGAGTTCACCGAGGCCGACTCGGCGATGTACCGTTCGTCGCTGATCGCGCTCGGCTTCGTCCTGTTCCTGGTCACCTTCGTGGTGCTGGCGCTGGCGCGGCTGATGTTGCGCCAGCTGGCGCGGCGCGAGGGCCGCTGAGATGTCCTCGCTGCACGCCTGGCGGCGCGCCAAGGACCTGCTCGCGCAGGCGCTGGCGGTCGTGGCCGCCGTCTTCGGCCTGTTCTGGCTGGCCTGGATCGTCTGGACCACGCTGCGCAACGGGCTGGCGGCGATGACCCCGGCGCTGTTCACGCAGATGACCCCGCCGCCGGGGGAAACCGGCGGCCTGCTCAACGCGTTCTTCGGCAGCGCGGCGATGAGCCTGCTCGGCGTCGTCGCCGGCGCGCCCGTCGGCATCCTGGCCGGCACCTTCCTCGCCGAGTTCGGCCGCAACCGCTGGACCGCGCGGCTCGGCGAAAGCGTGCGCTTCGTCAACGACATCCTGCTGTCGGCCCCGTCGATCGTGCTCGGCCTGTTCGTCTACACCCTGGTGGTCGCGCCGAGCGGGCACTTCTCGGCGCTGGCCGGCGCGATCTCGCTGGCCCTGATCGTGCTGCCGGTCGTCGTCCGCACCACCGACGAGATGCTGCGCCTGGTCCCCGCGCAGATGCGCGAGGCCGCGCTCTCGCTTGGCGTGCCGCAATGGAAGGTGACGGTGCAGGTGCTGCACCGCGCCTCGCTGCCGGGCATCGCCACCGGCGTGCTGCTGGCGCTGGCCCGGATCTCGGGCGAGACCGCGCCGCTGCTGTTCACCGCGCTCAACAACCAGTACTGGAGCGCGGATCTGGCGGGACCCATGGCCAACGTGCCGGTGGTGATCTTCCAGTACGCGATGAGCCCGTACGACAGCTGGCATGCGCTGGCCTGGGCCGGCGCCTTCATCCTCACCATGTTCGTGCTGCTGGTCAGCCTCCTGGCGCGCGCCGTCGTGGCGCGCAACCGGGTGCGCCATGACTGAGGCGGCCACTCCCTTCCCCGTTGCGACCACGGCCATGAACGACGCCAGCCCCGCTTACGCCGCTCCCCACCGCACCCCGGCCGCCGCCGCGGCGCCGAAGCTCGCCGCGCGCGGCCTCGACTTCTGGTACGGCGACTACCGCGCGGTCAAGGACATCGCGCTGGACATCCCGGAGCGGCAGGTCACCGCGCTCATCGGCCCGTCCGGCTGCGGCAAGTCCACCCTGCTGCGGGTCTTCAACCGCATCTACGCGCTGTACCCGGGCCAGCGCGCCACCGGCCAGGCGCTGCTGGACGGGGAGAACATCCTCGACCCGAAGTACCCGCTGAACCGGCTGCGCAGCAAGGTCGGCATGGTGTTCCAGAAGCCGGTGCCGTTCCCGATGACGATCTTCGAGAACGTCGCCTACGGCATCCGCCACCACGAGCGCCTGCCGAAGGCGCGGATGGCGGAGCGGGTCGAGTCGGCGCTGCGCCAGGCGGCGCTGTGGGACGAGGTCAAGGACAAGCTCGACCGCAACGCGCTCGGCCTGTCCGGCGGCCAGCAGCAGCGCCTGTGCATCGCGCGCGCGGTGGCCCTGAAGCCGGAGGTGCTGCTGCTGGACGAGCCCACGTCGGCCCTCGATCCGATCTCCACCAGCCGCATCGAGCAGCTGGTCGACGAGCTCAAGCGCGAATACACGATCGTGATCGTGACCCACAACATGCAGCAGGCCGCGCGCGTGTCCGACTTCACCGCGTTCATGTACCTCGGCGACCTGGTCGAGCACGGCCCGACCGCGACCATCTTCTCCAATCCCTCGAAGCAGCAGACCGAGGACTACATCACGGGGCGTTTCGGATGAACAACCAGCCGCACGAGCACATCGTCAAGAGCTTCGACGAGGAGCAGCGGCGCCTGGACGGCGAGCTGCTGCGCATGGGCGAGATGGCCGCGGCGCAGCTCGAGGCCGCGCTCGACGTCGTCGACCGCCGCGACGACCGCGCCGCCGCGCGCGTGATCGACAACGACGTGGCCATCGACCAGCTCGAGCACGAGACCAGCCGCGACGTGGTCAAGCTGACCCTGCGCGGCCCGCTGGCGCGCGACCTGCGCCAGATCCTGGCGGCGCTGCGCATCGCCTCGGACATCGAGCGCATCGGCGACTACGCCGCCAACGTCGCCAAGCGCTCGATCGCGCTCAACGCCGCGCCGCCCGTGCCGCACACCCGCGGCCTGCGCGCGCTCGGGGTGCTGGCCCTGCGCCAGCTGCGCGAGGTGCTCGTCGCCTACCGCGACCGCGACGCCGAGGCCGCGCAGCGGGTCCGCGCCGCCGACGCCGAGCTGGACGCGCAGTACACCAGCCTGTTCCGCGAGCTGCTCACCTACATGATGGAGGACGCGCGCAACATCACCCCGTGCACGCACCTGCTGTTCATGGCCAAGAACATCGAGCGGATCGGCGACCACGCGACCAACATCGCCGAGAACGTGTGGTTCCTGGTCAACGGCGACGACGGCCTGCCGCCGCGGGACAAGCGCGACCAGACGTCCGCGCCCTAGGCTCCTGCGCCGCGCCCGCGCATGCGCGCGGCGGCGCCACGCGGCGCCGCGGGCGGCCCGCGCGTTCTGCTAGGCTTCGCGCATGACCGAGGCCGCCCCCAGCCCCGAGCCGCAGGCTCCCGCGCACCGCCGCATGGCCGAACGCTTCCGCGGCTACCTGCCCGTGGTGGTGGACGTGGAGACCGGCGGCTTCGACTGGAACCGGCATGCGCTGCTGGAGCTGGCCGCGATCCCGATCGAGCTCGACCCCGCCACCGGCCTGCTGGTGCCTGGCGAGGTCGCGTGCGCGCACTTCGAACCGGCGCCGGGCACCGAGATCGACCCGAAGTCGCTGGAGGTCACCGGCATCGTGCTCGACCACCCGTTCCGCATGGCGCGGCCCGAGCGCGAGGCGCTGGACCACGTGTTCGCGGCGGTGCGCGCGGCGGTGCGCCGCCACGAGTGCCAGCGCGCGATCCTGGTCGGCCACAACGCGCACTTCGACCTGAACTTCCTCAACGCGGCGGTGGCGCGCGTGCAGCACAAGCGCAACCCGTTCCACCCCTTCAGCGTGTTCGACACGGTGTCGCTGGCCGGCGTCGCCTACGGGCAGACGGTGCTCGCGCGCGCGGTGCAGGCCGCGGGCTTCACCTGGAAGAGCGACGAAGCGCATTCGGCGGTGTACGACGCCGAGCGCACGGCCGAGCTGTTCTGCAGGATCGCCAACACCTGGGGCCCGCGCTAGCGCCGACCCATGGTCGGCGCTACGACGCGAGCTTGAGGCCGACGATGCCGGCGATGATCAGCGCGAGGCTCACCATGCGCCCCGCGTTCGCGGGTTCGCCCAGCAGCACGATCCCGAGGATCGCGGTGCCGACCGCGCCCACGCCCACCCACACCGCGTAGGCGGTGCCGACCGGCAGCGACTTCATCGCGATGCCGAGCAGGCCCAGGCTGACCGCCATCGAGGCGACCGTGCCCACCGTCGGCCACGGCTTGGTGAAGCCGTCGGTGTACTTGAGGCCGATCGCCCAGCCGATCTCGAACAGGCCCGCGAGCACCAGCACCAGCCACGGCATCGTCGCGCCTCCTCAGCCCTTCGCCGCCGCGCCGCGCTGGCGCACGGCTTCGAACAGGGCCACGCCCGTGGCGACCGAGACATTGAGGCTTTCGGTCGCCCCCGGCATCGGGATCTTCGCTAGGCCGTCGCAATGTTCGCGCGTGAGCCGGCGCAGCCCTTCCGCCTCGCCGCCGAGGACCAGCGCGACGTTGCCGCGCAGGTCGAGCGCATAGAGCGAAGCCTCGGCATCGCCGGCCAGGCCGTAGATCCACACGCCGAGCTTCTGCAGGTCGCGCAGGCAGCGCGAGAGGTTGGTGCAGCGGACCACCGGGATGGTGTCGGCCGCGCCCGCCGAGGTCTTGCGCACCGTGGCCGTGACCTGCACCGCCTTGTCGCGCGGGATCACCACCGCGGTCGCGCCGGCGGCCGCGGCGCTGCGCAGGCAGGCGCCGAGGTTGTGCGGGTCCTGCACGCCGTCGAGCACCAGCACCAGCGCGCGGCCCGCGGCGGCCTCCACCAGCGCGGGCAGCTCGTGCTCGTCCCAGGTCTTCGCCGCGGCGTAGCGCGCGGCCGCGCCCTGGTGGCGCAGGCCGCCGGCCACGCCGTCGAGGGCCTGCTGGGCGACGCGGCGCACGTCGATGCCCTTGCGCCGTGCCTCGCCCTCGAGGGCGGCGATGCGCGGGTTCTTCGCGCCGGCTTCGAGCAGCACCTCGCGCACGTTGTCGGCGTCGTGCTCGAGCGCCGCCGCCACCGCGTTGATCCCCGCCACCCACTGACTGTCCTTGCTCATCCCTTGACCCCTGCGAAAGGCGGCAATTCAGCCACAGATTCCACAGATTACACAGTTCGAAAAGCCGGGATCCGCTCGCGCCAGGAAACCGACGGCCGCCGTGGACCGAACTGTGTTCATCCGTGGAATCCGTGGCTAATAAGGCTTCTTCTTGCGCCTGGCGGGCTGGCCGCGCGGGGCTGGCGGGGCGGGCTCGGCGGGGCCGCGGTCCTCGACGAGGCGGAAGTCGATCTTGCGTTCCTCGAGGCTGGCCTTCAGCACCACGATGCGCACCCGGTCGCCGAGCCGGAACTCGCGGCCGCGGCGCTCGCCGGTGAGCATCTTCCGCACCGGATCGAACTGGTAGTAGTCGTTCGGCAGCTGGGTCACGTGCACCAGGCCGTTGACCTTGGATTCGTCGAGCTCGACGAACAGGCCGAAGCTGGTGACGCCGCTGATCGTGCCCTCGAACTCGCCGCCGACGTGCTGCTCCATCCACGCCGCGCGGTAGCGCTCGTCCACCTCGCGCTGCGCCTCGTCGGCGCGGCGCGACCGCTCGGAGCACTGCAGCGCCAGCGCTGCCATCTGGTGGCGCGAGTACGGGAACTGGTCGGGGCGACGGCCGCTGAGCGCGTGCTTGATCGCGCGGTGCACGAGCAGGTCGGCGTAGCGGCGGATCGGCGAGGTGAAGTGCGCGTACGCCGACAGCGCCAGGCCGAAGTGGCCGATGTTCTCGGTGGCGTACACCGCCAGCGACTGGCTGCGCAGGATCACCGACTCCAGCAGCGCCGCGTCGGGACGGTCGCGCACCTTCTCGAGCAGGTTGCGGAAGTCCTTGGGCCGGACCTTGGCCCAGGCGGGCAGCCGCAGCTTGAACTCCTTGAGGAACTCCTCGAGGTCGGCGTACTTGGCCTCCGGCGGCTTGTCGTGGTCGCGGTACGGCGCGGGCACGCCGGCGGCCAGCAGGAACTCGGCGGCCTGCACGTTGGCCGCGATCATGCATTCCTCGATCAGCTTGTGCGCGTCGTTGCGCTGGAGCATGCCGGCCTGGGTGACTTCGCCCTGCGGCCCGAGCACGAAGCGCACCTCGCTGGTCTCGAACTCGATCGCGCCGCGCCTGGCCCGCGCCCTGTCGAGCACGCGGTACAGCTGGTGCAGGCGCTGCACCTGCGGCAGCAGCGGCCCGATCTTCGCGCGCGCGGCCTCGCGGTCCTCCTCCGGCACGCCCTCGCCCACCGCGTTCCACACCTGGGTGTAGGTGAGGCGCAGGTGCGAGTTCATCACCGCCTCGTAGAACTTCGCGCCGGTCGGGATGCCGTCGCGCCCGACCTGCATGTCGCAGACGAAGCACAGCCGGTCCACGTGCGGGTTGAGCGAACAGATGCCGTTGGACAGCGTCTCCGGCAGCATCGGCACCACGAAGCCCGGGAAGTACACCGAGGTGGCGCGCTTCTGCGCCTCCTCGTCGAGCGGCGTGCCCGGGCGGACGTAGTGCGAGACGTCGGCGATGGCGACGATCAGGCGGAAGCCGTCGCGGTTGGGCTCGCACCACACCGCGTCGTCGAAGTCCTTCGCGTCCTCGCCGTCGATGGTGACCAGCGGCAGCTTGCGCAGGTCCACGCGGCCGCGGATGTCCTCCTCGCGCACCTCCAGCGGCACCGCGTTCGCCTGGTCCAGCACGTCCGGCGGGAACTCGTGCGGGATCTCGTGGCCGTGGATCGCGGCCTCGACCGCGAGCGAGGCGGTGAGCTTGTCGCCGAGCACCGCGAGCACGCGCCCGATCGGCGGGCGGCGCGCGTCGGGCGCCTGCACGATCTCCGCGACCACGAGCTGGCCCGGCTTCGCCTCGCGGCCCTCGCCCGGCGGGATCAGCACGTTGCGCTGGATGCGGCGGTCGTCCGGCTCGACGTAGCTGATGCCGGCCTCGACGATGAAGCGCCCGATCAGGCGGTTGAGGCGGCGCTCGAGCACTTCGACGATCGCGCCTTCGCGGCGCCCGCGCCGGTCCATGCCGGTGACGCTGGCGAGCACGCGGTCGCCGTGCAGCGCCTTGCGCATCTCGTACGGCGGCAGGAACAGGTCCTCGCCGCCGCCGCTGTCCGGACGCAGGAAGCCGAAGCCGTCGGGGTTGGCGATCACCGTGCCGGGGATCAGCGTGGGGATGCGCGCCGCGGGCACGAAGCCGCCGCGGCGGTTCTGCAGCAGCTGGCCGTCGCGCAGCATCGCGCCCAGGCGCTTGCCGAGCGCGTCGAAGCGGTCCGGCGCGGTGAGGCCGAGGGCCCGCGCCAGCGCGTCGGCGTCCATCGGGCCGTCGTGCGCTTCCAGCACCTGCAGGATCATCTCGCGGCTGGCGATCGGCTCGGCGTAGCGCTGCGCTTCGCGCGCGGCCTGCGGATCCTCGCGCGGCGGCTGCGGCGGCCGTGCGCCGCCCATCGCACGCGCCAGGCCGGGATCCGGCAGCCAGCCGGGCAGCGGCTTGCCCGCGGCGCGGCCCTGGCCGCCGCCCTGCTTTCCGGTCTTCTTCGTGGGTCTGGTTGCGTCGGCGGTCTTCGCGGCCGACGGCTTGCCGGCCGCCTTGCCGGGCTTGCGGGACGGCTTGGCGCCGCCGCTGGCGGCGGACTTGCGGCCGCCCTTGGGAGTCCTGTTCATCGCGGCGATGGTACACCGCCGGCGTGCAGGCCCCGTGGTTCGCGACGGATGCGCCCGCTGCGCGGCGCAGGGATCGCGCGCAACAAAAAACCCCGCGCGATGGCGGGGTTCCTGCTTTCGCTTGGTGCCCAGGAGAGGACTCGAACCTCCACGGTTTTACCCGCTAGTACCTGAAACTAGTGCGTCTACCAATTCCGCCACCTGGGCAGGCGAGCGAGCCGCGAATTTTGGGGGCCGCAGCGAGGAAAGTCAACGGAGCTGGCCGGCCTCAGTCCTGCGAGCGCCTGGTCTCGACCTTCGCCCCGGCGGCCTGGTCGGCGATGCGCCAGAGGTACAGGCTGGCATAGGTGCGGTACGGCCCCCAGCGCTCGCCGCGTTCGGCCAGCGCCTTGGGCGTGGGCAGGGCCTCGGCCTTGTCCACCACCTGCGCGCCCTTGCGGATGCCGAGGTCGTCCACCGGCAGCACGTCGGGGCGGCCAAGCCGGAACATCAGCATCATCTCCACCGTCCAGCGGCCGATGCCGCGTACCGGCGTGAGCGCGGCGACGATCGCCGCGTCGTCCATCGTGGCCATGCGCCGCAGGTCGGGGATCTCGCCCGCCGCCTCGCGCCGGGCCAGGTCGCGCAGCGCGAGCAGCTTGTTGCCCGAAACGCCGCAGGCGCGGATCGTCGCGTCGTCGCAACGGCCGAGCGTGTCGCAATGGAAGCGGTCGCTGCCGATCGCGGCCTCGACGCGGGACACGATCGTCGCCGCGGCCTTGCCGCTGAGCTGCTGGTAGAGGATCGCGCGCGCCAGCGCGTCGACCGGATCGAAGGGCTTGCGCCAGCGCGGATCGGGCGCGATCGGCCCGATCCGCTTCATCCAGGCCGCGAGCCTGCGGTCGCGCCTGGCCAGGTGCGCGTGCGCGGCTTCGACGTCGAAACCGCGCGCGTGCCTCGGCATGTCCCTGCCTTTACTGCTTGATCTTCCAGTACACGTCGTACTGGCCGTCGGCGGTGAAGCTGCGCTCGATGCCGGCCTTGTACACCTCGAACGGCAGGCCCGCGGGCTCCTCGCCCTGGGTCATCAGCCACGCCCGCAGCGCGTTGCGCACGGTCTCGAGCTCGGCCATGTAGCCGACGTAGGTGGCGCTGGCGTAGCGGCCCGGCTCGGAGCGCTCGTACTTCACCGGCCCCTGCAGCTTCAGGCCCTCGAGCGGCTCGCCCGAGGCGGCGGTGACCGGCGCGCGCGCCGGCTCCGGCGCCGCCTCGCCCTCGGCCGGGGCCTCGTCGGCGTCGGCATCGGCGGCGGGCGCGGCGTCGGCCTTGCGGCGCACCGGCACGACCACGTCGAAGGTGTAGCTCTCGCGGCCGAGCTCCTTGGACACGATGCGCATCGGGCCGGCGGCGACCAGGCCGCTGGCGTCCATGCTGCGGCGGATCCACTCCATGTCGGCGCGCATCGCCTCCTGGATCTTCATGTTGTTGCGCTCGATCGAACCGGCGTTGACCACCAGCAGGTCCTCGGCCGGCAGGTCGACGAACGACAGGTTGGCGAGCTTGCTGCCCTGCACCGCGTAGTCGGTGTTCGGCACCTGCGCCAGGAGGTTGGCCAGGCGCTGCAGGCCGAGCTCCATGTCGTCGCCGACGTGGCGGCTGACGTACAGGCCGGCGTAGCGGCCGATCAGGTCCCAGCCGTAGTCCACGTCGTAGGCCTGGGTGATCTCCACGTTGCGGCCGCCGCGACCGGTCGGCTTCAGCGTGAAGGTCATGGTCTTGTTGTGGCCGCGCTGCGGGTTCACCAGCGTGTAGGTCACGCTCGAGCGCGGCTCGGTGGCGACGATCTCCCAGCTGCCCTCGCCCAGCTGCGGCTTGTTCGACTGGTAGTCGAGGCGCGCGCCGACGCCCTCGGCGGGGCCGGACAACTGCATCTTCAGCTGCGGGTCGCGCAGCAGCAGCGGGTTCCAGTCGCTGAACCGGCGCAGGCTGTTGAGCGTGTCGTACACGATCGTCAGCTTGCGGTTGGTCTCGACCTGCTCCTCGATGTGGCGGTGCGACGGAAGAACCAGCGCGACCAGCAGGAACAGGGCGGTGACGATCGCCAGGGAAATCAGGATCTCGAGCAAACGGGTCATTCAGGTTCTCCAGGGAGCCCGCGCACCGGCCGGCCGGGGGCACAGATCGCCAATCGTAGCAAGAAGGCCGGCGGCGGCGAAACGCCGTGGGGCCCGGATCGGGACCGGTTCCACCCTTCCGGGCGGGGGCCGGTCGCGGCGGCCGTCACACCAGCTGGAGCTCGAAGGCCTTGAGCACGGCCCGGGTCCGGTCGCGCACGCCGAGCTTGGACAGGATGTTCGAGACGTGGTTCTTGATGGTGCCCTCGGCGACGCCGAGCGAATTGGCGATCTCCTTGTTGGAGAAGCCGGAAGCCATCAGCCGCAGGATCTCGGTCTCGCGGTCGGTGAGCGGGTCGGGGCGGTCGAGGCTGACGAAGTCGTTGCGCATGTGCTCGAGCCCCGAGAGCAGGCGCTGGGTCACCGCCGGCTGCACCAGCGAGCCGCCGTCGGCCACGGTCTGGATGGCGCCCACCAGCTGCTCCAGCGACACGTCCTTGAGCAGGTAGCCCTTGGCGCCCGCCTTGAGCCCGGCGAGCACCAACTGGTCGTCGTCGAAGGTGGTCAGGATGATCGTCGGCGGCAGGGTGCCGGCCCGCGCCAGCGCCTGCAGCGCCTCCAGGCCGGACATCACCGGCATGCGCATGTCCATCAGGACCACGTCCGGCTTCGCCTGCGGGATCAGCTCGACCGCCTGCTTGCCGTCCGCGGCCTCGGCGACCACTTCGATGCCGTCGGCCAGCGCGAGCAGGGAGCGGATGCCCTGGCGCACCAGGGTTTGGTCGTCGACCAGGCAGATGCGGATCATTCGTCTTCTCCAGCCAGGGCTTGGGCAGGGGTGGCGGGGTCGGCGTCGGCCGCGCGCGGCCGTTCGTCGAGGGGCAGGCGCAGGTCGAGGGAGAAGCCGGCGCCCGGGCGGGTGGCGATGGCGACCTCGCCGCCGTAGGCGGCCAGGCGCTCGCGCATGCCGCGCAGGCCGTTGCCGGCGACGGGAGCCTCGGCGCCGCGGCCGTCGTCGTCGGCCTGCAGGCGCAGCGTGCGCCCCTCGAAACGATAGCGCAGCCGCAGCTCGGACGCCTGCGCGTGGCGCTGCGCGTTGGTGATGATCTCCTGCGTGCAGCGCAGCAGGACGTGGGCGCGCTCGGCGTCGTCCAGCAGGAACGGCTCCGGCAGGTCCAGGCGGATGCGCAGCCCCGCGGTGTTGTCGGCGAGCGGGCGCAGGGTCGCGGCCATGTCGATGGCGGCGTCGTCGGTGCGCAGCCGGCTGACCGCCTCGCGCACGTCGCTGAGCAGCAGCCGCGCGAGGGTATGCGCCTGGTTGACGTGCTCCTGCGCGGTGCCCTGCACGAGGTGGCCGGCGACCTCGAGGTTGAGGCTCAGCGCGGTGAGGTGGTGGCCGAGCAGGTCGTGCAGCTCGCGCGAGATGCGGGTGCGCTCGTTGACCCGCGCGCTCTCGGCCAGCAGCGCGCGGGTGGCGCGCAGTTCCGCATTCAGCCGGCGCTGGTCCTCGCGCGCCTGCGCCTGCTGCCGGGCCACCAGGCTGGTGACGAACACGAAGCCGGAGAAGCCCACGTAGAGCAGCGACTGCATCACCGCCTCGAGCCAGGTGAAGCCGAGGCCGCGCACGTACACCGGCACGACCAGCAGCTCGCTGAGCACCAGCCAGGCCACGCCCATGGGCCAGGGCAGCAGCCACGGCAGGACGCAGGCGGCCACCATCAACAGCACGCTGCCCAGGCCGCTGTCGCTGTAGTAGCTGATGGCGACGGCGCTGCCGGTGAGCACCAGCAGCAGGAAATAGTCCAGGGCCGCCACGCGCCGGCCGCCGAGGCCGCGGGTCAGCCAGGCGTAGGAGAGGCCGAAGGCGGCGTAGGCGGTCCACGCCGCCCAGCTCACGTCCACCACGGAGGCCACGTCCTCGCCCACGCCCGGGTCGGTGGGGGCGAGCGAGAGCAGGACCAGCGGCATCGCGATCACCGCCCAGGTGAGCAGGCCCGCGTAGCGCAGCAGCTGGCTGTGGTCCAGGCGAGCGAACATGCGGCATCTTAGGCGCAACGCGGCCCGGCGCGGCGCCCCCGAAAGTCATGTCGCGCGGGCGCCCGGACCCGCCCGGCGCGGCCCCCGGGCCGGCGGGGCCATGCGATAATCGCGGCTGTTCGTGAGCTGGAGCCGGGAATGTCGATCGTCATCCGCGACGTGCGCGAGCACGACCTGGATTCCGTCCTTGCCCTCAACAACGCCGCCGGCCCCGCGATCCTGCCGATGGACGCGACGCGGCTCCGCCGCTTCTTCGCCGAGGCCGACTACTTCCGCGTCGCCGAGCGCGACGGCGCGCTGGCCGGCTTCCTGGTCGGCTTCGCTTCCACCGCCGACCACGACAGCAGCAACTTCCGCTGGTTCCGCGAGCGCTACCCGGACTTCTTCTACATCGACCGCATCGTGGTCGCGAGCCGCCGCCGCGGCGGCGGCGTGGGCCGCGCGTTCTACGCCGACGTGCAGAGCCACGCCGAGCTGCGCCACCCGCGGCTGGCCTGCGAGGTGTTCCTCGACGACGGCAACGACCCCGCCCTGCTCTTCCACGGCAGCTTCGGCTTCCGCGAGGTCGGCCAGCACGTGATGCCGGCCGCCGACGGCCAGCCCGCGCACCGCGCGGCGATGCTGATGAAGGAGCTGTGCAGCTACGCGTGGGTGCACGAGACCTACGGCGACCGCCTGCCGGAGGTGCCCTGGATCGCGGCGCCCCGCCACGGCGGCGCCGAGGCGCAGCGCGCGACGGGCACCTGACGATGGCCGCGGCTGGCATGGACTACGAGCCCGCGGGCGAACTCAAGATCGGCCAGGTCGGCATCGCCAACCTGCGCGTGCGCACCCTGGACGTGGAGCGGCTCGCCGCCGAGATGCGCGAGCGCGTGGCGCGCGCGCCCAGGCTGTTCGAGCGCGCCGCCGTGGTGGTGGACTTCGGCGGGCTGGCGCAGACGCCGGACCTGGCCACCGCGCAGGCCCTGGTGGACGCGCTGCGCGAGGCCGGCGTGCTGCCGGTCGCCCTGGCCTACGGCACCAGCGCCAACGAGGCCCTGGCGCGCCAGCTCGGCCTGCCGCTGCTGGCCAAGTTCCGGGCCCAGTACGAGCCCGCCGGCGGCGCCGAGGCCCCGGCCGCCGCGCCCGCCCGGGCAGCACGCGCCCCGGAGCCCGCGCCCCAGGCCGCCGCGCCCGCCCCGGCGCCGGCCGCCCCGCGGCCCGAGCCGGGCCTGGTCCAGGTGGCCCCGATCCGCTCCGGCCAGCAGGTCTACGCCGAGAACCGCGACCTGACCGTGCTGGCCTCGGTGGGCGCCGGCGCCGAGGTCATCGCCGACGGCTCGATCCACATCTACGGCGCCCTCCGCGGCCGCGCCCTCGCCGGCGCGCAAGGCAACGAAAAGGCACGTATCTTCTGCCGGGAGTTCCGCGCCGAACTGGTTGCCGTCGCCGGCCACTACAAGGTGCTGGACGAGATCCCGAAGGAACTGCACGGCAAGCCGGCGCAGGTCTGGCTCGACAACAACGGACAACTCAACATCGCCGCGCTCGACTGAGCCGCGGCCAGCAAGGAGAACTGCTTTGGCCGAAATCATCGTAGTCACGTCCGGCAAGGGCGGCGTGGGCAAGACCACCACCAGCGCCTCGCTGGCCTGCGGCCTCGCGCGGCGCGGCAAGAAGGTCGCCGTGATCGACTTCGACGTGGGCCTGCGCAACCTCGACCTGATCATGGGCTGCGAGCGTCGCGTGGTGTACGACTTCGTCAACGTCATCCACGGCGAGGCCTCGCTGAAGCAGGCGCTGATCAAGGACAAGCGCTTCGACAACCTGTTCGTGCTCGCGGCCTCGCAGACCCGCGACAAGGACGCGCTGACCAAGGAAGGCGTCGAGAAGGTGCTCAAGGACCTGGCCGACGACGGCTTCGACTACATCGTGTGCGACTCGCCCGCCGGCATCGAGAAGGGCGCGTTCCTGGCCATGTACTTCGCCGACAAGGCGGTGGTGGTGGTGAACCCCGAGGTCTCGAGCGTGCGCGACTCCGACCGCATCCTCGGCCTGCTCGCCTCCAAGACGCGGCGCGCGGAGGCCGGCGAGCGCGTCGCCGAGTACCTGCTGCTGACCCGCTACAGCCCCACCCGCGTGGAATCGGGCGAGATGCTCTCGGTCGGCGACGTCGAGGAAGTGCTCGGCCTGAAGACGATCGGCGTGATCCCCGAGTCCGGCGACGTGCTCAACGCTTCCAACAAGGGCGAACCCGTGATCCTCGACATGGAATCCATGGCCGGCCAGGCCTACGACGACGCCGTCGCGCGGCTGATGGGCGAGGAGCGGCCCATGCGCTTCACCCAGGCGGAGAAGAAGGGCTTCTTCAGCAAGCTCTTCGGGGGTTGAGGCATGGGCATGTTCGATTTCCTGAGGGCCAAGAAGAACACCGCCTCGATCGCGAAGGACCGCCTGCGCATCATCATCGCGCAGGAGCGCAGCACCCAGGGAGGGCCGGACTACCTGCCGCTGCTGCGCCGCGAACTGCTCGAGGTGATCCGCAAGTACGTCAGCGTGGACGTGGACGCGATCAAGGTGGACCTGGTCAAGGACGGCGAGCACGACGTGCTCGACATCTCGGTGTCGCTGCCGGACGGGCGCGCCGCCACCGCGTGACGCCGGTGCTGCGCCTGGGCGACATCGCGCCCGCGCCCGTCGCCGCCCTGCTCGCCCGCTACGGGCTGCGCCTGGAGCGCGTCGCCGACGGCGCGCCGATCCCGGGCAGCTACTGGGGCGAACCGGAGGCCGGCATCGTCGGCGCCACCGTGTACGCGCGCGGCGATACGCCGGTGCATTCGCTGCTGCACGAGGCGGCGCACCTGATCGTGCTGCCGCCGGAACGGCGCGCGCGCGTGCACACCGACGCCACCGACTCGGTCGAGGAGGAGGACGCGGTGTGCGTGCTGCAGGTCCTGCTCGGCGACGCCCTGCCCGGCGTCGGCGCCGAGCGCGTGCTCGCCGACATGGATGCGTGGGGCTACACGTTCCGGCTCGGCTCGGCGCGCGCCTACGTGCGCGAGGACGCCGCCGAGGCCTGGACCTGGCTGCGCAACGCCGGCCTCGTGGACGCGCAGGGGCGGCTCGCCGCCTGACGCGCGCGGCCTTGCGCCACCCCGGAGGGGACACTAGCCTGCTGTCGTCCGCCTTTTCCGGCCGAGGCCCCCAATGACGCGGCTGCGCCTTCCCGAAATCCGCCGGCACGCCGCCGGCCTGTTCGCCGCCGCCGCCATCGCCCTGCTGGCGCTGGCGCCGGCCGGCTGCAAGCGCACGCCCTCGCCCGACGCCGCCGCCGGCGTGGTGCCCGCGGACGAGGACGCCGACGCCTTCGTCGCGCGCGTCAACCGCGAGATGCAGGCCGGCTACGCCGAGCTGAGCGCGGCGCAGTGGGTGTCCTCCACCTACATCACCCCCGACACCGAGCTGCTCGCGGCCAAGGCCAACGAGCGCTGGCTCGCCCGGCTCGACGGCTGGATCGCGCAGGCGCGCCGCTTCGAAGGCCGGCCGATGAAGCCGGAAACGGCGCGCGCGCTGTCGCTGCTGAAGCTGATGTCGCCGTTGCCGCCGCCGCGCGACCGCGCGAAGCTGGCCGAGCTCACCCGCTTGGCCACGCGCATGGAAGGCGCGTACGGCGCCGGCCGCGCCTGCACCGGCAATGACGCGGACCGGCAGTGCCGCGACCTCGGCGAGCTGGAGGCGGTGCTGCGCAGCAGCCGCGACTACGACGCGCAACTCGACGCCTGGCGCGCCTGGCACGCGGTCGCCGCGCCGATGCGCAAGGACTACATGCGCTTCGTCGAGCTGCTGAACGAGGGCGCGCGCGACCTCGGCTTCGCCGACGCCGGCGAAGCCTGGCGCGCCGGCTACGACATGCCGCCCGCGCAGCTGGCCGCCGAGACCGACCGGCTGTGGGGCCAGGTCAAGCCGCTGTACGAGCAGCTGCACTGCTACGCCCGCGCGCGGCTGCAGGCGCGCTACGGCGCCGACCGTGGCGCGCTCGCGGGCGGCCTGCTGCCGGCGCACCTGATGGGCAACATGTGGCAGCAGGACTGGAGCAACCTCTGGGACCTGCTCGCGCCCTACCCCGACGCGGCCGACCTGGACGTCACCGCGGCGCTGGAGGCGCGCTTCCGCGCCGACCGCGACGCCGCGCTCGCCGACGCCGGCGAGGATCCGTCGCCGGAGGCCGCGGCCGAGGCGCTGCAGACCGCGCGCATGGACAGCGCGCTGCGCATGGCCCGGCGCGCCGAGTCGTTCTACACCTCGCTCGGCCTGCCGAAGCTGCCGGACAGCTACTGGCAGCGCTCGCAGTTCGTGAAGCCGCGCGACCGCGACGTGGTCTGCCACGCCAGCGCCTGGGACATGGACCTGCGGGGCGACGTGCGCACCAAGACCTGCACGGCGCCGACCGAGGAAGACTTCACCACGCTCTACCACGAGCTCGGCCACGTCTACTACACGCTCGCCTACAACAAGCTGCCGCCGATCTTCCAGGCCGGCGCGCACGACGGCTTCCACGAGGCGATCGGCGACACCATCGTGCTCTCGATGACGCCGGCCTACCTGCACTCGATCGGCCTCGCCGGCGCCGCGGGCCGCTCGCGCGAGGCGCTGGTGGATGCGCAGATGCGCATGGCGCTGGCCAAGGTCGCGTTCCTGCCGTTCGGGCTGGCGGTGGACCGCTGGCGCTGGGGCGTGTTCGACGGCTCGATCCCGCCCGCGCGCTACAACCAGGCGTGGTGGGCGCTGAAGGCGCGCTACCAGGGCGTGGCGCCGGTGGAGGCGCGCGGCGAAGCCCTGTTCGACCCGGGCGCGAAGTACCACGTCGCGGCCAATACGCCCTACACCCGCTACTTCCTCGCCGACGTCCTGCAGTTCCAGTTCTACAAGGCGATGTGCGACGCGGCCGGGCACAAGGGCCCGCTGCACGAATGCAACTTCAACGGCAACACCGCGGCCGGGCGCCGCCTGTGGCGCATGCTCGAGGCCGGGGCGATCCGGCCGTGGCAGGAGACGCTGCGCGAATTCGCCGGCACCGACCGCATGGACGCCGCGGCGATGCTCGAATACTTCGAACCGCTGCGCGAATGGCTGGCGCAGGAGAACGCGGGTCGCAGCTGCGGCTGGAGCGCCCCGCCTGAACCGGGGGCATGAGTTCCGGCACTTGCCGCGCACCACGCCCTGCCGGTATAGCGACGTTTCCATTCCAAGGGGAACGCCACCAGCAATGCGCATCCGGTCCTTGAACACGCTCGTCGCGGCCGCCGCCCTCTGCCTGGCCTTCGCGGGCGCCGCCCTGGCCCAGTCGAGCTCGGGGAACATCTCCGGGGAGGCCGTCGCCGGCGAAACCATCGTGGTGCACGGGCCGGACAACGGCTTCCACCGCGAACTGAAGATCGAGAAGGACGGCAAGTTCACCATCCGCCGCGTGCCCACCGGCGAGTACACCGTCGTGCGCGTCGCGCCGGACGGCAGCGAGTCCACCGCGCAGACGATCGTGATCAAGGTCGGCTCCACGGCACGCGTGCAATAGCTGGCGCGGTCCGCGCAATCCCAACGAACGGCACTGCCGCGCGACCCGCGGCATGCCGGATCATGCGCGTTCCCCCACAACGCGAAGCATGACCATGAACCGTCAATCCGGCCTCCTCGCCGTTTCCGCCCTCTCGCTCGGGCTCGCCTTCGGCGCGCAGGCCCAGGTGAGCTCCGGCAACCTGCAGGGCGAAGCCGTCGCGGGCGACACCATCGTCGTCGACGGCGTCGGCACCGGCTACCATCGCGAGCTCAAGGTCGAGAAGGACGGCAAGTTCTCGATCCGCCGCATCCCCACCGGCGAGTACGTGGTCACCAAGTCCCACGCCGACGGCACCACCGAGCAGCCGCAGCCGGTCGCGATCCACGCCGGCGTCACCGTCCGCGTCAAGTAAGCCATACTGGGGCGATGGACCTCGCCCCGGACCTGGCACCCCAGCCGCCGGAACGCGCCATGGCGCTTCCGGCGCGTTGGTATTGCGATCCCGCGATCGCAACGCTCGAGCGGCGCGCGGTGTTCGACCGCGCGTGGCACCTCGTCGCCCACGCCAGCCGCCTGCGCGACCCCGGCGACCACGTCGTCGTGGACTGCGGCGGACTGCCGGTGATCGCCGTGCGCGGCACCGACGGCACGGTGCGCGCCTTCCACAACGTCTGCCGGCACCGCGCCGGACCGCTCGCCCGCTGCGATGGCCGCGGCGCGAAGGCGCTGCGCTGCCTGTACCACGGCTGGACCTACACCCTCGACGGGCAACTCCGGGCCGCGCCCGAAATGCAGTCGGCCGAAGGCTTCGACGTCGCCGGCGTGCGCCTGCCGCAGCTGGCGGTGCGCGAATGGCAGGGCCTGGTGTTCGCCTGCGCCGACGAAGCCGCCGCCCCGCCGTTCGAGGCGCTGGTCGCCGGCATCGACGCGCGCCTCGGCCCCGACCGCGGGCTCGCGGACTACGGCCACCACCAGCACGTGGCCTACGACATCGCCTGCAACTGGAAGACGTACGTCGACAACTACCTCGAGGGCTACCACGTGCCGCACGTGCACCCCGCCCTCAACCGCATGCTCGACTACCGCAGCTACCGCACCGAGCTCGGGCAGTGGCACTCGCTGCAGTGGAGCCCGCTGGAGAGCGACCCCGGCCTGTACGGCGCCGGCGACGCGCTCTACTACTGGCTGTGGCCGAACACCATGCTCAACCTCCTCCCCGGCCGCCTGCAGACCAACCGCGTGGTGCCGCTGGCGGTGGACCGCTGCCGGGTGGAGTTCGACTTCTACTACCCGCCGGGCGACGACGACGCGGAGGCGCGCGCCCGCCGCGACGCCGACCGCGGCTTCAGCGACGAAGTGCAGCTGGAGGACCTGCGCATCTGCGAGGACGTGCAGCGCGGCCTCGCCTCCGGTTCGTACGTGGCCGGACGCCTGAACCCCCTGCGCGAGAGCGGCGTGCACCACTTCCACGAGCGGGTGCGCGCCGCCTGCCGCGAGGCGCTGGCGTGAGCGCGGCGCCGGCCGGCGAAGGCGCGGCCGCGCGCCCGGCACGCCCCCTCGGCCTGTGGATGGCCACCGCGCTGGTGGTCGGCAGCATGATCGGCAGCGGCGTGTTCATGCTGCCGGCGTCGCTGGCGCCCTACGGCGCGGCCAGCCTGGTCGGCTGGGGCATCACCCTGTGCGGCGCGCTGCTGCTCGCCGCCACCTGCGCGCGGCTGGCGGTGCGCTGGCCGTGCACGGGCGGGCCGTACGCCTACGCGCGCATGGCCTTCGGCGACGCCGCCGGCTTCGGCATCGCCTGGAGCTACTGGATCTCGATCTGGTCGGGGCTCGCCGCGATCGCGGTCGCGTTCGCCGGCAGCCTCGGCGCGATCTTCCCGGCCCTCACCGCCACGCCCGCGCGCGGCGCCGCCTGCGCGCTCGCTGCGCTGTGGGCCTGCGCCGCGGTGAACATCGCCGGCCTGCGCGAGGCCGGGCGCCTGCAGGTCGCGGTGACCGCGCTCAAGCTGCTGCCGCTGCTGCTGTTCGGGCTGGTGGCGCTGTGGTTCGTGGACGTGCAGGCCTACCGCCCGTTCAACCCGGGGCCGGCGACGCTGCCGCAGGTGGCGCAGGCGACGGTGATCCTGACGATGTGGGCCTTCGCCGGCCTCGAGGCCGCGACCGTGCCGGCGGCGGCGATCCGCGATCCGCAGCGCACGATCCCGCGCGCGACGTTGCTCGGCACGCTGCTCGCGGGCACCGCCACCATCCTCACCTGCACGACGGTGATCGGCCTGGTGCCCGCGGAAGTGCTGTCGGCCTCGCCCGCGCCGATGGCCGAGGCCGCCGGGCGCCTGTGGGGCCCGCAGGCCGCGCTGCTGGTCGCGGCGCTCGCGGCGGTCTCCACCTTCGGCGCGGTCAACGGCTGGGTGCTGGTGTGCGCGCAGGTGTCGTATGCGGCGGCGGGCGACGGCCTGTTCCCGCGCCGCTTCGCGCGCCTGGACCGCAACGGCACGCCCGCGTTCGGCGTGGTCGCCGGCGCGACCCTGGCGAGCGCGCTGGTGATCGCGAACTACAGCCGCTCGCTGGTGCAGTTGTTCACCTTCATCCTGCTGCTGGCGACCGCGGCGATCCTGCTGCCCTATGCCGCGAGCAGCGCGGCGTGGCTGCGCCGCGGCGGGCGCGAGGGCCGCGTGGTCGCGCTGCTCGGCCTGGTGTACAGCGTGTATGCGCTGCTCGGCGCCGGTGCCGAGGCGCTGGCGTGGGGCGCGGTGCTGCTGCTGGCCGGCGTGCCGGTGTACTTCGTGCTGCGCCGCAAGCGCGCCGACGGCTAGAGCCGGTCGGTCGGCTCGAGCGCCGCGGCCAGCTCCGGATCGCCCGCCGGCGGACGCATGCCGGCGTGCATCTCCCAGCGCCAGAACGCCCAGGCCAGGAACGCGAACACCGCCGCGCCGGCCGCCAGCCACGAACCGTTGCCGCTGAGCAGCGGCGACAGCAGGCCCGCCACCACCGCGTTGAACACCAGGCTGGTGAACGCCTGCAGCGACGAGGCGCTGCCGCGGTGGCGCGGATACATGTCGAAGATCGCCAGGGTCAGGATCGGGAACACCAGCGCGATGCCGAACGCATTGAGCACCATCGGCAGCACCGCCCACGGCACTTCGAGCGCCGGCGCGAACGCGTTCAGCGCCAGGTTCGCCGCCATCGCCACGCCGCAGCAGGCGAAGCCGAGGCGGGTCTGCGCCGCGCCGCCGATGCGCCCGGCCATGCGCCCGGACACGAGCGCGCCGAGCATCATCCCGCTGATCATCGGCACGAAGAACCAGGCGAACTCGTCCTCGCGCAGGTGCCGGCCGTCCACGCGCAGCAGCTCGAGCACGAACGCCGGCGCCGAGGCGATGTACAGGAACAGCGCGCCGAAGTTGAACGTGCCCGCCGCCGCCAGCCGCTGGAAGCGCGGGTTCACGAAGATGCCCACGTAGTCGCGCAACATCGCCCGCGGCGACGGCGCCAGCCGCGCCGCCTTCGGGTGCGTTTCCGGCAACAGGCGCCAGGTGGCCGCGAGCAGCGCCAGCGAGAACGCCACCAGGAACCAGAAGATCGCCGGCCAGCGCTGCCAGCCCAGCATCCAGCCGCCCACGACCGGCGCCACCGCCGGCGCGATGCCGAAGATCACCGAGACCTGGCTCATCAGCCGCTGCGCGTCGTCGCCGTGCAGCAGGTCGCGGATCACCGCGCGGCCGACGATGATGCCCACGCCCGCCGACAGGCCCTGCAGCGCGCGCCAGGCCAGCAGCTCGCCGAAGCCGGTGGCGAGCGCGCAGCCCGCCGACGCCGCCGAGAACACCAGCAGCCCGCCGAGGATCACCGGCCGCCGCCCAAGCGCGTCCGAAAGCGGGCCGTGGACCACGCTCATCAGCGCATAGGCCACCAGGTACACGCTGATGGTCTGCTGCATCCGGAACGGGTCGGCGCCCAGGTCCGCCCCGATCGCCGGGAACGCCGGGAAGATGGTGTCGATGGAGAACGGGCCGAACATGGCCAGCCCGCCCAGGAGCAGGGCCAGGCGGCGGACGTTCGGGGCGGGTGGGGGCGTCATCCGGGGATTGTAGAAGCCGGCTATAATTCCGCCAGCACGCGGTGGGAGAAGCGGGCCGGCCAGACGGCGGGCCCGCTGCCGAAGGCGCAAACGCCCGGAATCGCTCAGGCCCCGTAACCGCCGCGTGCAAACACTCTGGAGAGACCGGCTCCCCCGCGGGAGAACCGGCGCCGAAGGGGCAAGCCGCGCAGGGTCTCCTCCCCCGCCCGCGCAGCGAAACTCTCAGGCAAAAGGACAGAGGGGCGCCCGATCCCCTTCCACCGCCGCCCAGCGGCCCCGGACGAGCCCCGACATGGCCCAGCAGCCCACGCTCCGCGACCTCGAGGATCCACACGCCTTCATCGGCCGCCACATCGGCCCGGACGACGCCGAGATCGCGCGCATGCTGCGCGTGGTCGGCTACGACTCGCTCGACGCGATGACCGACGCCATCGTGCCCGCGGCGATCCGCTCGCAGGCGCCGCTGGACCTGCCGCCGCCGATGACCGAAGTGCAGGCGCTGGCGAAGCTGCGCGAGGTCGCCAGCCGCAACAAGGTGTACCGCAGCTTCATCGGCCAGGGCTACTACGGCACGCACACGCCCAACGTCATCCTGCGCAACATCCTCGAGAACCCGGCCTGGTACACCGCGTACACGCCCTACCAGGCGGAGATCTCGCAGGGCCGCATGGAAGCGCTGATCAACTTCCAGACGATGTGCGCCGAGCTGACCGGCATGGAGATCGCCAACGCCTCGCTGCTCGACGAGGGCACCGCGGCGGCCGAAGCGATGACCCTGGCGCGCCGCTCGTCCAAGGCCAAGGGCAACACCATCGTCGTGTTCGGCGACACCCACCCGCAGACCATCGAGGTGATGCGCACCCGCGCCGAGCCCCTGGGCCTGACGATCAAGGTGGCGGATTCCGAGGAAGCCTGGGACGCCGCCATCGCCGCCGACGACTACTTCGCGGCGCTGATCCAGTACCCGGCCAGCAGCGGCTGGCTGCTGGACTGGACCGAGGAGGTCGCGAAGATCCACGCCAAGGGCGCGCTCGCGATCTTCGCCACCGACCTGCTGGCGCTGGCCCTGCTCAAGCCGCCGGGCGAGATGGGCGCCGACATCGTGGTCGGCAACACCCAGCGCTTCGGCGTGCCGTTCGGCTTCGGCGGCCCGCACGCCGCGTTCATGGCCTGCCGCGACGCCTACAAGCGCTCGATGCCGGGCCGCCTGATCGGCGTCTCGATCGACGCCGAGGGCAACAAGGCCTACCGCCTCACCCTGCAGACCCGCGAGCAGCACATCCGCCGCGAGAAGGCCACCAGCAACATCTGCACCGCGCAGGTGCTGCTGGCGGTGATGGCGTCCATGTACGCCGTCTACCACGGCCCCGAGGGCCTGAAGCGCATCGCCGGGCGCGTGCATCGCCTGGCCTCGATCCTCAAGGCCGGCCTGGCCGAGCTCGGCTACGGCCATGACCACCACGGCACCGCCTTCGACACCATCAGCCTGAAGACCGGCGACCGGACCGACGCGCTGGTGGCGCGCGCGCTGTCCATGGGCGTCAACCTGCGCAAGGCCTGGGGCGAGTACATCTGCATCTCGCTGGACGAAACCACGACCCGCCAGGACATCGAGCTGCTGTGGCGCATCTTCGGCGGCGACGACGCGAAGCTCCCCGACATCGACGCGCTCGACGCCACCGCGCCGTCGCTGATCCCGGCGGAACTGCGCCGCACCTCGAAGTTCCTCACCCACCCGGTGTTCAACAGCCACCACAGCGAGCACGAGATGCTGCGCTACATGCGCTCGCTGGCGGACAAGGACCTGGCGATGGACCGCACGATGATCCCGCTGGGCTCGTGCACCATGAAGCTCAACGCGACGGCCGAGATGATCCCGGTCACCTGGCCGGAGTTCGCGAACATCCATCCGTTCGCGCCGGCCGACCAGGCCGAGGGCTACCGCGAGCTGATCTCCGGGCTGGAGGCCATGCTCGCCGAGTGCACCGGCTACGACGCGGTGAGCCTGCAGCCGAACTCCGGCGCGCAGGGCGAGTACGCCGGCCTGCTGGCGATCCGCGCCTACCACCGCGCGCGCGGCGAACCGCAGCGCGACGTGTGCCTGATCCCCGAGTCCGCGCACGGCACCAACCCCGCCTCCGCGCAGCTGTGCGGCATGACCGTGGTCGTGACCCGGTGCGACGCGAACGGCAACGTGGACGTCGAGGACATCCGCGCGAAGGCGGAAAAGTATTCCGACCGCCTCGCCGCGATCATGATGACCTACCCCTCCACGCACGGCGTGTTCGAGGAGGACGTGGTCGAGATCTGCGAGATCGTGCACCGCCACGGCGGCCAGGTGTACACCGACGGCGCCAACATGAACGCCCTCGTCGGCGTGGCCAAGCCCGGCAAGTGGGGCTCGGACGTCTCGCACCTCAACCTGCACAAGACCTTCTGCATCCCGCACGGCGGCGGCGGCCCGGGCGTGGGCCCGTGCGCGGTGAAGGCGCACCTGGCGCCCTACCTGCCGAAGGCGATGGACGCCGACGGCAAGGCCGGCATGGTGTCCTCGGCCACGTTCGGCAGCGCCAGCATCCTGCCGATCAGCTGGATGTACATCGTGATGATGGGCGCCGAGGGCCTGCGCCGCGCCACCCAGGTGGCGATGCTCAACGCCAACTACCTGTCGAAGCGCCTCGCGCCCTACTACCCGACGCTGTACACCGGCCGCAACGGCCTGGTCGCGCACGAGTGCATCCTCGACCTGCGCCCGATCAAGGACCGCACCGGCATCAGCGCCGAGGACGTGGCCAAGCGCCTCATCGACTTCGGCTTCCACGCGCCCACCCTGAGCTTCCCGGTGGCGGGCACGCTGATGGTGGAACCGACCGAGTCGGAGTCGCTGCACGAGCTCGACCGCTTCATCGACGCGATGATCCAGATCCGCGAGGAGATCCGCGCGGTCGAGGAAGGCCGCATGGACCGCGAGGACAACCCGCTCAAGCACGCGCCGCACACCGCGGCGCAGGTGTCGGCGAGCGAGTGGAAGCACGGCTATCCGCGCGAGCTCGCCGCGTTCCCGCTGGCGTCACTGAAGCTGCAGAAGTACTGGCCGCCGGTCGCGCGCGTGGACAACGTGTACGGCGACAAGAACGTGTTCTGCTCGTGCGTGCCGGTCGGCGACTTCGCCGGCGAGCCGGAAGCCTTCAGCGAGCCCAACGTCGGCTGAGCCCCTCCCCGCCCGGGCCCGCTGGACGCGGGCCCGGGTGAATGCGCGCTTTCACGGCACGCTGAACCGGTCGCCCGGATGCTCGTCGGCATGGACGACACGGATGCCGGCCGCTATGCCACCGAAGCGCCCGATCGCGAGGCCGTCGCCGCGATGCCCGGTCCGGCCGTGCTCGAATTCGGCACCGACTGGTGCGGGCACTGCGTCGCCGCCCGGCCCTTCGTCGAACAGGCCCTGTCGGCCGCCCCCGGTGTCCGCCACCTGAAGATCGAGGACGGGCCGGGGCGCCCCCTCGGGCGCGCGTTCCGGATCAAGCTCTGGCCGACGCTGGTGTTCCTGCGCGACGGCGTCGAGCTCGCGCGCGTGGTGCGCCCCCTCGGCGCGGGCGCGATCGCCGCCGCGCTGGACCGGATCCGTGCGGACCAGCCGGCCAGGCCCGCGCGCGGCCCGGCCCGGGACGCGCCCCCGGGGCGCACGCCCCCTCCCTGAAGTCATCTGTTCCGCGGCGCGGCCGTCGCGTAATGCCCGCGCGATGAATACGCCCCGCCTGACGTCCGCCGCCATCGCAGCGGCCCTGCTGTTGTCCATCGCCGTCCCCCTCCGCGCCGCCCGCATCGAACCGGCCGTCCAGGTGCGCGTGGATCCGCGCGTCGAGCTCGCGGCCGCCATGGCCCGGCTCGCCGGCTTCGAGGAATACCAGGCGCGCGGCATCGCCGCCTACGACCGGGCGGTGGACGCGCACTTCGGCCCATACCGCGCGCACCCGGCCATCGCCACGCTGCGCGCGCTGCGCGAATCGCGCGGCATCGGCTACAACGCGGTGGTCGAGGCCGCCCTCGCTTCGGTCCCGCGCCAACCTCGACGGCCGCTTCGACCCCGGCTGGTACGACGCGCTCCGCCCTTGCGACGGCATCCGGCGCTTCACGGTGGTGCCCGGGCTGCTGGACGGCCTCAACAGCTACGCTTCGCGGATCGGCGACACCGTCTACGCCGTGCTCGGCACGCCGACGATCGGCGACGGCGATGCGATCGCCTACCCCGCCGACCCGCAGCTGGCGTTGCTCGTGCACGAGTTCCACCACGCCTGCATGAACCCGTGGGTGGACGCCCACGCCGACGTGCTGCTGCCCGCCGCGACGCGCGCGTTCGAGGTGGTGCAGGCGCGGCTGCAGGCGCTCGCCTACACCAGCCCGCAGATCCTGTTGTACGAGACGATGGTGCGCGCCAACACCCTGCGCTACATGCGCAGCCACGGCGAGGACGCCGGGTTCCGGCGGCTGGTGGCCGAGGACACCGGCAAGGCCTTCCCGTGGACGCCGGCACTGGCCGACCTGCTCGACGTCGACGCGCGCGACGGCGGCGGCTTCGGCCCGGAAACGCCGGCGCGGGTCGCCGCGCTGCTCGACGACTGGGCGCGCGACGGCGGCGCGCGCATCGCCGAGGCCGAGCGCCAGGCGGCCGACCGCGCGAGTGGGCGTTCGAGGTCGAGGCCGCCGCCCCCTGAGCCGGCCCGGCGGCGCGCGGCTCAGGCCATCGGCGCCGGCATGCCGTAGAAGAAGCCCTGCCCGAACTGGCAGCCCAGGTCCACGAGGATGTCGCGCTGCTGCGGCGTCTCGATGCCCTCGCCGATGCAGTCGATGCCGAGCGTGCCGGCCAGCGCCAGGATCGCGCGCACCAGCGCCAGGCTCTCGGCCTGGGTGTCGCCGTCGAGGCCCGACACGAAGCTGCGGTCGATCTTGAGCGACTGGATCGGGAACCGGTGCAGGTACGAGAGCGCGGAGAAGCCCGTGCCGAAGTCGTCGAGCAGCGCCTGCACGCCGCGCCCGCGCAACGTGTTGAGCATGCGCAGCGCGCGCGGCGCGTCGTCGAGCAGCGCCACCTCGGTGATCTCGATCCGCAGCCGGCGCGGATCGGCGCCGGCGTCGTCGAGCATGCGCAGCAGGCGGTCGGCGAAGTCGTCGGAGCGGAAGTGGCGTGGCGACACGTTGATGGACACGTAGGCGTCGCCGCGTCGGCGCAGCCAGCCCACCACCCGCTCGTACACGAGCCAGTCCACCTGCTCGATCAGGCCGCTGTCCTCGCCCACGCCGATGAACTCCGCCGGCGGCAGCGGCCCGTGCAGCTCGTGTTCCCAGCGCAGCAGCGCCTCGTAGCCGACGGTGGCGCCGTCGGAGAGGCGCACGATCGGCTGCAGGTAGGGCACGAACGCCTCGGCAATGATGGCGCGGCGCAGGTCCGCCTCCAGGTCGAGCAGGCGCGTGGCGTGCGCGCGCATGTCCTCGTCGAACACCGCGCTGCGGTCGCGGCCCTCGGCCTTGGCGCGGTACATCGCCGCGTCCGCGTCGCGCAGCAGCTCCTCGCCGAGGCGGTAGCGCGGCGCCCAGTGGGCGATGCCGATGCTGGCCGAGGGGAACAGCTCGCGCCCCGCCAGCCACAGCGGCCGCCCCAATGCCTCGAGGATGCGCGAGGCGAGCGACGTACTGGCCGGCGTCTCGCACACTCCCTCGGCGAGGATCGCGAACTCGTCGCCGCCGAAGCGGGCGACGATGCTGTTGCCCTCCAGCACGCTGGCGATGCGCCGGCCGATCTCGACCAGCATCTCGTCGCCGGCGGCGTGGCCGATGGAGTCGTTGATCAGCTTGAAGCGGTCCAGGTCCAGGAACAGCACCGAGAACCCGCATACTTCGTCGGCGCGCGCCCGCGAGATCGCGGCGTCGAGGCGTTCGAGCAGGTGCGCGCGGTTGGGCAGGCCGGTGAGCGCGTCGTGCCGCGCCTGGTAGGTGAGCCGCTGCTCGGCGCGGATGCGCTCGCCGATCTGCGCGCGCAGCTCGCGGTTGGCCTCGGCCAGCTCCTGGGTGCGCGCCTCCACCCGGAACTCGAGCTCGGCGTGGGCCGCCTTCAGGTGCTCCTGCGCGCGCTTGCGCGCCAGGCCGCCGCCGATGTGGTGGGCGACGAAGGTGAGCAGCTCCTGGTCGCGCTCGGTGAACTCGATGTCGGGCGTGTAGCTCTGCACCGCGATCGCGCCGACCACGGTGCTGTCGCGCAGCAGCGGCACGCCCAGCCAGCTGTGCGCCAGCGCGCCGTGGCTGCGCACGTCGCCGGCGGCCTCGAGCTCGGCGATGCGCGCGCGGTCGGCCAGCAGCGGCTTGCCGTGCAGGATCACGTACTCGGTCAGGCCCTTGCCCAGCTTGCGGGTGGTGCGCGCCGCGTCGCGCTCGTCCACCGAGTACGGGAACGCGATCTGGTCGCCCTCGGGCGTGAGCAGCGCGATGTAGAAGTTGCGCGCGAACAGCAGCTCGCCGACCACGCCGTGCACGTCCGCGTAGAAGCGCTCGAGGCTGCCGGCGGTGACCGACAGCTCGGTGATGCGGTACAGCGCGCGCTGCAGGCGCTCGGCGCGCTGGCGCTCGAGGATCTCCGCCTGCAGCACCAGGTTGGCCTGCTGCAGCTCCAGCGTGCGCTCGTCCACCCGGCGCTCGAGCTCGACCTGCGCGTGCTTGCGGTCGAGCGCGGTCATGATGTGCTGGGCCACGTATTCCAGCAGTGCGCGGTCCTCGTCGCTGTAGCTGGCGGGGTGGTCGTAGCTCTGCACCACGATCGCCCCGGCCACGCGGCCGTCGCGGCGCATCGGCACGCCCAGCCAGTCGGCGCTGTCGGGGCCGTGCTGCATGTCGCGGGTGACGCCCAGCTCCTGGCGCAGCCGCGCCGACGGGCCCAGCAGCGGCCTGCCGTGCCGCAGCAGCGCCACGGTGAGGCTGTTGGGGATCTCGGCGATCGGGATGTCCACGTCCGGCTCGGCCACGTAGGGATCCAGCCGGTCGGCGAAGTACAGGAAGCGCACCGCGTCGCGCACGTCGTCGTACACGACGATGTAGAAGTTCTCGGCGTACATCAGCCGCGCCACCACCGCATGGATGCGGCCGAGCATTTCCTGCATCTCCAGGCCGGCGCCGGAGAGGTCGGCGATCTCGTACAGCGCTTCCTGCAGGCGCTGCGACTTCTGCAGTGCCTCGATGCGCGCCTCGGCGACCGCGGCGGCCAGGGTGGCTTCGACGGTGCGGCGCGCCAGCGCGCGCCAGGCCTCGCGCGAGGCCTCCGCCAGCGGTACGGCGGGCCGCGCGACCACGGCGATGCGCGCGCCGCCGGGCGCGTCCCAGGCTTCGTCCAGCCCGGCCGCGTCGGGCATGCCCTCGCCGCCGTCGAGCAACGCCTCGGCCTGCGCATGCAGCGCGGCCGGCGCGGCGGTGCTCTCGGAGATGCCGTTGCCCTCGGACTCGCCGCGCCAGCGCACGACCACGGCCGAGCCCTCGGGCAGCGTGCCGGCCAGCACGGCGCCCAGGCCCATGGGGCCGGGCACGGGCACGGCGCGGGCGGCCGGCGCAGCCGCCGGCGCCGCACGCACGGCGGCTTCCGCCATGACGTTCCCCATCCCCATCCGGGCAGCATAAACCCGCCGGCCGCGGACGCCGCAAGCCCTTTGCGGGGCGCAGCGCAGGGCTTAGGCTGGCGGGAATGGACGACAGCCCCGCGGAACGGCCGGCGGGCCGCGCCGCCGCGGCGGTGGACGATCCCGGCGACGAAGCCCTGATGCAGGCCTGGGCCGCCGGCGACCCGGCGGCGTTCGAGCGCCTGTACGGCCGCCACCGCACCCGGCTGTACCGCTACTTCCTGCGCCAGCTGCGCGACCCCGCGCTGGCCGACGATTGCTTCCAGGACACCTGGCAGAAGGTCATCGCGGCGCGCCGGCAGTGGCGGCCGGACGCCTCGTTCGCCGCGTGGCTGTACCGGATCGCGCACAACCGGCTCGGCGACCACTGGCGCGCGGCGCGGGTGCGGCCGCAGGCGCCGGACGACGCCGAGGCGCGGCTGGCGCGGCTACCGGGCCACGACACGCCCGAGCGCATGCTCGGCGAGTTCGAGCAGCGCCGCCAGCTGCAGCTCGCGCTCGAGGCCCTGCCGGCGGAGCAGCGCGAAGTGGTGCTGCTGCGCCTGGAGCAGGAACTCACGCTGGAACAGATCGGCGAGATCACCGGCGTGGGCCGCGAAACCGTGAAGTCGCGCCTGCGCTACGCGATGGACAAACTGCGCGCGCACCTCCCGGCCACGACCGAGCCATGACCTACCACCACACGCCACCGCCGGACCCGATGCCGCTCGATCCCGAGGAGCGGGCGCTCGCCGCGCGCCTGGCGCGGCTGGGGCCGCACGGCGAGCCTTCGCCGGCGCTGGACGCGCGCGTGCTCGCGGCGGCGCACGCGGCGACCGCCGGCGGCGCCGACCGTGGGGGTCGCGAGCGCGGGTGGCGGCGCGCGCGCTGGCCGGTGGGTGCGGGCGTGGCTGCCTCGCTGGCGCTCGCGGCGACGATCGCGTGGCAGATGCGGCCGTTGCCGGCCCCCGTGGTGTCGCCCGACGACCCGGAGGCGCCGCCGGGGGTGTTCGACGCGCCCAGCCCGGTGGCGGAAGTGCCTCCCGCCCAACCCATGCCGCTGCCGCTGCCGCCGCCGCTGCCGCCGCCTCCGCCGCCCGCACCGCCCGCACCTCCCGTCGCGGCGGCCCCGGCGCCCGTGGCCGTGACCGCGCCGGCCCCGCCGGTCGCGGACGCCGACGAAGCCGACGACCCCGACGCGCCCGACACCGAAGTGCCGCCCGCCACGGTGGCCTCGCCGCAGGTGCGCGACGCCTGGCTCGCGCGCATCCGCGAGCTGGTCGCTGCCGGCCGCGAGGACGAGGCGCGCGCCTCGCTCGCCGAGTTCCAGCGCCGCTACCCGGCGTTCGCCGTCCCGCAGGACCTGCGCCCGCTGCTGCTGCCGGAGGCGCCGCAACCGCAACCGCAGCCACCGTTGCCCGCGCCACCGCGATGACCGACACGCTCGCCGCGCCCGCGGCGTTCGACCTCGAAGTCAAGCACAGCCGCTTCCGCGCCCAGGCCGCGCCGGTGGCCTCGCCCGCGGACGCGCAGGCGTTCGTCGCCACCGTGTCCGATCCCGACGCCACCCACAACTGCTGGGCCTGGCGCATCGGCGGCGCCTACCGCTCCAGCGACGACGGCGAGCCCGCGGGCACCGCCGGCCGGCCGATCCTCGCCGCGATCGACGGCCAGGGCTACGACCGCGTCGTGGTGGTGGTGACGCGCTGGTTCGGCGGCGTCAAGCTCGGCGCCGGCGGCCTGGTGCGCGCCTACGGCGGCGCCGCGGCGGAATGCCTGCGCCGCGCCGTGCGCACGCCGATCGTGGCGATGCGCGAGCTCGACGTGCGCGCGGGCTTCGAGGACCTCGGCACCGTGCACGCCGCGCTCGCCGGCTTCGGCGCCGAGAAGCTCGCCGAGGCCTTCGACGCCGACGGCGTGCGCCTGCGCCTGGCGTTGCCCGCCGACCGCGCCGACGCATTGCGCGCGCATTTGCGCGATGCCACCCGCGACCGGGTCCGCGTCGAAGGCGCCGGGGAACGCGCCGGATAAGGCAGAATCCACAAATGGCCGACGCCCCCACCCCGCCCCGCGCCGCCGACGCCGGCGCGCCGCCCGCCCGTCCGCCGCTCGGCACGCTGCGCGCGCTGTGGCCGTTCGTGCGCGCGCACCGCGGCCTGTTCGCCGCCTGGCTGGTGGCGCTCGCCTGCTCCTCCACCGCCACGCTGAGCCTGCCGGTCGCATTCCGGCGCATGATCGACCAGGGCTTCAGCAGCGGCGCCAACATCGACCGCGCGTTCCTGCTGCTGTTCGCGGTGGCGCTGGTGCTGGCCCTGGCTACCGCGGCGCGCTTCTACTTCGTGTCGCTGCTGGGCGAGCGCGTGGTCGCCGACCTGCGCGAGCGCCTGTACGCGCACCTGCTCGGGCTCGACGCCGCGTTCTTCGACCGCAACCGCAGCGGCGAGCTGGTGTCGCGCCTCACCGCCGACGCCGAGCTGCTGCGCAGCGTGGTCGGCTCGAGCATGTCGGTGGCGCTGCGCAGCGCGGTGACGGTGGTCGGCTCGATCGTGATGCTGTTCGTGACCAGCCCGCACCTGGCCGGTTACGCGCTGGTCGGGATCCCGCTGGCGGTGCTGCCGATCGCGCTGGGCGGGCGCCGGCTGCAGAAGATGTCGCGCGCCAGCCAGGACCGGGTGGCCGACGCCAACATGCTGGCCACCGAGGTGCTGGGCGCGGTGCGCACGGTGCAGGCGCACGCGCGCGAAGCGTACGAGCGCGGGCGCTTCACCGCGGCGCTGCGCATCGCGGTGGCCACCGCGCGCCGGCGCATCGCCGCGCAGGCCGCGGTGACGGCCCTGGCGATCGTGCTCATCTTCGGCGCGATCACCCTGGTGCTGTGGTCCGGCGCGCACGACGTCTCCGCCGGGCGCATGAGCGCCGGCACGCTCGGCCAGTTCGTGCTGTACGCGCTGATCGGCGGCGGTTCGGTGGGCGCGCTGGCCGAGGTCTGGAACGAGCTGCAGCGTGCGGCGGGCGGCATGGGCCGCATCGCCGAACTGCTGGAACAGGCGCCGGACGTGGTGCCGCCGGCGGCGCCGGTGCCACTGCCCACGCCGGTGCGCGGCGCGCTGGCGTTCGAGGACGTCACCTTCCACTACCCGATGCGGCCGGACCTGCCGGCGCTGGAGCACTTCACGCTACGGGTGGCGCCGGGCGAGACCGTGGCCCTGGTCGGCCCGTCCGGCGCCGGCAAGAGCACGGTGTTCGCGCTGCTGCTGCGCTTCCACGATCCGCAGGCCGGGCGCATCCGCGTGGACGGCGTGGACGTGCGCGAGGCCGACCCCGGGGCGCTGCGCAACGCGATCGCGCTGGTGCCGCAGGCGCCGACGATCTTCGCCGCCAGCGCGGCCGACAACATCCGCTACGGCCGCCTCGACGCCGACGACGCCGCGGTGCGCGCCGCCGCGCGTTCGGCCGAGGCCGAGGCCTTCCTCGACGCCCTGCCCCAGGGCTTCGCCAGCGAGCTCGGCGAACGCGGTGCGCGCCTGTCGGGCGGCCAGCAGCAGCGCGTGGCCATCGCCCGCGCGCTGCTCAAGGACGCGCCGGTGCTGCTGCTCGACGAGGCCACCAGCGCGCTCGACGCGCAAAGCGAGCGCGCCGTGCAGCACGCGCTCGAGAACCTGATGGCCGGCCGCACCACCCTGGTGATCGCGCACCGCCTGGCCACCGTGCTCAAGGCCGACCGCATCGTGGTCATGGACCGCGGCCGCATCGTGGCCGAGGGCACGCACGAGGCGCTGATGGCCCAGGGCGGGCTGTACGCGGAGCTGGCGAAGCTGCAGTTCCTGGATTGAGGCGCGGCCGCCGCGGCTCACGATCCCGCCGGGCGGTCGAGCGGGCTGAGCACGCCCGGGCCGCCGCGGTTGAGCACGTGGGTGTACACCTGCGTGGTCGCCACGTCCTTGTGGCCGAGCAATTCCTGGATGGTGCGGATGTCGTAGCCGGCCTCGAGCAGGTGGGTGGCGAAGCAATGGCGCAAGGTATGCGCGCTCACCGGCTTCCCGATCCCGGCCTTCCGGCAGGCCGCCTTCAACGCCCGCGACAGGACGCCGTCGTCGAAGTGGTGGCGCCGCTCCACGCCGTCGCGCGGATCGATCGAGCGCTGCGCCGACGGGAATACGTACTGCCAGGCGAACTCGCGCGGCGCCGACGGGTACTTGCGCGCCAGGGCATGCGGCAGCGCCGTTGCGCCGAATCCCGCGGCCAGGTCGGCCTGGTGCAGCAGGCGCGCGCGCTCCACTTCGCGCTGCAACGGCTCGACCAGCGAGCGTGGCAGCATCGTCCGCCGGTCCTTGCCGCCCTTGCCGGCCCGCACCAGGATCTCGTTGCGCGCGAAATCCACGTCCTTGACCCGCAGCCTCAGGCACTCCATCAGGCGCATGCCGGTGCCGTAGAGCAGGCTGGCGATCAGCCAAGGCCTGCCCTCCATGCGGGCCAGGATCGCCTTCACCTCATCCGCCGACAGCACCGTCGGCAGCCGCCGCGGGCGCTTGGCCCGCGTGACGCCCGCCATCCAGGGCAGGTCCATGCCGAGCACCTGCCGATAGAGGAACAGCAGGGCCGACAAGGCCTGGTTCTGGGTGCTTGCCGAAACCCTGCCGTCGTTGGCCAGGTGCGAGAGGAAGGCCTCGACCTCCGGGGCGCCCATGGCCCGTGGGTGCCGTTTGCCACTGGCAAGGATGAACCGCCGGATCCAGTACACGTAGGCCTGCTCGGTGCGCAAGCTGTAGTGTTTTGCGCGCAAACGTCGGCGAACCTGCTCCAGCAGGCGGGGCTTCCGCGCCTCCCCCCTGTCCGGGTTTATCTCCGCGTCCCGTGGAATATCCACCATGCCGAGCCCGTTCCCCGCGATATGTACACGGAAGCTACGAGGCCGGCGCGATGGGGACACTCGGATAACTGCTTGATTTCGGGTAGGACTTTGCCTTGACTGCGGCCATGTCCGGGATGAATATCCCGTCCATATCGCGCCCTTCAGGCGCTACATAGAGTTAGGGGCCAAACGTGACATGGGTTGAAGTGGCAGATTCCGCGGTGAAGATCGGACTTGGCGCTCTTATCGCCGGCCTTTCCGCGCTGGTACTTGCCAAGACACAGCACCGCAACTCTCTGGACAAGGCACGGGCTGATCGTGAGTTTCAACTACTAAAAGACGTTGCAGAGAAAGTTGAGCGCTTTACTCACTCCGCACTGAAGTATTGGGCACACGCAGCTGATTGACACAGAGCCTTACGTAAGGACCCGCAAGCAGCCAAATCGTCCCAGTTGCGAAAGGCGCAAGAGGAACTGTTTGACCGTTTCAATGACGTCACAACAGCTGAAGCGACACTTTTGCTCTTGGGCCAAGAGGATGCACAGTCGCAGCTAAGAACGTACGGTGACTACGTTGTGGGTTTTAAGAAGAGCGTATCGAACACCGCCGAGCCAATGTCGGACGACACCATCAATGACTATCGCACGTACTTCTTGCGCGCTCGCGCATCTCTGTTCAAACAGCTGCATACAATCTATCGCGGGCTTGGCCCCTAACATTGCGTTCAAGCCGAAATTGCATCGCTACGCCAGCCACATGGCAGAAAAAGCTTGCCATGTGCCCGGCTACGCGCTGCAATTCGGCTTAACTTGAGCGTTAGGCCTCATGTTCAAAAAAATCGCGCTCATAGTCATTGTTCTGCTACTGACGATAGCCCAAAGCTACTTCATCTACGCCGTTCAATACGGCGGCAGCGGCGCTTTCACCAGCGCTTGG
>Ga0180217_1000151_pt1 | contig 145506 bp, 157 predicted proteins | sample eDN3rd37CBELigOP_FD_128521 | JGI IMG/M metagenome (GOLD analysis project Ga0180217, IMG submission 128521) | Enriched Organic Plus compost microbial communities from Emeryville, California, USA - eDNA 3rd pass 37_C BE-Lig OP (version 2) (version 2) ... | reverse complement strand
CTAACAATCTAGGCGCGCATGGTGTCTCTGGCAGCCCACTTTACTGTTGGTCCGCGTGAGCACACCTAACAATTCATTCAAGCCGACGCCGCTTCGCGGCGCGGCTTAATTCAGGTGTTAGGCATGATGGAATATCGTTCTCGCCATCCGACCATGACAAGACTTACGCGGATACTCTGCGTCATTCTTTCGTCTGTTGGCATAGTGGTACTTGCCCCGGCATCCTTCGTCGCTTGGCAGACCACCACACCTGGCAGTGCCGGATTCGCCACGTTTTTAGTGATTTTGCTCACTCTTTGCGTGCTAATTCTTCTACGAGCTCTCTTTGCCCCAGCCAAGCCCCATAGTGCTCGCACGCTTATGCTCTTCTCCATGGGTCTAATCGCCGCTGGGGTCACGGGCGGCCTAGTCGTTGCTGCCGCCCTTGTCTTTCACTTTGGCAGGCCGGGAGATTTAGCTCTCACGCTCGCCGGGGCAATCGGCTGCGCTCAGACTGGCTTCCACATCAGGTCACGCCGCAATGCCTAACATTGCGTTCAAGCCGAAATTGCATCGCTACGCCGGCCACATGGCAGAAAGAGCTTGCCATGTGGCCAGCTCCGCGCTGCAATTCGGCTTAACTTGAGCGTTAGGGCGCACACACATGGATCGAGAACAACGTGTAGCTCTCTACGAGAAGCTTTACTTCCACGAACTGGAAAGGCGGGAGAAGATCAGCGCTCGACTGACCCTGCCATTCGGAGCAATCATCGCGGTTGTTGGATTGCTTTCCTTCATGCTAAACGCCGATGGTCACTTGCCAACACATCCGCTGTTTTGGCTGGCATTCTCGTGTACCTGCTTGGCGCTGTTGCTCGGATCATGGTTTTTCCGCCTCGCATGGTTCGGTCATGATGACAAGCTTCTGCCTACTGCAAACGACATCGAGACATACCACTCGAAGCTGGTCAGTACATATGCGCCATATGCAAACTGCGACACCTTGGTAAAGAAGTACTTTGATGACTTCATCTTTGATTACTACAAGCGCGATTCGTCGGCCAATGCGATCAACAACGACCGGCGGTCATACGACATCTATCGCGCTAATGTGGCGCTTGTGATCGCAGTTCTATTAGCCTTTGCCACGGCAGTCCCGTTTTATGTGTACCGCACTCCAACCGGAGCAACGACGATGACAGACTCCGCTCATCCATCTCCACCGCCGCCACCACCGCCGCCCCCACCTGAGCGTAGCGTCAAGGGCGACGTACCTCGGCCACCGCCGCCGCCACCTACACGACGGTAGGTGCGCCCTAACATTGCGTTCAAGCCGAAATTGCATCGCTACGCCAGGCACATGGCAGAAAAAGCTTGCCATGTGCCCGGCTACGCGCTGCAATTCGGCTTAACTTGAGCGTTAGCCCCCACTTGGAGCCTTCCGTTGGCCAAACAACTTTCTGCCGCAGCAGTACTGGCGCTCAAAGAGGCATTGGCCTCGGTGTATTGGTACAAATCAGACCTTCGCAGTTTCCTGCAGGTCTGCCTCTCCAATCCGGCACTTGTAGGCTCCTTTGACTGGAGCAACTACAAGTGGCAGGTCGCGTCGGACGTTGTTGACTATTTGGTTGCCCGCCCTGACAAACATCTCGGCGACCTGACAAAGCTTTGCTACGAGTTGTGTAGTTTCAGCGACTTCTCTCACCTCAAGCAGGCCGATGACGCACCACAAAAGATCGAGCGTGCTCGCGGAGCCGTACAGCGGCTAAAGCAACTCGTCGAGCCGCATCAAGATCTCAAGAAAGAGCAGGATGAGATTCGCCAACGGCAAGAGCAGGCCGCAGCGAAGCTGCGGCAGAACGTTGCGGTAAGGCAAAAGCTCGCCGAGATAAAAGTTCGATACATGGCGCTTGTCGTATCAACAGACGCGCAGGCTCGCGGCTTTGAGCTTGAGCGAGTCATGTACGACTTGTTTGAGCTATTTGACCTGGACCCAAAGGCCTCCTTTCGCAACCTTGGCGAGCAAATTGATGGCGCGTTCTCCTTGGCAGGAACGGATTACCTCTTTGAGGCCAAATGGCATAAAGAGCTCGTCAATAAGGCTGAGTTGGCCGCCTTCTCGGACAAGGTCAACACCAAGCTTGAGAACACGCTAGGCGTCTTCCTTTCAATCAACGGTTTCTCTGCCGACGGGGTCACGGCTCATCAGGCAGGTGGCGCTTCAATCATCCTCATGGATGGCGGAGATTTAATGGCCGTCTTTGAGGAGCGCATTGACTTCGTCAGTCTTCTGCTTCGCAAAAAGCGGCATGCCTCTCAAACCGGCAATATCTACTACAGCTACTACCAAATGGTTTCCGCGGGTGGGGGCTAACAATTCATTCAAGCCGAAGCCGCTTCGCGGCTCGGCTTAATTCAGGCGTTATACGGAGTCCAAGCTATGCCGGCGCGTGAGTGGCTTAAACGCGGAAGAGCCGCCCAATCACCGATAGACTCGTTCACGGACTTTTGGCGTGGCTTCAACAATCTTTACGGCCCAACCAGAGGCCCCACTGAGCTCGCAAAGATCCGTGCATTCTTGGCTGCCAGAGTTTCATCCGCCGATGCGGCGCCCATCCTGGCCAATCACCCTCGTCAGGTCGCATACCTGCTGTCGCAGCCTGTCATTGACATGCGCGGCAATGGTCGTGACACGGCAGCAGCAATTGCAAACTTTGCTGCAAGCCATGATCCACAGGTCAAGCTTTGCGAGCTATTTGCAATCATTTATCAGGTTCGCTGTAACTTGGAGCATGGCCAAAAGTCCCCCACCGTTGACCGCGACGTTCGGCTTTGCGAGTCCTCCGCACCAATTGTGGCGGCGGTTGTCGCACACTCCGTATAACAATTCATTCAAGCCGAAGCCGCTTCGCGGCTCGGCTTAATTCCGGCGTTAGGCCCCATGTATCGAGTGATCCTTGCGTGTAGTGGAGTTCCTGAGCAGGTCGGCGCTGCCGCTGCCTGTGACATCGCCGAGGAGTTCACACACCGGCCCTGGCACCAGAACGTTCAGTGCTCTTGGGACGGCTCTCGGTTGCTGCTGCAAGCGGACAACGACTACGACACTGATGGCTCTGCCCTGACGGACGAGTTCTCGGACGCCATCGCAGCGTGCATTGCGGAGGGGTTCAATGGCAGCATCACAGTCGAGTCGGTCACAGCGCTGGCTGGGGCCTAACAATTCATTCAAGCCGACGCCACTTCGTGGCGCGGCTTAATTCAGGCGTTAGGCCTGCAAGAGCACTCCATGAAGAAGCTGCTTTCCCTCGCCTGGGATTACATGGTTCCCATCTGCTTCTTCCTCCTGGCATTCGATACCTACGCCGGCGACCCAAGCACGAGGGTGTCGAAGAGTTTCCCGTTGATTCCTGGCGAGTACAAGAATCAATGGGCGTTAGGCTTGACTGCAATTGGGGCTTTGCTGGCGTTGGTGGTGCACAGACACAAGAAGAACGCCTCGGGGGACAAAGAATGAAGCTTCGCGGCAGGCCTAACAGTGCGTTCAAGCCGAATTGCATCGCTACGCCGTCAGCATGGCAGATACAGCTTGCCATGCTGCCAGCTACGCGCTGCAATTCGGCTCAACTTAGGTGTTAGGCCTCTAGGTCATTAAATGTCCAGATCCAGTATCGCGATCATGAGCTTGATTGGCGCCTTGGCGATCTCAAATGGCTTATGGGCGTACTCGCTGATCCTTAACCGCCCCCCGGAGACAAAGCCAGAATACCGCTGCAGCCGCGATGAACAGCTAGTTGAGTTGCATCATGAAGTTGCGGAGCCATTGATGGCGGCGATCGCGGCGTCCGGGATGCCGAATGCTACGAAGCTATCAATCATAAAAGAGGCGGCCAACCCTACGGGGGTTGGTGGGTTCGTTTGCATGCTGGACAAGGACGTCGTCCGTATTCGTCGTATCGGGCTTAAATTCGACGCTAATGGGAAACTTGTAGGTGCCACTGACCAGATTTGCCAGTACTGACGAGGCCTAACAATGCGTTCAAGCCGAAATTGCATCGCTACGCCGCCAGCATGGCAGGTACAGCTTGCCATGCTGCCAGCTACGCGCTGCAATTCGGCTCAACTTAGGTGTTAGGCCCCAGATGATGCATTCACTGTTCGTGCTTTCAGTGCTGTGCGCACCGGTCCTGGTGCTCGCGTACTTCTATTGCCTTAGTCAGCTTTACGAGCTTGTTGAGGATGAAAGGCCCGAATGGTTGCGATACAAGGGCGAGCCGAGCTTCTTCTACGCGGGCATGCCGAGGCGCTTCGACCCCAATGTCAGCCTCCGCGTTCTCGCAATCGCTTTTAGCTCAAAATCGCGAGAATTGGCTTCTGGCCCTGCCGCTGATTACGCCAAGAGAATCCGCTTCATCCTTCCGGTCTCGGCCGTCCTCATCGCCTACATCTTTTGGTACGTGTGGGCATATGCTGGGGCCTAACAATGCGTTCAAGCCGAAATTGCATCGCTACGCCGTCCACATGGCAGGAAAAGCTTGCCATGTGGCCGGCTACGCGCTGCAATTCGGCTTAACTTAAGTGTTAGGCCGATGGAAGAGCACCCTCTCTCTTTGAAGGCTCTACTAGTAGCGACTCTGTATCGCTTCTTACCATTCTTGGCTTTGGTTGGCCTCATGGCAGTCACTTGTGGCGCCATCTACGTTTGGCGTGGGTCGTTGGCTCTCTTGACGCCCGTCGTAGCCACATTTTTTACGTTGCTGTATTTTTCGGCGCCAATTGCCCTTTCATATCTCAAATTTCAGCATGACGTTGGGGTCTTTGATCGAGACGGCCGCAAGGTGCTGGTCTTCTGCTTTATCTGGGGCGCGCTGGTCATTGCCCTATTTGTAGCCACCCTTCAGCTGTGGCAGGGCATGGACGCAACGGTGCTTAACTATGCTTATGCTATGGGCTCCGCTGGTGTCGTCTGCGCAGCCACCTCCCTTATCCCAAACAGGCAACGGTTTTAATCGCAGGGCCTAACAATGCGTTCAAGCCGAACTCGTGTCGCTCCACAAACAGCATGGCAGGTACAGCTTGCCATGCTGTTTGCTCCGCCACACGAGTCGGCTCAACTTAGGCGTTAGGCCTTGATAGGAGCATTGCAGTTGTCTAGCCGTGTAAAGCACCAGATCATCTTGTTAGCTATCGCCGTGGCGCTCTCGGCGATGCTCTATTGGCTGGCCTCGGACTTCCGGGAGGGATTTCTCGGCACTATTCAGGACGCTCTAGGCCTGCTCTTTGCTCCGGCGTACATCATTGGCGCTCTTATCAGCGGCAACGTCCACTCCCCCAGCGGATTCGGCTTCTTTCTCGGTCTGTTGGTGCAGTCGTATCTTGTTGCCCTAGTGGTTGCATACTTTATTCGTCGCCTTGGCCGTCGCAGGGTCAAGACCTAACAATTCATTCAAGCCGAAGCCGCTTTGCGGCTCGGCTTAATTCAGGCGTTAGGCCGCATGGAAAGAGCGCAAGCCCTCCCACTGTTCATTGCGCTCGCCTTGGCGGGGTGCAGCGACGTCGGCTGCGAGAATAAGGTCAGCGCTCGAGTTCCGTCACCAAACGGACAAGTGGAAGCAGTGGTGTTCAGTCGCGATTGCGGCGCCACCACTGGTTTCAGCACCCAGCTATCCATCGTGTCTACCGGACAATCGCCGGAGGGCTCCGGCAATATCTTGGTGGTCGACGGCTCTGTACCGCTCAAGCTCTCGTGGGCTTCAGGGAGCTCGCTTTCCGTATCCGGTTTGGGCTAAGCCAGGGTGTTCCACAAGGCCACCCGAGCAAAAGGGGTCGAGGTGTCTTATGGTCGGTAGCTTGCGGCCTAACAATGCATTCAAGCCGAAATTGCATCGCTACGCTGTCAGCATGGCAGGTACAGCTTGCCATGTGGCCAGCTACGCGCTGCAATTCGGCTCAACTTAGGCGTTAGACGTCATGGGGAAATGCGATGACTGGCAAGAAGGCTACTTGGATACCCACTTGGCTAGGCCTACTCATCATGATCGGGGTTTTGTGGCTTCTGGCACGAATCATGACTGGGGGAGAAGGCCTCTCCACCGTGCCAGGACCCTCAGCTGCAGATCGGGCGGCGGCAGAGGAAAGCTCTAAGGAATTTGCCTGGGTGGAGCGAGGAAAGGACGCTGTCCGAGCAAAGCTCAAAGATCCAGATTCAGCTCAGTTCCGGAACGTTCGCTTTCATCGAGGCAAGGATGGCGTTCCAATGACCTGTGGTGAAGTGAACTCTAAGAACAGCTTCGGGGGATACGGCGGATTCCAAAAGTTTGTTTCTGCCGGGCGTGCTGAGCTCACTTTCCTATCGGAGCAGATGACTGATGGGGACTTCGTCGAGGTTTGGAATCGGATGTGCGTAGGTTGACGTCTAACAATGCATTCAAGCCGAAATTGCATCGCTACGCCGTCAGCATGGCAGGTACAGCTTGCCATGCTGCCAGCTACGCGCTGCAATTCGGCTTAACTTAGGCGTTAGCTGCCATAGGAGAGATCATGAGTACTCGCAAAGCTCACGTTTCCGCCTTCGCTCTAGCAGTCTCGCTTGCTGCAGCATCTTTCTCCGCCAGTGCTGCAGAGGCCTATAGCGTGTCGCTCCACTTGTTCCATAAGGGCAAAGAGTTCGGCGCTCCCAGCATGGTCGTTAAGAGCGGCGTCGCCGGCACCATGGAGGTTACGGGCCCAAACGGCTACAAACTCAAGGTGACCGCCTCAGATGACGGCCCCAATCGCATCAAGGTGTCCACTCAATTGGAGTCATCTCATGGCTCCATGTCACCTGAGGTCGTTGTGCGGCCAGGCACACAAGCCACGATCGCTGTCGGAGACCTCAAAGTCGCACTCACAGCTACCCCGCATGGCAGCTAACAATTCATTCAAGCCGAAGCCGCTTCGCGGCTCGGCTTAATTCAAGCGTTAGGCCTCATATGAGCCATTCCCACTCGTTCCATTCTTGGCCCTTCAATCTTCCGGTCGAGACTGGCGTTTTCACCACTCGCCAAGTTCTGGAGGGCCTTGAGCCAATCCGCGAGGTCTATCACGACCCTGACGGGGACTGGCAGTTCTTGTGTGGCACAACTCTCGACGCAGCAGACCTCAAGCTGGTATGCCTCGGCTGCATGGTGGAGCGTGATATTACAATCGGCGAGCTGGCTGATATGCCGCCTAGCTGGTGCGCCAGCAGGCAGTCTGTGGGCGCTGAGTGGATTCAAGAGCCGTATGAGCCGCGTGCAGATGAAACCTAACAATTCATTCAAGTCGAACCCGCTTCGCGGGTCGGCTTAATCCACGTGTTAGGTGCCACACACACGACGCTATAGGAGCACGGAATGACACTCATGACTTCTCCCACGGCACGGGCAACCATGCTTATCCGCAGACCCGTCGCGGAAGTGTTCAACGCGTTCGTTGACCCTGATGTGACCACCAAGTTCTGGTTCAGTCGCTCTACCAGCCGGCTGGTCGCCGGCAAGGCAGTTACTTGGAGCTGGGATTTATATGGAGCCTCCGGCGATGTCCTCGTCAAAGCACTGGAAACGAACAAGCGAATTGCCTACGAGTGGCCAACACCTGTTGAAATGACCTTCACGTCAAGGGCCAATGAATTGACGTTCGTTTCTGTTATCGCATCAGGCTTTACCGGAACCGACGATGAAAAAGTGTCGCAAGCGCTAGATTCAACGGAAGGCTTCAACCTTGTCTTATCCGCGTGCAAGGTCTTTCTTGAACACGGAATCGATTCCCGGATAATTCCAGACAAGAATCCGGACAGCTGGGTCAGCGGCACCTAACAATTCATTCAAGCCGACGTTGCTTCGCAACGCGGCTTAATTCAGGCGTTAGGCGGCTCATGATGAGAATCGGCAGACGACAGTTCATTGGAGCCACAGCGGCCGGTGTCGCTTTCCTTGCTCTTCCCGCATGCGCTACACAGATCGGAGCTGCGTCCATGTACGGACTGATCGGTAAGATGAAGGCTGTCCCTGGGCAACGTGACACCCTCGCTTCAATCCTCCTTGAAGGCATCTCTGAAATGCCCGGGTGCCTCAGCTATGTGGTTGCCCACGATCCCAGTGATCCGGACGCACTCTGGGTCACGGAAGTCTGGGACAGCCAGGAGAGCCACAAAGCGTCTTTGTCACTTCCATCGGTCAAAGCGGCTATCACGCGCGGGAAACCGCTGATTGCCTCCTTTGACCAGTACATCGAGACCACACCAGTCGGCGGTCACGGTCTTCAAGCCGCCGCCTAACAATTCGTTCAAGCCGAAACCGCTTCGTTCCAGCAAAGGCATGGCAGGAAAAGCTTGCCATGCCTTTGCCTCCACTACGCGTTTCGGCTTAACTCAGGCGTTAGCGCCCAGCCGGAGTCCCCGTGCAACCCGACGGCTATCCCGCAAACTGGACCCACTATGATCGGGACGTGTTCTACGTCGGAGCCGGTCAGTTTGGATTTGTCGGAGACAATGGAGACGTCAACCGCTTCGCTGCCCGCTTTAGAGCTGCTGCCTGCTATCGCGGCGTCAATCTTGAGGGCTACTCCGCGGCAACTGCCGCTGGCTACAGTGCTCTTTGCCGCGTGCTGTTCACTTGGTCGGCATTTGAGAGCTTTATGCACATCTGTGGCTTGGATCAGCGCACGGCAGGCCCAGTTCTAGATGGATATGGGGCACCTGGCGTTGTTGCCGACATTCGTCGCGCTGACGCGGGCAATGTCTTCTACAGGTTCATCTATGACCGCGTTAATGCGACCCATAGACGAGAACTCGACAACTTCTTCAACGATGATCCTTTCAACACTGGGTACCTGGCTTCCGCAATCAGGCACATCTTCGCCCACGGCTGGCTTACTCCAAACGCCAACCAGGTAGATCCTGCGGCAGTAGCAACCGTGTGCAACACTTTGTGCAACTTCCTGTTGCGCGTCATGGATACCGAGTTTGGCAATCGCGTTGCGGCCGGCCTGGATGACCTCAATGGGCGCTAACAATTCATTCAAGCCGAAGCCGCTTCGCGGCGCGGCTTAACTCAAGCGTTAGGCCCCTTACAACACGCTCAAAAACAAATGCCAAAATCAGAAGCACCGCAGCCGGGCACATGCATAGGAATTTACTTCCGCATGTTTGACTCGTCCGGAGTAAATACATCCACGGAGCGTTGCCACGGCATCGTTGAGCTCGTAACACCCGAGGGATTGGTTGTAGTCCTCGGCGGGACTAAGCAAGGGCAGCGTTACACCATCCCACACACCGGAGAACTTCTGCCTCTTCCTGGGGGCAGCTTCTATCTCCCCGAGTCGAACGAGTGGATCCATCCGGCGTTCTTCCATGAAGCCGAGATTCGCCCATGCAGCTAGCGGGCCTAGCAATGCTTAACTCAGGCGTCAGCTGCATGCGAGGTCATCTGCATCGCAATGGGCCTGTTCGGGGCGCGCCCGCGAAGGGCAAGCCTGGATGCAGCCGTTGGCGGTACATCCTCCTACGGGTGGATAACCTAAACTGGGTCAGTCCCAACCCAGAAGCGTGACCAGCCATGACGGAAGACGGAACCAACCGGCACGAACGCGGGCTCGCGGCCCTCGCCGCCATCACCGGCGGCACGGGCAGCGCGGTGGTCGAGAGCCTGAAGGACATCGCCCCCGACCTCGCGGAGTGGATCGTCTCGTTTTCATACGGGGACGTGATGTCCCGCCCCGGCCTGGACCTGCGCTCCCGCCAGTTCGCCACCATAGCCGCGCTGACGGCGATGGGCACTGCCGCGCCGCAACTCAGGGTCCACGTCCATGGTGCGCTCAACGTGGGGTGCCGGCCGTCCGAGATCGTCGAGGTCATCCTGCAGATGGCCGTGTATGCGGGCTTTCCCGCCACCATCAACGCGCTCGACATCGCCCGCGACGTGTTCCGGGAGCGCGGCGTGACGGCGGACACCTGACCGACAGCGCATGACCCTCCGCACCGCCTCCTGCAGCTGACGCCGAGCACATCCCGTGACCGCACCGAAGGCCGTCCTGCCCGCCCGCTTCTACGCGCTGCTTTTCGTCGTCGGCCTCGGCACGTTCCTGGCGCACGAATTCGCGCACTGGCTCGCGGGCGTCGCGCTCGGGCACGACATGGTGGCGACGCCGAACCACGTGTGGTCGCGCCAGCCGATGGACGCGGCGGACCAGGCCATCGTCTCGGCCGCCGGCCCGGTGCTCACGGTCCTGCAGGGCCTGCTCGGCGACTGGCTGGTGCGGCGCCGTGGCTTGGCGCTCGGCTTCGCCCTGCTGTACATGGCGTTCTTCATGCGCCTGCTCGCGGCAGGCATGAGCCTGCTCAACCCGAACGACGAAGCGCGGGTCGGCCAGCTGCTCGGCCTGGGCACGTGGACGCTGCCGCTGCTCGTGGTGGGCGGGCTGCTCGCCCTGCTCGTGCCGGCCAGCCGCCGGCTGGGGCTCCGCTTCCGCGACCAGCTCTTCTGCTACGTCGTGGCCTCGGTCGTGGTCAGCCTGATCGTCAGCGTGGACGCCCTGTTCTGGCGCCCGGCCTGAGGGCGCCTGCCGGGCCGGCATGCACCGGCCGCCGCCACTGGGTACCATCGCCCCGGGGGTCCCCTTCGGAGGGTCGGGCGATGCTGCAACGTCTGGTATCCCACTGGGTCTACGGCGGCGCGCTCGCGGGCGTGCTGCTGCTGGCGCTGTCGCCGCTGCTGCTCGCCGGCTGGCCGGCGCCGCTCGCGGCCACGTTCCTGCTGCTGCCGGCCTACATGCTCCACCAGTTCGAGGAGCACGACGACGACCGCTTCCGCCGCCACTTCAACGCGACGATGGGCAAGGGCCGCGAGGCGCTCACGCCGCTGGTGGTGTTCATCACCAACCTGCCCGGCGTCTGGGGCGTGATCGCGCTGTCGCTGTATGCCGCGGCGCACTGGGGCATCGGCTGGGCGCTGGTGGCGGCGTACCTGGTGCTGGTGAACGCCGTGGTGCATATCGTGCACGGCGTGGTGTTCCGGGGCTACAACCCGGGCCTGGGCACGGCCATCGCCATCTTCCTGCCGTTGGGCGGTGCGACCGTGGCGCTCGTGGACGGCGCCGGCGGCGGCACGCCCGCGATGCACGCCACCGGGCTGGTGGCCGCCGTGCTGGTCCACGCCGCGATCCTGGCGCACGTGCGCCGCCGGCTCTCCACCCTCCAGCCACAAGCGACCGCATGACAGGGGGCATCATGGCCAGGTACTTCGACAACCGTCTGTTCAGGATCGGGTTCTGGATGTTCGTGCTGGGCTGCGGCCCGTTGCTCGCGATCATCGTGCTCGCGGCCATCGGGCTGTGGCCGGACCCCAACCCCAACCCCATCGGCCCGGGCCTGCTGGCCTTCCTCACGTTCTGGCCGTCGGTGGTCTGCATGGTGGTCGGCGCGATCCGCGCGGCCGGAGGCAAGCCGTGAAGCTGGAGAAGGTCTTCGCCATCAAATTCGCGAGCCTGTATCCGATGTACGTGCGCAAGGTCGAGTCCAAGGGCCGCACGCGCGAGGAGCTCGACACGGTGTTGCGCTGGCTCACCGGCTACACGGCCGCGGGCCTGGGACGCGAGATCGAAGGCGAGCACGACCTGGAGACCTTCTTCGCGAAGGCGCCCGCGTTCAATCCGGACGCCGGGCTGATCAAGGGCGTGGTCTGCGGCGTGCGCGTGGAGGACATCGAGCACCCGCTGATGCGCAAGATCCGCTACATGGACAAGCTGGTGGACGAGCTCGCCAAGGGCAAGGCCATGGACAAGATCCTGAGGACTCCCACATGAAACGCAGGTTCGGCTGGGTGGTGGATCCCGAGGGCAACAAGGTCGAGCTCTGGGGACCGCCCCCGGGGCAGTAGCCCGGTCAAGCCGTTTCGCCGGGCTCGGTGCGCTGCCCGGGGCGCCCAATCCGGACGCGGGGGCGCTTCGGCCACACGGCGAAGGTCCTGGCGTCGATTTCCTCGATGAGCGCGGCGACGACCTCGGGGTCGAGCGCTTGCTCGTCGATCTCGCGGATGAACTCGAGCGGGCCGTGGCGGCGGGCGGCGTCGAGCGAGGCCTGCATGCACTCGGGAAGCAGCAGCCACGCGTGGCGCGCGGCATAGAGGCGGAACTTCATCGGGGAACCTCGGTGGCAGCATGAGCTGCACGGAGGCCCAGAAAGCACGGTGGGGTGACTCACCCATCGAGTGCAGCCCGGATGCTACGCGACTGGGGTAGCATCGGCGTGAAGCCCGTTCAGCTGGCGGAGGCACCCATGACAAATCCGGGCAAGGCCGCGATCGCGACCGAGTTCCTGACCCTGTGCGCCACCGGCCGCGTGCGGGTGGTGCACATCCTCCGCTTCGAGGGCGACCGCATTGTCGAGCTGTGGGACATCGGCCAGGAGATCCCGCAGGACTCGCCGAACGAACACGGGATGTTCTAGCGCATGAAACAGCTTCTCCTCGTCGGCCTCGGCGGCTTCGCCGGTTCGGTCGCCCGTTACAGGCTGGGCGGCTGGCTGCTGCACCTCACCGCGCAGGAACGCTTCCCTTGGAGCACGTTCGCCGTCAACGTGGCCGGCTGCCTGCTGGCCGGCCTGCTGGCGGGCCTGGCCGAGAAGCACGCCCTGTTCGGCCCCGACGCGCGCCTGCTGCTGTTCACCGGCCTGCTCGGCGGTTTCACCACCTTCTCGGCCTTCGGCCTGGACGCCCTGTTCCTGCTGCGCCGCGGCGACCTGGCCACCGCCCTGCTCTACGCCGGCGGCAGCGTGGTGGTCGGCCTGGCGGCGGCGTGGATCGGCTGGAAGCTGGTCGGCCTGCCCGACGCGTCCTAGCGCCGCAGGCAAAAAAAAGCCCCGCAACGCGGGGCCCGAAATCCTGGCGCGCGGCGGTCAGGGCGCCGGCTGCACACCCGATGCCTGGGCGCCCTTGGGCCCCTGCACCACTTCGTAGCTGACGCGCTGCCCTTCCTGCAGGCTGCGGAAGCCCTTGGCATTGATGGCGGAGTAATGCACGAACACGTCGGCGCTGCCGTCCTCGGGGGCGATGAAGCCGAACCCCTTGGCGTCGTTGAACCACTTCACGGTGCCGTACTGCATAGCGCTGCTGACCTCGGTCTGGATGCGGTGGGTGCGCTGGCGCGTGGGGCAGCCGGGCGCACCGCGCCGAGTATGCAAAGCTTGCCCGCGGCTGGCAATCACCCGGCCGGGGGCAGCCCGGCGAGCAGTTCGGCGAGCAGGCGGGACACCCCGGCGGTCGCGGCGCGGACGTTGGCGAGCACCTCGTCGAGGGTGATCGCTTCGTCCGGCTCGGGGCCGGCGCCGGCCGCCCAGTTGGCGACGATGGCCAGGCAGGCGTACTCCAGCCCGAGCTCGCGGGCCAGGCCGGCCTCGGGCATGCCGGTCATGCCGACCAGGTCGCAGCCGTCGCGGCGCATGCGCGCGATCTCGGCGCGGGTCTCCAGCCGTGGCCCCTGGGTGGCGCCGTAGCAGCCGCCGTCCACCACCGCGACCCCGGCGCGCGCCGCCGCGTCCAGGACCGCCCGGCGCAGCGCGGCCGTGTACGGCTCGCCGAAGTCCACGTGCAGCACCTCGGTGCCGGGCTCCTCGCACAGGGTGGAGATGCGGCCCCAGGTGTAGTCGATGATCTGGTCGGGGCAACCCAGCACGCCGGGCGCGTAGCGCGCGTCGATGCCGCCCACGGTGTTGAGCGCCAGCACGCGGCGCGCGCCCGCCAGCTGCAGCGCCGCGAGGTTGGCGCGGTAGTTGATGCGGTGCGGCGGCACCGCGTGGCCTTCGCCGTGCCGGGCCAGGAACGCGACGCGGCGCCCGGCGAAGTGGCCGATGCGCACCGGGCCGGAGGCGGCGCCGTAGGGGGTCCCGGGTTCGAAGGCCTCCACGTCGGCGAGTTCGGCCAGCGCGTACACGCCGGTGCCGCCGATCACGGCCAGGTCCACGGCGCGGGCCGCGTCGACGGGGCTCATGCGCCGTCGGCCCCGTCTTCGGCCAGCGCGTAGATCGCCGGCAGGTTGCGGCCCTGCTCGTGGTAGTCCATGCCGTAGCCGAACACGTAGCGGTCCGGCACGTCCAGGCCCGCGTAGTCGGCGCACAGGCCGGCGACGCAGCGGTCGTGGCGCTTCACCACCATCGCCGCGATGCGCACCTCGCGCGCGCCCTGCGCCACGCACCAGGCGCGCACGGCGTCGAGGGTGTGGCCCTCGTCCAGGATGTCGTCCACCAGCAGCACGTGGCGGCCGCGCAGCGACACCTCCGGCCGGCGCTTCCACAGCAGCTCGCCGCCGGCGGTGGCGCCGCGGTAGCGGGTGGCGTGCACGTAGTCCATTTCCAGGTCCACGCCGTGCGCGCCGACGCCGAGCGCGAGCTGCGCGGCGAACGGCAGCGCGCCGTGCATCAGGGTCAGGAACACGGGGCGCACGCCGGCGTGGTCGGCGGCGATGCGCCCGGCCATGCCGGCGATCGCGGCCTCGATGGTGGCGCGGTCGTGGATCAGCTCGGCGGTCGGCAGCACGGCCGACAGCGCGGGCACGGTAGCGGTGGTGGCGGTCATGCCAGGCCCTCGATGCGGTGGCGGGCGGTCGAATAGCGCGCGTCGGCCAGCAGCCCGTCCCAGGCCATCGGCCCGCGGCCGATCAGGCCGATGAGGGCGGCGGTGTTGAGCGCCCGGCCTTCCATCGCGGCCAGCGCCTCGGGCACGAGCTCCGGGTGGCAGGCGATCGCGACGTCGCAGCCGGCGTCCAGGTGCGCATGGATGCGCGCGGCCACGCCGCCGGCGGAGAACGCGGCGGCCATGCCGATGTCGTCGGAGAACACCACGCCGCGGAAGCCCATCTCGCCGCGCAGGATGTCCCGGATCCAGCGCTTCGAATAGCCGGCCGGATCGGGGTCCACCTGCGGGTACACCACGTGCGCCATCATCACCGCGTCGGCGCCGGCGGCGATGCCCGCCGCGAACGGCACCAGGTCCTGGGCGCGGATCCGGTCGAGCGGCCGGTCGTCCACGGCCTCGTCCACGTGCGTGTCCTCGAGCACCGAGCCGTGGCCCGGGAAATGCTTGAGCGTGGCCGCCATGCCGGCGTCGTGCATGCCCTGCACGTAGGCGCCCGCGAACGCGGCGACCACTTCGGGGTCGGCGGAGAACGCGCGGTCGCCGATGGCGCGGTTGCCGCGGCCCAGGTCCACCACCGGCGCGAAGCTGAGGTCCACGCCGCTGGCGCGCACCTCGCTGGCCATCAGCCACGCATGCTCGCGGGCGAGCGCCAGCGCGCCCTCGGGGTCCTCGGCATGGCGCCGGCCGAACGGCTCCAGCGCCGGCAGCGCGCTGTAGCCGTCGCGGAAGCGCTGCACGCGCCCGCCCTCCTGGTCCACGCAGATGAGCTGCGGCCGCGGCGCGGCCTCGCGGATCGCCTGCGCGAGCTCGGCGACCTGCGCGCGCGAGGCGAAGTTGCGCGCGAACAGGATCACGCCGGCGCAGGCGTCGTGCTGCAGCCAGTCGCGCTCCTGCGCGGTGAGTTCGTGTCCGGCGACGCCGATGATGAGCATGCAGGGGCTTCCGGTCAGGCGAGGGGCGAGAAGACAGCGATGGATTCTACGTGGGCCGTGTGCGGGAACATGTCCATCACCCCGGCAGCCTCCAGGGTCCAGCCGCGCTCGCGGACCAGGAAGCCGGCGTCGCGGGCCAGCGAGCCGGGGTGGCAGCTGACGTACACGATGCGGCGCAGGCCCGCCAGCGGCAACTGCCTCAGCACCTCGTCGGCACCCGAGCGCGGCGGGTCCAGCAGCAGCCGGTCGAAGCCCTCGCGCATCCACGGCTGGCCGCGCAGGTCCTGGGCCAGGTCGGCCGCATGGAACCGGGCGTTGGCCAGGCCGTTGCGGGCGGCGTTGTCGCGGGCGCGCGCCACCAGGCCGCTGTCGCCCTCCACGCCCACCACCTCGCGCGTGCTGCGCGCCAGCGGCAGGGTGAAGTTGCCGAGGCCGCAGAACAGGTCGAGCACGCGGTCGCCCGGCTGCGCGTCGAGCAGCTCGATCGCGCGCGCGATCATGCGCGCGTTGAGGCCGGCATTGACCTGGATGAAGTCGAGCGGGCGGAACGCGAGCGTCACGTCCCACGCCGGCAGCCGGAACGCCAGCCGTGGATCCGCGGGCCACAGCGCGTGCACGGAATCCACGCCGCCCGGCTGCAGGAAGATCGCGAAGCCGTGGGCGCGGCCGAAGGCCTCGAGCGCGGCCAGGTCCGCCGCGGGCAGCGGCTGCAGGTGCCGGAACACCAGCGCCACGCCGCAGAATTCGGGCGCGGGGTCGCCGGCGATGAACTCCACCTGCGGGATGTCGCGGCGCGCCTGCAGGCCGTCCACCAGCGCGGCCAGCGCGTCCACCTTGAAGCCCACCGCGGGAATCGCCGTGTGGCACACCGCGAGGTCGGCGACGAAGCGCGGATCCTGCTCGCGGAAGCCGACCAGCGTCTTCTCCTTCTTCTCCACGCGCCGCACCGAGAAGCGGCCCTTGCGGCGGTAGCCCCAGGCGGCGTCCACCAGCGGCGGCAGCACGGCCTTCGGCGCGACGTGGCCGATGCGCTCCAGGTTCTCCAGCAGCACGCGCTGCTTGGCGTGGATCTGCTTCGACGCCTCCAGGTGCTGCAGCGCGCAGCCGCCGCACACGCCGAAGTGCGGGCAACGCGGCTCGACGCGGTCCGGCGAGGCCCGCAGCACCTCCAGCGTCTTCGCCTCGTCGAAGCTGCGGCTGCGCGCAGTCTGCTGCACGCGCACGCGTTCGCCCGGCAGCGCGCCGGCGACGAACACGGTCTTGCCCCCGTTGGGGGTGCCTTCGGGGCGGCGGGCGACGCCGCGGCCGTCGTGGCTGAGGTCGAGGATCTCGAGCTCGAAGGGGGTCTGGTCGATGCGGGCCATGGGTGGGGCGCCTGCGGCGCCCGGGACTGGGGAACGGGAAAACGGGGGATCGAAGCGACGCGCGCTTTGCGCGCCGCCAATTCTAAGGGTTCCCTGCCCTGTTCCCCATTCCCCGTGCCCGGCCGACCGCGGGTCGGCCCTACTTCTGCTTCCAGGTGCCGCCGGACTGGTACCACCAGCCGCTGCGCGCGCTGGCGATCCACTGCCGCGCGAACACGTCGCGGATCTGCGACTCCCACTCCGGGTGGCCGTTGGCGACCGCGACCTCGCGGTACACGGCCTTGCGGTCGCGGTTGTCGTCGGCAACCGCCTGGTTGATGGCCACGCGGTCCTTCAGGTCGAGCCTGGAGGCGTCGCGGACCACGATCAGGCCGTCGCTGCTGAAGCCCAGCGCGCCGGCGTCGAAGCCCTTGCGCAGCACGCTGTCGAAGCGCGCTTCCATCCGCGCCTGGATCGCCTGGATCGCCGGCGTCTTGATGGTGATGTCGGGCGAGGACGACTGCGCGCGCGCCTGGCCGATGCCGAGCAGCATCCACGGATCGAAGCCGCCCGCGCCGGACGCATCTCCCGCCGACGGGCCGCCGCGCAGCGCCATGCCGCCGTCGCCGCCGGGCGCAGGCGGCTGCGCCTCCTCGCCGATCACGTTCTCGACGAACTCCTTCGCCGCTTCCCGGGCCTCGGCCGCGGGGAAGTAGACGTTGATGGTCACGCACGCGGTGAGCAGCACCGCGGCGAAGGGCATCCCGATCCAGCGATTCATGCGCGTCTCCTGTTCGGCGTCCTGCGCGCCTGCACGTCGATCATTGCACGACCGGGGCGACCTCGCCGCTGCCGGCGGCCGCGAGCCGCTCCAGCAGCGTCGGCCAGTCCACCAGGCGGTTGAAGCCGACCACGGCCAGGCGCGGCAGGCCCGCGCCCTCGACGATGGTAAATCCGGGCGCTGAACCGCCGGTATCCGGCGCGGCGCCGGGCGCGCCGGCGGGATGCAGCCCGTCCATGCGGCAGACCTCGTTGGCGAGCCGGCAGGAGATGCCGATGCGCCGGTAGCCGAAGTCGTCGAACAGTGCGATCAGCCGGCCCTGCAGGCTGGCGACGAAGGAAGCGTCGCCCACGCTCGAGATGTCCTGCACCGCGCGCTGGCTGATGCGCTGGCGCACGCCCGCGCGCTTCGCGGCGTCGGCGTCGGTGTGCAGCTCCGCGTCGAACGCGGTGGCGGTCCAGTCCACCAGGCGCAGGCCGTGGATGCGGCCGTCGAGCTTGCCGTCGATGCTGCCGAAGTCGAACACGCCGGTGAGCGCGCGCAGGTCGAGGTCGTCCAGCACCAGGTCGGCGCCGAGCGAGGGCGCCACGCCGAACGGACGTTCCAGCACCAGCTGCGACACTTGCACGCTGCCGCCGAACAGGCGCACGTCGAGGCCGCCGCCGAAGGTCAGGCGCTCGTCCGCATAGCGCGCGTCGGGGATGCTGCCGCTGAGCTCGCCCTCGAACGCCGGCAGGCCGAGCGCCCGCGAGATCGCACCGAAGTCCAGGCGCTGCACGTCGAGGCCGAAGCCCAGGCGCATGCCCTCGCCGCCCGACGGCGGCCGCAGCACCAAGCCGTCGAAGCGCAGCGTGCCGCCGAACGCCGCCACCGTCACCGGCTGGCGCAGGCGCAGCGCGCCGCCTGCGCTGCGCAGCGGCAGCGTGGCCGCGCCGAAGTCCAGCCCGTACAGCTGGCCGTCGTCCCAGTGCAGCGCGCTGTCCACGGCCTCGCCCGTGGCGTAGCGGACGTCGCCGCCGATGCCCGCGAAGCGGAAGCGGCCGTCGGCGTCGACCATGTCCACGTCGTGCAGGCGGGCGCCCGCGCGCGCCAGCGTGCCGTCGGCGACGTGCAGCTCGGCGTCGAGGCCGCCCTGCAGTTCGAGCCCGGCGAGGCCGGCCAGGCCCAGCCAGCCGGACAGGTAGCGGTCGCGCCAGGGCGCGAGGTCGCCGGCGCGGACCGTGGCGTCGAGCGCGCGCAGGCCCGCGTCCGGCGCGAACGCGAGGCTGCCGGTGGCCTGCAGCACCTCGCCGTCGCGCCACGCGAACGCGGGGATCGCCCAGCCGTCGTCGCCGGCCCGGCGCGCCTCGACGTGCAGGCCTACCGGCGTGGCGGGCAGCGCGATGTAGGCGTTGCCGGCGAGGAACTCGCCGCCACGCAGTTCGCCGTCCACGGCGACGGTGGTGAGCGCGCGCGGCGTGCCGCCGCCCCGGGTGCGGTAGTCGATGGCCAGGCGCGCGCCCAGGCCCTGCGCGGCCACGCTGGCGTCGGGCGTGTCGAAGGCACCGCCCTCGAGCGCCAGCGTGCCGTGCACGCGCAGCGGGCCGCGTTCGGGCGCATGCACGCGCAGGCGGCCGTCGAGCGTGCCGCCCTGCAGCTGCGCCTCGGGCCAGGCCTGCGCGAGCAGCGCCTGCGCCCAGGCCAGCGGCACCCGCGCGAGCGCGAGCGTGGTCTCCTCGGGCGTGGCCGACGGCCGCGCCACGTCCAGCGACGCCCGGCCATCGCGCAACGTGGCGGACAGACCGGCGTCGTCGAACGCGATCGCCAGGCGCAAGGGCCTGGCGCGGCCGCTGCGGACCTCGCCCTCGCAACGCCAGCCGCCGCCGGCGCTGCGCTCGAGCGGGCACTGCCAGCGCAGGTCACGGGAGCGGTAGCCGAGGTCCGGCGCCTCCAGTACGCCCACGTCGAGGCGCAGTTCGCCTGCGGCCGCGCCGTCGCGCCAGGCCAGCCGGGCGCGCACGTCGCGCAGCGTGGCGACCGCGGTCGTCGCCTTCGCGATGCGCACCTCGGCGACGCGCGGCGCGTCGGCGGCGCGCGCGGCGGTAGCGGCCGGCCAGGCCAGCGCGAGCAGCAGGATTAGGATCGGCCTGGCCATGGACGCGAGCATACCGAGCCGGGATGGCGTCGCGATGAAGCCGGACGCCCCCAGGATCCTGCTGGTGGAGGACGACGCGACCAGCCGCGCGTTCCTGGCCGACGCGCTCGCCGCGCTGCCCGCGCGGGTGTCGGCGGTGGACGGCGCCGCCGCCGCGCTCGTGCAGGTCGCCACCGGGCCGGCGTTCGACCTGTGGCTGGTGGACGCGCACCTGCCCGATGCCGAGGGCGTGGCGCTGCTGGCGGCGCTGCGCCTGCTCGCGCCGGGCGTGCCCGCGCTGGCGCACACCGCCGCGTGCGACGGCGCCTGCGCCGCGGCGCTGCGCGCGGGCGGCTTCGACGGCGTGCTGCGCAAGCCGGTGGCGGCGTGCGCGCTGCGCGCCGCGGTGCGCGATGGGCTGCGCCGGGCCGGCGCGAAGGTCGCCGAATGCGCGCCGCACTGGCCCGCGAACACGCCCACCGAAGCGGGCGCGCGCGCCGCCGCCCTGCGCGCGCTGTTCCATGCGGAATTGCCGGTGCAGCGGGCCGCGGTGGAACAGGCCTTGCAGCGCGGCGACATGGCGCAGGCGGCGGGCGTGCTGCACCGGCTGCGCGCAAGCTGCGGCTTCGCCGGTGCCGCGGCGCTGGGCGCGGCGGTGCGCGCATTGCAGGCGGAACCGGCCTCGCTCGAGGCCTTGCAGCGCTTCCGCGCGTGCGTGGACGCGGTGCTCGCGCTCGCCGGCGGCGGCTAGGCGTCGGCGGGTTCCGGCGGCTCGGGTTCGGGCTCGGGCACGGGCGCCGCAAGCAGCGAGGTCTCCACCCCGATGCGCCCGAGCGTGCCGAGCAGGTCCCAGGAACGCAGCGGACGCCCGCCGAGGTGGTGCAGCAGGACCGGCCGCAGCGCGCGGCGCAGGCCGCCGAGGTCCTCCACGTCCGGCGCGGTCTCGTTGTCGGCGGCCAGCGCCAGCAGCGCGCGCCCGGTGGCGGTGTCGCTGCGGTCGGCACGTCCGCGGTCGCTCAGCAGCCGGCGCGGGCCCTGTTCGGGGTCAAGCCGGTAGCGCGCGGCCGGGTCCACCGGCTGGCCCTCGGCGTCGCGTGCGTAATCGATGCCGAAGCCGAGCGCCTCGAGCAGCGCTGCCTCGAAGCGGCGCAACGTCCACGCCAGCGGCAACGCGTCGTCGCCGAGGCGCGCGCGCATGGTGGCGTAGGCGTCGAACAGTTCCGGCTGCGGATCGTTGCGCGGCGCCAGCCGCAGCACCAGCTCGTTGACGTAGAACGCGGCGAGCGCCGCCTCGCCGGTCAGCGCCGGCGCCGCGTCGAGCGCCTCGGCCTGGCGCAGCTGCGCGAGCTCGCCCTGCTGCACCGCGTCCAGGCGCACGTACTGCAGCGGCTGCAGCGCCGCGCGCAACGGCTGCCGCCGCGCGCTGCGCACGCCGCGCGCGACCAGGCCGAGGCGGCCGTGGGCCGCGGTCAGCGCCTCCACCAGCAGGCTGCTTTCCCGCCAGGGCCGCGCGTGCAGGACGAACGCGGGCTCGCCGGCGATGCGCATCTCAGTCGCTGTAGCCGAAGCTGCGCAGCGCGGCCTCGTCGTCCGACCAGCCCTCGCGCACGCGCACCCAGGTCTGCAGGAACACCTTGGCGCCGAACAGGCGTTCCATCTGTTCGCGCGCGCGGCTGCCGATCTCACGCAGGCGCGCGCCGCCCTTGCCGATCACGATCGCCTTCTGCCCGTCGCGCTCGACCCACACCACCGCGCCGATGCGCAGCAGCGGCACGCCGCGCTTGCCGGGCTCCTCGACGAACTGCTCGATCTCCACCGTGGTCGCGTACGGCAGCTCGTCGCCGAGCTGGCGCATCAGCTGCTCGCGCACCAGTTCGGCGGCGAGGAAGCGCTGGCTCTTGTCGGTGATCTCGTCCTCCGGGTACAGCGGCGGCTGCTCCGGCAGCAGCGCAAGCACCGAAGCGACCAGCGGACCGAGCCCGCTGCGCTTCAGCGCCGACACCGGGTGCACCGCGGCGAAGTCGCGGCCTTCCGCCGCGGCGGCGAGGAACGGCAGCAGCGAGGCCTTGTCCTTGACCCGGTCCACCTGGTTCACCACCAGCACCACCGGCACCTTCGCCTCGCGCAACGCGTCGTAGGCGAGCGCGTCCTCGTCGTCCCAGCGCCCGGCGACGACCACCAGCAGCGCCGCGTCCACGCCTTCCAGCGCGCCGCGCGCGGCGCGGTTCATCATCCGGTGCATGGCCGACGAGGAGGCCCGGCCCTGTTCGCGGTGGATGCCGGGCGTGTCCACCAGCACCAGCTGGCCGCCCTCGACGGTGGCGATGCCGAGCAGGCGGTGGCGGGTGGTCTGCGGACGGTTGGAGACGATGCTGACCTTGGCGCCGACCAGGGCGTTCGCCAGCGTGGACTTGCCGACGTTGGGGCGGCCGATGACCGCCACGTGCCCCGCCCGATGTGCCTGCTCGCTCATCCCGCCATTGTACTTAGGCGAGCCTGGCGAGGACGGCTTCGGCCGCGGCCTGCTCGGCCGCTCGGCGCGAGGTGCCCTCGCCCTCCGCCGCGACGTCCGGCTGCGCCAGCACGCAGCGCACCTCGAACACCCGGTCGTGCTCGTCGCCACGCTCCCCCAGCAGCTCGTACGACGGCAGCGGCCAGCCGCGCGCCTGCAGCCATTCCTGCAGCCGGGTCTTCGGGTCCTTGCCGATCCGGTGCGGCGAGGGCATCGCGTCGAGGCGCTCGCCGTACCAGGACAGCACCAGCGCGCGGCAGGCGTCGAAGCCGGCGTCCAGGTAGCAGGCCGCGATCACCGCCTCGACGGCGTCGGCGAGGATCGAATCGCGGCGGTGCCCGCCGGACTTCATCTCGCCGGGGCCCATGATCAGGCGCTCGCCGATGCCCAGCTCGCGGGCGATCCGGGCCAGGGTGGACTCGCGCACCAGCTCGGCGCGGGCGCGGGTCATCGCGCCCTCGTCGGCGCCGGGCCAGCGCGCGTACAGCTGCTCGGCGACGACCAGGTTCAGCAGCGCGTCGCCGAGGAATTCGAGCCGTTCGTTGTGCGGATTGCCGGCGCTGCGGTGGGTGAGCGCCTGGCGCAGCAGCGCTTCGTCGCGGAAGCGGTGGCCGCCGAACGCGGCGGGCGAGCCTTCACCGGACATGCGCCGTCCCGCCGCGCCGCGCTCAGTCGCGCGAGGCGTTGGTCAGCTCTTCCGACGCCGAGAACTTGCCGACCACGTCGAGGTTGGCGATCAGCGGCTTGCGCACCTCGTAGTCCACGCTCATCAGCCAGCCGCCGTTGGCGCGCTCGATGCTGACGTTGGCGGGCTTCACGTTCTCGGCGTAGCTGATGTAGAGGCGGCGGAAGAACAGGTCCTGGACCTTGGCCGGGTCCTGGTTGGCGATGCCGGGCTCGGCCTTCAGGCCCTTGAGCGCCTGCTTCACCGCGTAGAACTCCGAGTACATCGGCACCAGCTTCATCGCGATGTAGGCGCCGAACCCGACCACGGCCAGCACGATGACGAAGCCGATCAGGGTCATGCCGCCTTGCGTGCGCTTCATCATCTGCGTCTCCCCTCCTGCGTGTGTGGCGCCTGCGACGGTTACGGGATCTTGCGGCCCAGCCTGGCGAAATCCACGCCGCCCGCGCTGCCGTCCCAGTGCATCCACACCAGGAACGCCTTGCCGCGCAGGTTCTCCTCCGGCAGGAAGTGCATGTCCGCCGGCCAGAAGCGGCTGTCCTCGCTATTATCACGATTGTCGCCCATCACGAAATAGTGCCCGGGCGGCACCACCCACTCGCCCTCCCCCTGCGGGAAGAACGGCTGGTCGTCGCGCTCCAGCACCTGGTGCGGGCGGCCGGGCAGCTCCTCGAGCAGCACCTGCGCGCCGGTGGCCTCGGCGCCCTGCCCCTTGCCGACGTAGCGGCCCATGGGGCGGTAGGCGAACGGCTCGCCGTTCAGGTACACGGTGTCGTTGCGGTAGGCCACCGTGTCGCCGGGCAGGCCGATCACGCGCTTGATCCAGTCCTGGTCGGGCTGCATCGGCGGGTGGAACACGACCACGTCGCCGCGCCGCGGCTCGCCGATCGGCAGGAACTTGGTGTTGGTCACCGGCAGGCGCAGGCCGTAGGCGAACTTGTTGACCAGGATGAAGTCGCCGATCTCGAGCGTCGGCATCATCGAGCTCGACGGGATCCGGAACGGCTCCGCCACCCAGCTGCGCAGGCACAGCACCGCGGCGAGCACCGGGAAGAAGGCGCGCGACCAGTCCACGACCAGCGGCTCCTTCGCCTCCAGCAGGCCGGCGGCGGCCTCGCGGCGCTTGCGCAGCCACAGCTTGTCGGCCAGCCACACCAGGCCGGTGAGCAGGGTCAGCACGACCAGGGCGAGTTCGAACCAGCGCATCATCGGCGGGGATCCTTCATTTGTTGTCGACCTGCAGCACGGCGAGGAAGGCCTCCTGCGGGATCTCCACCCGGCCGACCTGCTTCATGCGCTTCTTGCCTTCCTTCTGTTTCTCCAGCAGCTTCTTCTTGCGCGTCGCGTCGCCGCCGTAGCACTTGGCGAGCACGTTCTTGCGCAGCGCCTTGACCGTGGAGCGGGCGATGATCTGCGAGCCGATCGCGGCCTGGATCGCCACGTCGAACATCTGCCGCGGGATCAGCTCGCGCATCTTCTCGGTGAGCTCGCGGCCGCGGCGGTCGGCGTGGGCGCGGTGCGTGATCAGCGACAGCGCGTCCACGCGGTCGCCGTTGATCAGCGTGTCCACGCGCACGAACGGGCCGGCCTGGAAGCGCACGAAGTGGTAGTCCAGCGAGGCGTAGCCGCGCGACACCGACTTGAGCCGGTCGAAGAAGTCGAGCACCACCTCGGCCATGGGCAGCTCGTAGCTCACCTGCACCTGGCTGCCCAGGTACTGGATGCCGACCTGGCTGCCGCGCTTCTCCTCGCACAGGGTGATGACGTTGCCCACGTAGTCGGGCGGGGTGAGGATGTTGGCGCGGATGATCGGCTCGCGGATCTCCTCGATCATGTTCGCCTGCGGCAGCTTGGCCGGGTTGTCGAGCGGGATCACCGTACCGTCGGTCTTGAGCACCTCGTACACCACGGTCGGCGCGGTGGTGATGAGGTTCAGGTCGTACTCGCGCTCCAGGCGCTCCTGCACGATCTCCATGTGCAGCATGCCGAGGAAGCCGCAGCGGAAGCCGAAGCCCATCGCCTCCGAGCTTTCCGGCTCGAAGCGCAGCGCGGCGTCGTTGAGGCGCAGCTTCTCCAGCGCCTCGCGCAGGTCCGGGTAGTCCTCGGCGTCCACCGGGAACAGGCCTGCGAACACGCGTGGCTGCATTTCCTGGAAGCCCGGCAGCGGCTTCGGCGCGGGATCGCCGGCCAGGGTGAGCGTGTCGCCCACCGGCGCGCCGTGCACGTCCTTGATGCTGGCGGTGACCCAGCCCACCTCGCCGGCGCCGAGCTTGTCGAGCACCTTGCGCTTGGGCGTGAACACGCCGACCTGGTCCACTTCGTGGGCGCGGCCGGTGGACATCACCAGCAGCTTGTCGCCCTTGCGGATCTCGCCCTGCATCACGCGCACCAGGCTGACCACGCCCAGGTAGTTGTCGAACCAGGAGTCGATGATCAGCGCCTGCAGCTTGTCGGTGTCGCGCGGCCGCGGCGGCGGGATGCGGGCGACGATGGCCTCGAGCACGTCGCGCACGTTCAGGCCGGTCTTGGCGCTGATCGCGATCGCGTCGGAGGCGTCGATGCCGATCACCGCCTCGATCTCGGCCTTGGCGCGCTCGATGTCGGCGGTGGGCAGGTCGATCTTGTTGAGCACCGGCACCACCTCGAGCCCCTGCTCGACGGCGGTGTAGCAGTTGGCCACCGACTGCGCCTCCACGCCCTGCGCGGCGTCCACCACCAGCAGCGCGCCCTCGCAGGCGGCGAGCGAGCGGCTGACCTCGTAGCTGAAGTCCACGTGGCCGGGCGTGTCGATGAAGTTGAGCTGGTAGACCTGCCCGTCGAGCGCGGTGTACGGCAGCGACACCGACTGCGCCTTGATGGTGATGCCGCGCTCGCGCTCGATCGGGTTGTTGTCGAGCACCTGCGCTTCCATCTCGCGCTCGCTGAGCCCGCCGCAGAGCTGGATGATGCGGTCGGCCAGGGTCGACTTGCCGTGGTCGACGTGGGCGATGATGGAAAAGTTGCGGATGTTCTGCATCGGTCCGGGAAGCCAGCGCCCGGACGGCCGGGCCAAACGCCGCATTATCGCACGGCGCCGGGGCCGGCCCGCATCGCGCCGCCGCGCCGGTCGGAGCGGCCGGGCGCGGCGGCGGGGTTCACGGGACGACCGCCACGAAGCGGCTGGTGCCGCCGCGGTTGACCAGCAGCATCACGCTGTCGCCGGACTTGACGTCGCGCAGCGCGCGGTCGAGCGCGTCGGGCGTGCCGACCGGGGTGCGGCCGACGCGCAGCACCACGTCGCCCGGGCGCAGGCCGGCGCGGCGCGCGGCCTCGCCCTCCACCCGCGCCAGGCCGACGCCCTCGCCGGGCTCCAGGCCCAGCTGGCGGCGGTCGGCGGCGTCCAGCGCCTCGCCGACCAGGCCGAGCGCGTTGCCCGCGCGCTTCGCGGGCTCCGGCGTGGCGGCCGGGGCGTCGTCGTTGGCGGCGCCGGTGCCGGCGAGCAGCTTCTCGTCCAGCGGCGCCAGCACCACCGGCACGGTCAGCTGCCTGCCGTCGCGCCACACGCCCAGCTCGACGCGCGTGCCCGGCGCCTTGGTGCCCACCAGCGGCGGCACTTCGCTGGACTGGTTGATCTGGCGGCCGTCCACGCTGCGGATCAGGTCGCCCGGCTGCAGGCCCGCCTTCTCGCCCGGGCTGCCGGCGGTCACCGCGTTGATGAGCGCGCCGCGGGTGTCGGGCAGCTTCAACGCCCTGGCGATGTCGGAGTCGACCGGCTGCAGGGTGACGCCGATCATGCCGTACTGCACCTTGCCGGTCTGCTTGAGCTGCTGCACGACGTTCATCGCCAGGTCGATCGGGATGGCGAAGCTCACGCCCATGTAGCCGCCCGAGTTGCTGAAGATCTGCGAGTTGACGCCGACCACTTCGCCGCGGGTGTTGAGCAGCGGCCCGCCGGAGTTGCCGCGGTTGATCGCGACGTCGGTCTGGATGAACGGCACGTACTGCTGGCTGGCGCCGGCGGAGCGGCCGACGGCGCTGACGATGCCGGCGGTGACCGAATGGTCGAGGCCGAACGGCGAACCGATCGCGACCACCCACTGGCCCGGCTTGAGCGCGTTGGAATCGCCCATGCGCAGCACCGGCAGGCCGCTGGCGTCGATCTTGAGCAGCGCGATGTCGGACTTCTTGTCGGCGCCCACCACCGTGGCCGTGAACTCGCGGCCGTCGGAGAGCTTCACCTTCACTTCGTCGGCATCGTCCACCACGTGCGCGTTGGTCAGCACGTAGCCGTCGGCGGAGGCGATGAAGCCGCTGCCGAGCGCGGTGCCGCGGCGCTGGAACGGGCGCGGCGTGCCGCGGAACGGCGCGCCGTTGAACGGCAGGTCGGGGCCGAAGAAGCGGCGGAAGATCTCCGGGATGCCCGAATCGTCGTCCGGCAGGCCGAACTCGCCCTCGGCGTCCTCGTCCGCGTCGTCGGCGCCGGCCTTGCGCGCCTTGCTGCCGTCGTAGACCGCGACGATGTTCACCACCCCCGGCCCCACCGTCTCCACCAGGCGGGTGAAGTCCGGCAGCCCCTGCACCAGCTGCGGCGCGGACGCGGCGGCCGGCTGCGACTGCGCGGTCGCCTGCGGCAGCACCACCGCGGTGGTGGCGGCGGCGGAAACCACGGCGACGAGCGCGAGCGCGCCCACCTGGGTGCGGAGCGAACTATTCATCGGTGGAAGACCTCTCGGAAGGGAAAGCGGCGTCCGCCGGCTCGGCCGCGTCCGCGTCGGGCGCGCGGGCGCCGGCGACCACGCGCGGCCGGAACGGATTCGCACCCGGCGGCGGGCTCGCCGGCTGCAGGTTGCCGTAGCCGACGTTGAACACGCTGCCCGGGTTGGGCAGCAGCGCGCGCGGCCACGGCCGCGACGGCGCCGACTGCGCGGGCAGCGCCGGCGGGGCGAACGGGTTGTCGGCGTCGGCCCCGGGCGTGGGCGCGTCGGCGGCGGCCACCGCGTGCAGCACGGGTTCGGCCGGTGCGGCGCCGGCGACCGCGTACTGCGGCTGCGCCGGGGCCTCGGCGGCACGCGCGGCGCGCGTCGCGGCGGCGCGCTGCGCTTGGCCGCGCGAGGCGGGCGTGCGGCGCGCGACGGCCCGGCGCGGCACTTCCGCCACCACCACGGCGGCGGCGAGCTGCGCTGCCTGGGTGTCGGGCGCCTGCGGCTGCGCGGGCGCGGGCTGCGGGGCGGGCGTCGCCGGCGCGGGCACGGCGGCCTGTGCGACCTCGGTGGCGGGCGCTTCACCCGCGGGGGCCGGCAGCGGCGACTGGCGGGTGGCGAAGAACGCCACCAGCGCCACGGAAGCGGCGAGCGCCGCGCCCGGCGCCCAGCCCAGCCGCGCCCAGCCGCGGCGCGCGGCCGGCGCCGTGGCGGCCGCGGCGGCCACCGCGTCGGCGACGCGCGCGGAGAAGCCGTCCGGCGCCGGCGCCGCGGCCTGGCCGCGCAGCACGTCGCCGATCAGCTGCCAGCGCGACACGCTCGCCGCGAGCGCGGCGTCGTGCTGCAGCCGGCGCTGCAGGAAGCGCGCCTGGTCGAGCGCGAGCTCCCCGTCGAACAGCGCCGAAAGCTGTTCCCTGGTGTGGTCGTGGACCTTGTCCTGCCCGCTGTTCATCGCGTCACCCGTTCCGAAACGCCCTCGCCGTCCAGCAATGGCCTGAGTTCCTGCTCGATCGCCTCGCGCGCGCGGAAGATCCGCGAGCGCACCGTGCCGATCGGGCATTCCATCCGCGCCGCGATCTCCTCGTAGCTGAGGCCCTCGACCTCGCGCAGGGTGATCGCGGTGCGCAACTCCTCCGGCAAGGCTTCGACCGCGCGCATCACCGTTTGTTCCATCTGGTGCCGCATCAGTTCCCGCTCCGGGGTGTCGTTGTCCCGGAGCCGGGCGCCGGCGTCGTACTGCTCGGCGTCGGCGACGTCGATGTCGTCGGTGGGCGGCCTGCGGCCATGGGCGACCAGGTGGTTCTTGGCGGTATTCACGGCGATCCGGTGCAGCCACGTGTAGAACTGGGCGTCCCCGCGGAAGCTGCCGAGCGCGCGGTACGCGCGCAGGAACGCCTCCTGGGCCACGTCCTGGCACTCGCTCCAGTCGGAGACGTAGCGCCCGACCAGGGCGACGATCCGGTGCTGGTACTTGCGGACCAGCAGGTCGAACGCCGCGCTGTCGCCGCGCTGCACGCGAGCGACGAGCTCGTGGTCCATCTGCTGGGACGGCTCAACCTGGGCCATGGGACAAGCTCGTGCTCGGGAAGTTCCCCTCTGGCCGAGGGGTATGGGGGCGGCATTGACGACAATCAAATGCCGCCGGGATGATACTCGGCTCCCATACCGCTCCGGATGGCCCAGATGGCGGAAGATCGCGGCAACAAGGCCCCCCTGGCAGGCTTCGACGGCCTGCGCTTCCGGCACTGGCGCCTGGAGGCGCGCGCCGACGGGGTGATCGTGGTCGCGATCGACCGCGAGGGCCAGGCGGTGAATGCGCTCTCGCAGGAGATGCTGGTCGAGCTGGATGCGTTGCTCGAGCGGCTGGCCATCGACCCGCCGCGCGGCGTGGTGTTCCGCTCCGGCAAGGCCTCCGGCTTCGTCGCCGGCGCCGACGTGCGCGAGTTCCGCGAGTTCGACGCGCGCGGCACGGTGGACGACGCGCTGTTCCGCGGCCAGCAGGCGCTGCAGAAGCTGGCCTCGCTGCCCTGCCCCACCGTGGCCGCGATCCACGGCTTCTGCATGGGCGGCGGCACCGAGCTCGCGCTCGCCTGCCGCCATCGCGTGGCCAGCAACGACGATTCCACCCGCATCGGCCTGCCGGAAGTGAAGCTCGGCATCTTCCCCGGCTGGGGCGGCAGCGTGCGCCTCCCGCGCCTGGTCGGCGCGCCGGCGGCGATGGACCTGATGCTCACCGGCCGCACCCTGTCGGCGAACGCCGCGCGCGCGATCGGCCTCGTGGACCGCGTGTGCGAGCCCGCGGCGCTGGTGGACGCGGCCGCCGTGCTCGCGCTCAAGGGTGCGTCGCGGCCGCTGCAGCAGCGCGCGCTGGCCTGGCTCACCAACACCTGGCCGGCGCGCCAGCTGCTCGCGCCGGTGCTGGCGAAGCAGGTGGCGCGCAAGGCGCCGCGCAAGCACTATCCGGCGCCCTACGCGCTCATCGAGACCTGGCGCCGCGCCGGCGGCGGCATCCAGGGGCTGCTCGCGGCCGAGCGCAAGGCAGTGGCGAAGCTCGCGGCCACGCCCGCGGCGCGCAACCTGGTGCGCGTGTTCTTCCTGCAGGAGCGGCTGAAGTCGCAGGGCAGCGGCGACAGCGGCATCGCCCGCGTGCACGTGGTCGGCGCCGGCGTGATGGGCGGCGACATCGCGGCGTGGGCCGCGTACAAAGGCTTCGAGGTCACGCTCTCGGACCGCGAGCAGCGCTTCATCGACGGCGCGCTGCAGCGCGCGCAGGCGCTGTTCGGGAAGAAGGTGAAGGACGCCGGCAAGCGCCCGGCGGTGGCCGCGCGCCTGCGCGGCGACCTCGCCGGCGACGGCGCGGCCGACGCCGACCTGGTGGTCGAGGCGATCGTCGAGCGCGCCGACGCCAAGCGCGAACTGTACGCCGCGGTCGAGCCGCGCATGCGCGCCGACGCGCTGCTGACCACCAACACCTCGTCCATCCCGCTCGACGAGCTGCGCGGGCAGCTGGCGCGCCCGGCGCAGTTCGCCGGCCTGCACTACTTCAACCCGGTGGCGTTGATGCCGCTGGTGGAGATCGTGCGCCACGACGCGATGTCGGAAGAGACCCAGCGCCGCCTCGCCGCGTTCTGCAAGGCGCTGGGCAAGCTGCCGGTGCCGGTGGCGGGCACGCCGGGCTTCCTCGTCAACCGCGTGCTGTTCCCGTACATGCTCGAGGCCGCCACGGCCTTCGCCGAGGGCATCCCCGGCGCGGCGATCGACCGCGCGGCGAAGGACTTCGGCATGCCGATGGGCCCGATCGAGCTGATCGACACCGTCGGCCTCGACGTCGCCGCCGGCGTCGCGCAGGAACTCTCGCCATTCCTGGGCCTGCGCGTGCCCGAGGCACTCGCCACGCCGCCCGAAGCCGGCAAGCGCGGCAAGAAGGACGGCCAGGGCCTGTACAAGTGGGTGGACGGCAAGCCGCAGAAGCCGCCGCTGCCCAAGGACTACACGCCGCCGTCGGACCTCGCCGACCGGCTCGTGCTGCCGATGCTGAACGAAGCCGTGGCCGCGCTGCACGACGGCGTGGTGGACGACGCCGACCTGCTCGACGCGGGCGTGATCTTCGGCACCGGTTTCGCGCCGTTCCGCGGCGGCCCGATCCAGTACATCCGCGACACCGGCGCCGACGCGCTGCTGGCCCGCCTGCAGGAGCTGCAGGCCCGCCATGGCGACCGCTTCGCGCCGCGCCCTGGCTGGGACTCGCCGGCCCTGCGCCCGCAACCGTGAACGGGCCGTGAGGCGGGCTTCACCTGCGCCATGCCAGCATCGCCTGCATGGCCGCCCGCAACCGACTCCCGCCCTGGCATGAACTGGTCCGCGTCGCCGACGGCCGCGAACTGCTCATCCGCCCGATCCGCCCCGACGACGCGGTGCCGCTGCGCGCCGGCTTCGCGCTGATGGAACCCGGCGCGCTGCGCCAGCGCTTCGACCCCTCGCTCAAGCCGGACGACGACGACGCGCAACTGTCCGAGCACGCTGCCGAGCGCCTGACCCGGCCGGATCCGCGCCGCGAGTTCGCGATCGTCGCGTCGGAGCCCTTGCCCGCGGGCGAGGCGCTGATCGGCGCGATCGCGCGCGTGGCGGTGGTGGACGACACGCGGCGCGGCGAGTTCGCGATCCTGGTCGGGCGCTTCATCGCCGGCATGGGCCTCGGCCGGCACCTGATGCGGCGCCTGGTGCGCTGGGCGCGCGGCAAGCAGCTCGACGCGCTGTACGGCGACGTCGCCGCGGACAACGAGCCGATGCTCGCGCTGGCGCAGTCGCTCGGCTTCCGCCGCGAGGAGGCGGCGCCGGCCCCCGGCTTCGTGCGGGTGGTGCTCGCCCTCAAGTGATGCGGCGCTAAAATAAGCGGTTCATGACCGCTTCCTTCCCCGCTCCCCCGCTGCCCGGCGCCGGGCGGCCGCGCGCTTACTGGCGCGCGCCCGGCTCGCCATCGGCCCTGGCGTGGGCGGTCGGGCGCGCGGCGGACGCGCATGCCGGCCCGGTGCTCGCGATCGCCCGCGACAACCTCGCCGCGCACCAGCTCGAGTCCGACCTGCGCACGCTGCTCGCCGGCAGCGGCGTCGAGGTCGTCGCGTTCCCGGACTGGGAAACGCTGCCCTACGACCGGTTCAGCCCGCACCCGGAGATCGTCGGCCAGCGCCTGGCCGCGCTGATGGCGCTGCCCGCGCTGGCGCGTGGCGTGGTGGTCGTGCCGGTGCAGACGCTGCTGCAGCGGCTGCCGCCGGTGCGCTACGTCGCCGGCAGCAGCTTCGACGTGCGCACCGGCCAGCGCCTGGACCTGGATGCGGAAAAGCGCCGCCTCGAGGCCGCGGGCTACCGCAACGTGCCGCAGGTGCTGGACCCGGGCGACTTCGCCGTGCGCGGCGGCCTGCTCGACGTGTTCCCGATGGGTGCGGACGCGCCGTTCCGCGTCGAACTGCTCGACGACACCATCGACACCATCCGCGCGTTCGATCCCGAGACCCAGCGCTCGCTCGACCGGGTCGAGGCGGTGCGGCTGCTGCCGGGCCGCGAAGTGCCGCTGGACGACGCCGCGACGCAACGCGCGATGTCGGCGCTGCGCGAACGCTTCGACATCGACACGCGGCGCAGCGCGCTGTTCCAGGACCTGAAGGCCGGCGTCGCGCCCGCGGGCATCGAGTATTACCTGCCGCTGTTCTTCGACGGCACCGCGACGCTGTTCGATTACCTGCCGCCGGCCACGCTGCCGCTGCTGGGCGACGGCGTGGGCGAGGCGGCCGACCATTTCCATGCGCAGGTGGCCGAGCGCTACGAGCAGCACCGCCACGACATCGAGCGTCCGCTGCTGCCGCCGGCGGAGCTGTGGCTGTCGCCGCAGCAGCTGCGCGAGCGGCTCAACGAGGCGCCGCGCATCGAGGTGTGCGGCAGCGCGCACCCGCGCCACGCCGAAGCCGCCGCGCTCACGGTGCACGCCGCGCCGGAGCTACCGCTCGCCGCGAAGGACGCCGAGCCGGCCGCCGCGCTCAAGGCCTTCCTCGGCAGCTATCCCGGCCAAGTGCTGGTGGCCGCCGATTCCGCCGGCCGCCGCGAGGCCCTGCTCGAAGTCCTCGCCGCCGCCAACCTGAAGCCCGACGTCCTCCCCGACTTCGCGGCCTTCCTGTCCGCCTCCCGCCGCCCGCCGCCCGCTTCCCGCTTCGCCATTGCCGTCGCCCCCCTCGACGACGGCTTCTCGGTGGAGTCACCCGCGTTCGCCGTCCTCACCGAGCGCCAGCTGTTCCCGGAGCGCGCCGCGCAGCCGCGGCGGCGGCGGCGCGCGGGCCGCGAGCCGGAAGCGATCATCCGCGACCTCGGCGAGCTCACCGAGGGCGCGCCGATCGTGCACGAGGACCACGGCGTCGGCCGCTACCGCGGGCTGGTGACGCTGGACGCCGGCGGCGTGCCGGCCGAATACCTCGAGATCGAATACGCCAAGGGCGACCGCCTGTACGTGCCGGTCGCGCAGCTGCACCTCATCAACCGCTACTCCGGCGCCTCGCCGGAAACTGCGCCGCTGCACTCGCTCGGCGGCGACCAGTGGACCAAGGCCAAGCGCAAGGCCGCGGAGAAGGTGCGCGACGTCGCCGCCGAACTGCTCGAGATCCAGGCCAAGCGCCAGGCGCGCGCCGGCATCGCGCTGCAGGTGGACCGCGCGATGTACGAGCCGTTCGCGGCCGCGTTCCCGTTCGAGGAAACGCCCGACCAGCTCGCCGCGATCGAGGCGGTGATCCGCGACCTCGGCTCCTCGCAGCCGATGGACCGCGTGGTCTGCGGCGACGTCGGCTTCGGCAAGACCGAGGTGGCGGTGCGCGCCGCGTTCGTCGCCGCCACCGCCGGCAAGCAGGTCGCGGTGCTGGTGCCGACCACGCTGCTGGCCGAGCAGCACTACCGCAATTTCCGCGACCGCTTCGCCGACTGGCCGATCCGGGTCGAGGTGCTGTCGCGCTTCAAGACCAGCAAGGAAATCAAGGCCGAGCTGGAGAAGCTGGCCGAAGGCAGGATCGACGTCATCGTCGGCACCCACCGGCTGCTGCAGAAGGACGTGCGCTTCAAGGACCTCGGCCTGGTGATCGTGGACGAGGAGCAGCGCTTCGGCGTGCGCCAGAAGGAGGCGCTGAAGGCGCTGCGCGCCAACGTGCACCTGCTCACCCTCACCGCCACGCCGATCCCGCGCACGCTGAACATGGCGATGGCCGGGCTGCGCGACCTCTCGATCATCGCCACGCCGCCTGCGCACCGCATGGCGGTGCAGACGTTCGTGGTGCCCTGGGACGGCGCGCTGATCCGCGAGGCCTTCCAGCGCGAGCTCTCGCGCGGCGGCCAGGTCTACTTCCTGCACAACGACGTCGAATCCATCGGCCGCATCGAGCGCGAGCTGCAGGCGCTGGTGCCGGAGGCCCGCATCGGCGTGGCCCACGGCCAGATGCCGGAGCGCGAGCTGGAAAAGGTGATGCTGGACTTCCACAAGCAGCGCACCAACACGCTGCTGTGCACCACCATCATCGAGTCCGGCATCGACATCCCCAACGCCAACACCATCATCATGGACCGGGCGGACAAGCTCGGCCTGGCGCAGATGCACCAGCTGCGCGGCCGCGTCGGCCGCTCGCACCACCGCGCCTACGCCTACCTGGTGGTGCCGGACCAGCGCTCGATCAGCAGCGACGCGCGCAAGCGCCTGGAGGCCATCGCCTCGATGGACGAGCTCGGCGCGGGCTTCACCCTGGCCACCCACGACCTGGAGATCCGCGGCGCCGGCGAGCTGCTCGGCGAGGAGCAGAGCGGGCAGATCGCCGAGGTCGGCTTCAGCCTGTACACCGAGCTGCTGGAACGCGCGGTGCGCTCGATCCGCCGCGGCGAGCTGCCGGACGTGGACGCGCCGGCGACGCACGGCGCCGAGGTCGAGTTGCACGTGCCGGCGCTGATCCCCGAGGACTACCTGCCCGACGTGCACACGCGGCTGACCCTGTACAAGCGCATCAGCTCGGCGCGCGACGCCGGCGAGCTGCGCGAGCTGCAGGTGGAGATGATCGACCGCTTCGGGCTGCTGCCGGAGCCGGCCAAGCACCTGTTCGCCACCGCCGAGCTGCGCCACGAGGCCGAGCGCCTCGGCATCCGCAAGCTCGACCTCGGCCCGAACGGCGGCCGCGTGCAGTTCGAGTCGAAGCCGCGCGTGGACCCGATGACCGTGATCCAGCTCATCCAGAAGCAGCCGCGGCACTATGCGATGGACGGCCCGGACAAGCTGCGGGTGAAGCTCGAGCTGCCCGACGCGGCCGCGCGCGTGCAGGCCGCGCGCGGGCTGCTGGCCGCGTTGGCGCCGGCGTGAGCGCATGGGCCGCGCCGAGCGCCAGCGCGAACTCGCCGGACGGCTGCATCGCCGCGACGGCTTCGTGCAGCCACTGCGCACGGTGGCCGGTTTCGCCGCGCGCCTCGGCGGCGACGGCGCGGCCGCGCACGCCGTCGCGGTGCTGCTCGACGCCGGGACGCTGGCAACGATCGGCGACGCGCATGCCCGCGTGCCCGCGGCGCCGCCCGCCGGGCCCGACGAGCTCGGCTTCGAGGTCGTGCCCGCGCTGCTGGAGGCGCTGGGGCGGCTGCCGGCGGTGCCCGACGTCGCGCTGGTGCGCGGCCACGGCCTCGCGCATCCGCGCCGGCTCGGCGTGGCCGCGCATTTCGGCGTCGTCGCCGACCTGCCCACCGTGGGCGTGGCCGACGCGCCGCTGCTCGGCACCGCCGCCGCGCTGCATCCGATCCGCGGCGCGCACACGCCGCTGCGCGACGGCCGCGAGCAGGTGGGCTGGCTGCTGCGCAGCCGGCCGGGCGCGGCGCCGCTGGTGGTCTCGCCGGGCCATCGCGTGTCCATGACCGCGGCGGCGCAGCTGGCGATGCGTTTCGTGGCGGACGACCGCTTGCCGGAGCCGATCCGCCTCGCCGATGCCCTGCTCGCGGCGCGAGGTGGCTAGACTGTCGGCGACCCTCCGCCACGAGGCAGCGTCGCCATGACCACCATCGTCGCCCCGCGCGTGCACGACATCGGCGGCTTCCAGGTGCGCCGCGCCGTGCCGACGCTGCAGGCGCGCAGCGTCGGGCCGTTCGTGTTCGTGGACCACATCGGCCCGACCGTGTTCGCGCCCGGCCGCGGCATCGACGTGCGCCCGCACCCGCACATCAACCTGGCCACGGTGACCTTCCTGTGGGCGGGCACGATCACCCACCGCGACTCGCTCGGCAGCGTGCAGGACATCACCGCCGGCGACGTCAACTGGATGACCGCCGGCCGCGGCATCGTCCATTCCGAGCGCACGCCCGCCACCCTGCGCGAGGGCGAGCATCCGCTGCACGGCATGCAGACCTGGGTCGCGCTGCCGAAGGCGCACGAGGAGACCGCGCCGGAGTTCCTGCACTACCCCGCGGCCGGCCTGCCGCAGGCGCGCCACGGCGGGGCGCTGCTGCGCACGGTGGCCGGGCGCGGCTTCGGCATGGAATCGCCGGTGCGCGTGTTCGCCGACACCCTGTACGTCGCGCTGGACCTCGACGCGGACGCCGAGGTCGCGCTCGAGCCCTCGCATCCGGAGCGCGCGCTGTACGTGCTGGAGGGCGCAGCGCAGCTCGACGGTGCCGACCTCCCGGTGCAGCACCTGGTCGTGCTCGACCCGGGCACGCGGCCGACGCTGCGCGCGCTCGCGCCGCTGAAGGCCATGCTGCTGGGCGGCGAGCCGCTCGACGGGCCGCGACACCTGTGGTGGAACTTCGTATCCTCGTCGCGGGACCGCATCGAGCAGGCCAAGCTGGACTGGCGCGAAGGCCGGTTCGGCAAGGTGCCCGGCGACGACGAATTCATTCCGCTACCCGACTGAAGGAGGCCCGCCATGCCCCGCAACCTCGCGACCCTGTGCCTGATCTCCCTGCTGCTGGCGCCCGCCGCCGCGCGGGCGCAGGACGGCGCGGGCGACGCGCAGTGCCCGCAGCTGCCGGCCGACGCCGGCCTCGCCTGGGAGGCGCGCAAGGCCGGGGACGGCGACTTCTGCCGCGCGCTGCGCGCCGACGGCAGCGAGGCGTTCGGCGTGTACATCACGCCCGGGCGCAGCTTCAAGCCGGCGCGCCGCAACCGCGCCGAGCGCGGCTACGGCATCGACGGCCAGGAAGTCATCTGGTACCGCGCCGAGATCGCGATCGCGCCCGGCGTGCAGGCGCGCGAGACGACCGTCGAACTCGCCGACGGCCGCCACGCGCACATCTGGCTGCAGGCCCCCTCGGAAGCCGAGCTCGGCGCGGCGCTGCAGCTGGCCGGCCGCATCCACTTCCCCGGCGGGCTGGCGCGCGACGACTGACGCGACGCGCGCCGTGGCGCGCCGCCTTCCGGCTCAGAAGCGGCCTTCCTGGTAATCCACGAACGCCTGCATGAGCTGCTCTCGCGTGTTCATCACGAACGGGCCGTAGCGCGCCACCGGCTCGCGCAGCGGGCGGCCGGCGACCAGGATCAGCCGCGCGCCGCGCGCGCCGCCGCGCACGGTGAACGCATCGCCGCCGCCGAGCACGCCGAGCTCGTGCGTGTCGAGCGTGCGCGCCTCGCCCTCGCCCACCGCCGCGTCGCCCTCGAACACGTAGGCGAACGCGTTGTGGCCCTCCGGCAACAGGTGGGTCCACGCCGCGCCCGGCTCGAGCGCGATGTCCACGTACAGCGGATCGGTGGCGGGCTGCGCGATCGGGCCGCGCACCGCACTTCCGTCCGCATCGGCCACCGTGCCCGCGATCACCTTCACCGCCACGCCGGGCGCGGGCGCGGCGAGCGGGATGCGCTCGGGCGCGAACTCCTGGTAGCGCGGCTCGGTCATCTTCTCGCTCGCGGGCAGGTTCACCCACAGCTGGAAGCCGCGCATGCGGCCCTCCTGCTGCTCGGGCATCTCCGAATGCACCAGGCCGCGGCCGGCGGTCATCCACTGCACGCTGCCCGGCACGAGCAGGCCCTCGTTGCCGTGGTTGTCCTTGTGGCGCATGCGGCCGTCGAGCATGTAGGTGACGGTCTCGAAGCCGCGGTGCGGATGGTCGGGGAAGCCGGCGAGGTAGTCCTCGGCGCGGTCGGTGCCGAACTCGTCCAGCATCAGGAACGGATCGAGCATGTCGAGCTGCGGCGTGCCGATCACGCGGGTGAGCCTGACCCCTGCGCCGTCGGACGCGGGCATGCCGCGCAGGCTGCGCAGGACGCGGGCGGGGCTGCGGTCGGTGGCCATGGGAATGTCCGGTGTTTGCCTGCCCTCTAGCTTGGGGGTTCCGGCCGGCGGGGACCAGTGCTGCGCTGCGGGACGCAGCGTCGCGCCAGCGGTTCGAATCGTGTTCAGGCATGCGAGCGCAACGTTTTGGCAGCGCTTGGACACTGGAGGGCAGCTGGATGAAGGCGATCACCCTTTCGGCGGCGATGGCCGCCCTGTTGTGCGGCGGCGCGGTGGGCGCCGCGAGCGCCGGCGAGTCCGCGCCGGCGCCGGCCATGGAGGTCCACGAGGGCGCCCCGATGGCGCCGATGTCCCCGCTCGGGGAATGCATGCGCGCCGGCAAGGCCCGCGACTGGGGCCTGGTAGACGCCAGGCGCATGGTCGTGCGGACCTGGGACGGCCGCTACTACGACCTGGGCCTGATGGACGATTGCCCGGCCGCGGAGAAGAAGGCGTTCCTGGCCCTGCTCGAGAGCCGCATGAGCCTGCGCGACGGCCGCATCTGCGGCGACGTCGGCGACGCCGTGCTGCCGGTCAGCCCCAACCACGACCGACTGCACGACCATCCGTGCCGCATCGCCACGATGCGCCGCATCGACGCGGACACGTTCGAGGGCGTGTTCGGCAAGAGCCCGGAGGAAGGCGTGCGCTTCCTGGACGCAGCGCCGGACTACGTGCCGACCGCCGAGGTGGCTGCCCGCTGACCGCGTTCAGCGCCCGCGGATCCGCCAGCAGCGGTGGATCCGCGGGTCGCGCGCGAAATCCGGCGGGATCGTGGCGGGGCTGATGTCCTCGACCTCGGCGAAACCCGCCACCGCCGCCGCGTCGAGGCGGAAGCGCCGGAAGTTGTTGGAGAAGTAGAGCACCCCGCCCGGCGCGAGCCGGGCCACCGCCGCGCGCAGCAGGTCCACGTGCGCGCGCTGCACGTCGAAGTCCCCCGCCCGCTTCGAGTTCGAGAACGTCGGCGGATCGCAGAACACCAGGTCGTACTCGCCGCGGTCGGCGCGCAGCCATTCCAGCGCATCGGCCTGCACCAGCCGGTGCTTCGCGCCACCGATGCCGTTCTCCCGCAGGTTCGCGGCACACCATTCCAGGTAGGTCGCCGACAGGTCCACCGTGGTGGTGGCGCGCGCGCCGCCCAGCGCCGCATGCACCGTGGCCGCGCCGGTATACGCGAACAGGTTGAGGAAGCGGGTGTCGCGCGCCTCGTCGCCCAGGCGCAGGCGCATCGGCCGGTGGTCCAGGAACAGGCCGGTGTCCAGGTAGTCGAACAGGTTCACGCGCAGGCGCGCGCCGCCTTCCTGCACCACGATGGACTCGCCGCGGCGGTCGAAGCCGCCGGCGTACTTGCTGCCGCCCTTGCCCACCGCGCGCGTCTTCAGCGCGACGCGCTCGCGCGGCAGCGCGAACACCTCCCGCGCGGCGGCGAGCAGTTCGTTGAGCCGGCGCCGCGCCACCGCCTCCGGGATCTCCGCGGGCGCCGCGTATTCCTGCACGTGCAGCCACAGCCGCGCCGGGTCGTCGGCCTCGGCATAGACGTCGATCGCCGCGGCGTACTCGGGGATGTCGGCGTCGTAGGCGCGGAAGCACGACACGCCCTCGCGCTCGCGCCAGGCCCTGAGCGCGCGCAGGTTCCTGCGCAGCCGGTTGGCCACCATCGTCGCGCCGTCGGAAAGCACGGCGGGCGCGTCGTCCCTGCGTTCGCGCGGCGGCGGCGCCACCGGATCCGCGACCAGCAACGTGCACTCGATCGCGCCGTTGAACACGCGATAGGTCTTCGTCGCGCGCAGGCCGGTGGCGCGCGCCAGCGACGCGTCGCCGCACAGCAGGCTCGCGCGCCAGCCCGGCGCCGCGCGGCGCAGCGCGTCGCCGAGCGCGCGGTACAGGGCCGGGTCGGCGGCGAGGCGCGCGTCGTAGGGCGGGTTGCAGGCGGCGAGGCCGCGCGGTTCCGGGCGCGCCGGCAGCGCGCGCACGTCGGCCACCTCGAACGCGATCGCGTCGGCCAGGCCCGCGGCCGCGGCATTGCGGCGCGCGGCCTGGACCGCGTGCGGGTCCAGGTCGCTGCCGTGGAAGACCGGGCGCAGCGCGGCGCGCCCGGCGTCGGCGCGGGCACGCGCTTCGGCCACCAGCGCACGCCAGCCGTCGGCGTCGAAGCCCTTCCAGCGCGTCGGCAGGGCATCGCCGTGGCGCAGCAGCCCCGGCGCGATGTCGGCGGCCATCAGCGCGCCCTCGACGAGCAGCGAGCCGCTGCCGCACATCGGGTCCAGCAGCGCGCCGCCCTCGGCGTAGAGCCCGGGCCAGCCGCCGCGCAGCAGCACCGCGGCCGCCAGCGTCTCCTTCATCGGCGCCTCGCCCTGCGCCACGCGCCAGCCGCGGCGGTGCATCGGCCCGCCGCCCAGGTCCACCGACACGATCGCGCGGCCCTTGCGCACCACCAGGTTCAGGCGCACGTCGGGCGACGCCACGTCCACGTCGGGGCGCGCGCCGCTGCGCGCGCGCAGCACGTCCACCACCGCGTCCTTCAGGCGCTGCGCGGCGTAGCGCGCGTGGGTGATGGCGCCGCCCGAGACGTGCGCGTCCACCGCGATGCTCATCGCCGGCTCGAGGTGCGCGGGCCAGTCGATCTCCGCGGCGCCGGCGTACAGCGCATGCTCGTCCGGGCAGTCGAACTCGGCGATCGGCCACAGCACGCGGCTCGCCAGCCGCGACCACAGCACCGCGCGCTGCGCCTCGGCCGGCCCGCCTTCGGCGTTGGCGCCGGCCACCGCGGCGGTGGCGCGCGCGCAGCCCAGCGCCTGCAGCTCGTCGGCCAGCAGGTATTCCAGGCCCTTGCCGCAGCTGGCGAAGAACTTCATGGGGGAATGGCGTCCGGGGGCGGCGATCGGGGCGCGATGCTAGCATCCGCGCGATGACGACCCCGCCCCCGACGACGGCCCCCGGACGCCCCGACGGCATCCTCGACGCGCCGCTGCCCTACGTCGGGCGCCTGCAAACGCGGCCGCTGGCGCAGGTCTCGCTGGTGGTCGTGCACTGCACCGAGCTGCCGGACCTCACCACCGCGCGCGAGTACGGCGAACGCGTGCTGTATCCCGAGTCCGGCACCGGCAACAGCGGCCATTACTACGTGGACCGCGACGGCGCCATCCAGCGCTGGGTGCCCGAGGACCGCATCGCCCACCACGTGCGCGGCCACAACCCGCATTCGGTGGGCATCGAGCTGGTCAACCGCGGGCGCTGGCCGCGCTGGCTCGACGCTTCGCACCAGGCGATGGACGAACCCTACACCGACGCCCAGGTCGGGGCGCTGGTCGCGCTGCTCGGCCGGCTGCGCGCCACGCTGCCGGCGCTGCGCGACATCGCCGGCCACGAGGACCTGGACCGCGAGCGCGTGCCGGCGAGCGACGATCCCTCCGCCACCGTGCCGCGCAAGCGCGACCCCGGCCCGCTGTTCCCGTGGGACCGCGTGCTCGCCGCGGTCCCGCTGCGCCGCATCCTATAATCCGCCGATGGAACCCCACGTCTCCCCCGTCTCCGAACTCATCGAACTGCTCTCGCTGGAGCGGCTGGAAGACAACCTGTTCCGCGGCCAGAGCCGCGACATCGGCACCAAGTACGTGTTCGGCGGGCAGGTGCTCGGCCAGGCGCTGTCGGCCGCGCAGCAGACGATGATCCAGCCGCGCGACGCGCATTCGCTGCACGCGTACTTCCTGCGCGCGGGCGACATCGACGCGCCGATCGTCTACCACGTGGACCGCACCCGCGACGGCGGCAGCTTCTCGGTGCGCCGGGTCACCGCGATCCAGCACGGCCAGGTGATCTTCTTCTGCGCGGCCTCCTTCCACCAGGCGGAGGACGGCGGCGCGCACCAGCTCTCGATGCCGGAAGTGCCCAAGCCCGAGGACATCGAGCCCACGCCCGCGCTCGCGCCGGAAGTGCTCGAGCGCCTGCCAAGCAAGGTGCAGCGCTGGCTCTCGCGCATGGGCCCGTTCGAGTTCCGCCACGTGTACCCGCGCGACGAACTGCGGCCGCCGAAGCGCCCGCCGTTCCAGCAGGTCTGGTTCCGGCTGTCGCAACGCGTCGGCGACGACCCGGAGCTGCACCGCGCGCTGCTCGCCTACGCCAGCGACTTCCACCTGCTGGGCACGGCCACGTTCCCGCACGGCATCAGCTACTACCAGCCGAACGTGCAGATGGCCTCGCTCGACCACGCGCTGTGGTTCCACCGCCCGTTCCGCGCCGACGAATGGCTGCTGTACTCGCTCGACAGCCCGACCGCACAGGGCGGCCGCGGCCTCGCGCGCGGCCTGGTGTACGACCGCGCCGGCCAGCTCGTGGCGAGCACCGCGCAGGAAGGCCTGATCCGCGTGGTCAGCGATGCGGCCGCGGCCGCGCACGTGCCGAAGAAGGACTGAACCGCATGCGCCAGGTCTTCACCAGCCCGCGCCTGGAGAACGTCGAACGCGTGGCGGAGCTGCTGCGCGAAGCGGGCATCGAGGTGAAGCTGCAGCACGGGCGCTCGTACCGCGGCGCGCTGCGCGGCAACTTCAGCTACCGCGACCAGGAGCGCAGCGGCCCGCAGCCGGCGGTGTGGGTGGTGAAGTCGGAGGACCAGCCGAAGGCGCGCGCGCTGCTGCGCGAATACGGGCTGCTCGACAGCACGCGTGGCGACACCGGCTACCGCCTGCCCTCGTTCCGCAGCGAGGAACCCGTGCCGCGCGACGATCCGGCGCGGCGGCGCGCGTTCCGGCTCAAGCTCGGCCTGCTGCTGGTGATCGCGGTGGTGATCGGGCTCGCGTTCTTCTCGCACCTGCGCACCGGCCGCCCGGCCGCCGGCGGCACCGCTGCGCCTGCGCCGGCGACGGCGCCGGCCCTGCCGCAAGGCGTGTCGCCCACGCCGGACGCGCTGGCCGCGGCCGTGCTGGTGGGCGAATTGCCGAAACGTTCCGACCAGGCGGTGTGCCTGTCGGTGGATGGCCAGGATCCCTCGCCGGGCCTGCTGGCCCTGCTGCCGGAAACGCCCGGCCCGGTGATCCCGCTGTCGCAATGCCCCACCGCGGACATCCCGCGGCTCGGCATCTCGGATTACCGCGTGCATCCCGGCGCCGCGAACGGCGCCGGGACGATCACGCTGTCGCGCGCCGCCGAAGCGGGCGCCACGCCGGTGGTGGAGACCTACGAGGTCGGCCGGCGCGCGGACGGCTGGCGCGTCGTCGAACTGCTCTGACGACGCGCCGCCGCGGGCCGCTTACCAGCGGCGGTCGCCGTGGGCGGGCGCCATCTCGCTGCGGCTGAGGAAGCCGTCGCGGTTGTCGTCCATCCACGCGAAGCGCTTGGCCATGCGCGGCATCTTCTCCGCGACTTCGGTGCGGCTGAGCTTGCCGTCGCGGTTCAGGTCGGCGGCGGCGAAACGCTCTTCGAACTTCTGCCGCATCTTCGCCTCGCGCTGCGGACGCATGCGCTCGTGGTACGCGCGCAGCTCGCTGCGGACGATGTAGCCGTCGCGGTTGGCGTCGATCGCGGCGAAATCCTTGGCCAGGAACTGGCCCATGCGGCCCTTGGCGTCGACCTCGGCGCGCGAGATGCGGCCGTCGCCGTCGGCGTCGAGGCGGGCGATGCCTTCCATGCCGCCGCGCGCGTGGCGGAAACCGCCGTGGTGGGAGCGGCCGTCGGCGAAGGCGGCGGTGGACACCGTGGCCGCGGCCAGGGCGAGGGTGAGCAGGGCAATACGCTTCATGTCGGCTCCGTGATGGCGGCACCGGTGCCGCCGATGCCCTGATCAACGCCCCGCCACCCCGGCCGTTGACCCCGCCGCGGCCGCGTTCAGCCGGCGGACAGCGCTATGCTGCGGCGCATGGGCGGTTCCAGCGAAGGCGGCCTGCGGCGCGAAGCCGGTTTGCGGGTGTTCCACACCGGCGAGCATCCGTGCGGCTACTGGCCGGAACGCAGCGCGCGCGACCTGGTGCTGGATCCGCGCGACGAGCGCCTGCCCGAGCTCTACCCGTTCGCGCTCGCCTCCGGCTTCCGCCGCTCCGGCGACATCGTCTATCGCCCGCACTGCCGCGGCTGCCGCGCCTGCGTGCCGGTGCGCATCGCGGTCGCCGCGTTCGCGCCGGACCGCGCGCAGCGCCGCTGCCTCGCGCGCAACGAGGACGTCGTCGCGCGCATCGTGCAGGCCGAGCGCACCGACGAGCACCTCGCGCTGTACCGCCGCTACCTGCTCGCGCGCCACCGCGGCGGCGGCATGGACGACCACGGCGCCGCGGAGTTCGACCAGTTCCTGGTCGGCTCGTGGTCGCAGGGGCGCTTCCTCGAGCTGCGCCAGCGCGATACGCACCGGCTGCTCGCGGTCGCCGTCACCGACATCGCCGCCGACGCGCTGTCGGCGGTCTACACCTTCTACGAACCGGACGAGGCGAAGCGCAGCCTCGGCACGCTCGCGATCCTGCACCAGCTCGCCTGGGCGCGGCGCGACGGGCGCGCGTGGCTGTACCTCGGCTACTGGATCGAGGGCCATCGCAAGATGGACTACAAGCGGCGCTTCGCCGCGCTCGAAGCCTTCGACGGCCGCGCGTGGCGGCCGCTGGCGCCGGCCACGCCCGCGACGCGGGCCTGAGGCGCGTCAGGCGTTCGGGCCGGGCGAATCCGGCGACGCCACCGGCGGCGGCATCACCCGCGGCCCGAAGCCGAAGCTGCCGTCGCTCTGGCTCGACACGATCATGCGCACCATCGAGCCCGGCACCATCAGCTCCAGCGTCACCGTCTTGCCTTCCGCGGTGACGCCCTGCAGGGTCATCTCGATCAGTGCGCCGCCCGTGTCGATTTCCTTGCACACGATGTGCGGGCCCGCCGGGCTGTCGCTGAGGTAGGGCTTGATCGCGTCACCCAGGGCTTCCAGCGCCTGCGGGAAGAAGAAGACCGCGTAGCCGTTGCTCTCGTTCATGGGGCCAGTGTACCCCGCGCCGTGCGATGCTTCGGGCATGGCTTCCTGCACCCGCCCGGGCCGGCCGGCGACCACGCGCCTGCGCCACGCGCTGGCCGGGCTGCTGTGCGCGCTCGCGGCCGCCTGCGCGGCGCCGCCGCCGTTCGCGCAGCTCTCGGGGCTGATCCTCGATGCCCGCCTCGCCGAAGTCAGCGGCCTCGCCGCCTCGCGCCGCCACGAGGACGTGCTGTGGATGGTCAACGACGGCGGCAACGACGCACGCGTGTACGCGGTGAGCCGGCGCGGCGGCAAGCTCGCCACCTGGCGCGTCGAAGGCGCGGAGAACACCGACTGGGAGGACCTCGCCGCGTTCCGCTTCGAGGGCCGCGACTGGCTGCTCGTCGCCGACACCGGCGACAACGGCGGCCTGCGCCGCACGCTGCAGCTGCACGTGTTCGAGGAGCCCGCGCGCGTCGCCGACGGCGTGCTGCGGCCGGCGTGGACGATCGTGTTCCGCTGGCCCGACGGCCCGCGCGACTGCGAGGCGGTGGCGGTGGACCCGGTGCGCGGCGAGGTGCTGCTGGTGTCCAAGCGGCGACAGCCGCCGGAGCTGTTCGCCCTGCCCCTGCGCCCGCCGCCGGGCGCCGGCACGCTGGTGGCCAGGCCGCTGGGGCGGCTCGCCGGGGTGCCCCAGGGCGACACGGACGAGGTCGCCGCCAACCCCGAGCTGGCGCGCATCCGCAGCCAGGTCACGGCCGCCGACATCGCCCCCGACCGCCGCGCCATGGTGGTGATGACCTACCGCGACGTCCTGCTCTACCGCCGCCGCCCGCGCGAGGACTGGGCCGGCGCCCTGTCCCGCCCGCCCGAGGTCCATCCCCTGCCGCTGCTGCCCCAGGCCGAGGCCGTGGCCTGGACCCCGGACAGCCAGGGCCTCTACGCCACCGGCGAGTTCAGCCCCGTCCCGCTCCTCTACCTCCGCCCGTAGCGCCCCTTCTTGTAAATTAGATATCAATCTGATATCAATTTCTCACGGCCATCCGGGCCGTTCCAGGACCAAGCGCCATGAAAGAGATCCCGATCCGTTCCCTTCCCGGCATCCCCTACCTGTTGGGGATGCTCGTCCTGATGGCCGCGGCCGTCTGGCTGTTCGTCGCGGGGCTGGGGCCCGACCCCGACAACGGCATCGTGTCCGGCTGGCAGATCCTCGGCGGCATCCTGCTGTTCGCGGTGTCGCTGTTCACGCTGGTCGGCCTGTACATGGTCGAGCCCAACCAGGCCGCGGTGCTCAGCCTGTTCGGCAAGTACATCGGCACGGTCAAGGAGCCGGGCCTGCGCTGGAACAATCCGTTCTACAGCAAGCGCAAGGTCTCGCTGCGCGTGCGCAACTTCGAGAGCGGCAAGCTCAAGGTCAACGAGCTGGAGGGCAGCCCCATCGAGATCGCCGCGGTGATCGTGTGGCAGGTCAACGACTCGGCCGAGGCCGTCTACAACGTGGACGACTACGAGAGCTTCGTGCACATCCAGTCGGAGTCGGCGCTGCGCAACATGGCGACGAGCTACCCGTACGACCAGCACGAGGAAGGCCAGGTCTCGCTGCGCAGCCACGCCAACGAGATCAGCCAGCACCTGCGCGACGAGCTGGCCGAACGCCTCGGCGACGCCGGCGTGAAGGTCATCGACGCGCGCATCAGCCACCTCGCCTACGCGCCGGAGATCGCCCAGGCGATGCTGCAGCGCCAGCAGGCGAACGCGATCATCGCCGCGCGCACCCGCATCGTGTCCGGCGCGGTCGGCATGGTCGAGATGGCGCTGGCCGAGCTGCAGAAGAACGGCGTGGTCGAGCTCGACGAGGAGCGCAAGGCCAACATGGTCAGCAACCTGCTGGTGGTGCTGTGCGGCGACCGCGCCACGCAGCCCATCGTCAACGCGGGCTCGCTGTACTGATCCGGCCATGGCGGAGAAGAAGGCCTATCCGCTGCGCATCAATGCCGAGGTCCTCGCGGCCGCGCAGCGCTGGGCCGACGACGAGCTCCGCAGCCTCAACGCGCAGATCGAGTACGTGCTGCGCGACGCATTGCGCAAGGCCGGCCGGCTGAAGCCGGCCGGCGAAGACGACGACAAGGGGGAGACACGATGAGCGCGACCACCACCGGACCCACGTCCGCGCCCGCCGCGGCGTGGAAGCCCGACCTCAAGACCGCCCTCACCTGGGGCCTGCTCGCCGGCCTGTCCGCGGTGGCGGTGCTGCCCTACATCCTGCGGCACTCGCCCGAAGCCCTCGCCCGCACGCAGATGCCGTTCGCGGCGGTGGCCGCGCTGCAGGGCCTGCAGGCCTTCGTGCTGCTCGGCCTGCTCGCGCTGTTCGGCCTGCGCATGGGCCATCGCGTCGGCCTCGGCAGCCCGCTGCTGCAGCGCTTCTACGGCGCGCCGGTGGACGTCTCGCGCGCGGCGCTGCGGCCGTGGCACTCGATCCTGCTCGGCGTGGTCGCCGCGCTGGCGATCCTCGGGCTCAGCCTGGTGCTCGACCCGATGCTGCCGCCGAAGCTCAACGCCGCGGCGGCCGAGGCCGCACCCGCGGCGAAGTCGGCGATCGAGGGCTTCCTGGCCTCGTTCTACGGCGGCATCGCCGAGGAACTGCAGCTGCGCCTGTTCCTGATGACGCTGCTGGTGTGGCTGATGACGCTGGCCGGCAAGCACCGGCCGAAGCCGGCGCTGGTGTGGGCCGCGATCGTGATCGCCGCCATCGCATTCGGCCTCGGCCACCTGCCGATGGCTTCGAAGATCTGGGGCCTCGACGGCTTCGTGGTGTTCCGCACCGTGCTGCTCAACGCCGTCGGCGGCGTGGTGTTCGGCTGGCTGTACTGGAAGCGCGGCATCGAGATGGCGATGCTCGGCCACTTCAGCGCGGACATCGTGCTGCACGTGCTCGCGCCGCTCGCGGCGGCGCCGCTGGCATGAGCCACTGCGCCCCGCCCTCGCCGGCGCGCGATCCGCGGCTGCAGCTGGAGCCGCCGTCGCCGCGCGCGTTCATCGTGCTGGCGGTGCTGGTCGTCGGCCTGCCGCTGCTGGGCGAGATCGCGGGCGGCCCGATCGGCCACAACCTGCCGGTCGGCGGCGTGGCCGGGCGCCTGCTCGGGGCGGCGGTCATGCTGGCGGTGGCGGGCGCGGCCTACGCGGTGCTCGCGCTGGCGATGCGCCGCCATCGCATCGCGCTCGATGCGGGCGGCATCGAGGTCGCCACCAGCTTCTACCGCCGCCGCCTGGCCTGGGACGAGCTGCGCCTCGACGCGGCGCGCGTGGTCTCGCTCGACGAGCGCCCGGAGCTGCGCCCGGCGATGAAGTCCAACGGCATGGCGGTGTTCGGCATGCGTAGCGGCTGGTTCCGCACCCGCCGCTTCGGCCGCCTGTTCGTCGCCACCACCGGCGGCAAGCGCCTGCTGTGGCTGCCGACCACCAAGGGCTACGACCTGCTGCTGCAGCCGCGGCAGCCCGCGGCCCTGCTCGACGCGATCAAGGCGCTGGGCGCGGCCGCGCCGGGCATGGCGCCGGGGCGCGGCGGCCGCTAACCTCGGCGCATGCGCGCCGCCGACCTCCTGCTCAACACCCCGCGGATCGAGGTCTGGCCGGCACGCCTGCTGCGCGCGCGGGCCAGCGCCGATGCCCGCGCCATCGCCCGCGCCGACCAGGTGATGCGGCGCAAGCGCGACGGCCGCTACCTCGCGGTGGTCGCGCGCGGCGTGCTGCAGCCGCTGCGCCCGGCGTTCCGCAACGCATCCGGCGTGGCTGAAGCGCTGCATGCGCTGCGCCACGCCGGCGTGCACCGCCGCCCGGGCGTGGACGCCGTGCCCACCCTGCCGCTGGACCGCCTGCACGAGCGGCTCGCGGCGCTGGGGCTCGACGCCGATGCGTATTCGCAACGCACCGGCCTGGCACTGGTGCCCGAACCCGCGTGGCTGGCATTCGCTGGCTTCGACCGCTTCGGCCGCCCGCTGTGGCTACGCGCCGACGCCGCGCGCGCCTGGACGGCGATGCAGGTGGCCGCGCTGCGCGACGGCGTGGTGCTGGAGGCGATCTCCGGCTACCGCAGCCACGACTACCAGCTCGGCATCTTCGAGCGCAAGCGCGCGCGCGGCCAGGCGGTGGAGGAGATCCTCACCGTCAACGCCGCACCGGGCTACAGCGAGCACCATGCCGGCACCGCGCTGGACATCGGCACGCCGGGCGAGCCGCCGGCGGAGGAATCCTTCGAGGCCACGCCGGCCTTCGCCTGGCTGCAGGCCAACGCCGCCGGCCACGGTTTCGCCCTGAGCTACCCGCGCGGCAACCCGCATGGCATCGCCTACGAGCCGTGGCACTGGGGATGGGGACGGAGGTAATTAAAAAAGGGACAGAGCGGCGCGCGCTTGGCGGTACCATGGCAGGGGTCGGGCCCCTCGGCTCCGTCCCTTTTTTAATTACCTCCGTCCCCCGAATGAACGACACCGTCCGCCCCGCCTTCCACGGCTTCGAGCAGATCCCGCTGCGCGAGTACGCCGAACGCGCCTACCTCGACTACTCGATGTACGTGGTCCTGGACCGCGCCCTGCCCTTCCTCGGCGACGGGCTGAAGCCGGTGCAGCGCCGCATCATCTACGCGATGAGCGAGCTCGGCCTGGGCGCCGCGGCCAAGCCCAAGAAGTCGGCGCGCACCGTCGGCGACGTCATCGGCAAGTACCACCCGCACGGCGACAGCGCTTGCTACGAGGCGCTGGTGCTGATGGCGCAGCCGTTCTCGTACCGCTACCCGCTGATCGACGGCCAGGGCAACTTCGGCTCCACCGACGACCCGAAGTCGTTCGCCGCGATGCGCTACACCGAGGCCAAGCTCACCCCGATCGCCGAGGTGCTGCTCGGCGAGCTGGGCCAGGGCACGGTGGACTGGACGCCGAATTTCGACGGCACGCTGCAGGAGCCGGCGTTCATGCCGGCGCGGCTGCCGCACCTGCTGCTCAACGGCACCACCGGCATCGCGGTGGGCATGGCCACCGACATCCCGCCGCACAACCTCAACGAGGTCGTCAGCGCCTGCGTGCGCCTGCTCGACGACCCCGACGCGAGCGTGCGCGACCTGTGCGGGCACGTGCGCGGCCCGGACTACCCGACCCAGGCCGAGATCATCACCCCCGCCGCCGACCTGGTGGCGATGTACGAGACCGGCACCGGCAGCGTGCGCGCCCGCGCCACGTTCGTGAAGGAGCAGGGCAACATCGTGGTGACGGCCCTGCCCTACCAGGTGTCGCCGTCGAAGGTGATCGAGCAGATCGCGCAGCAGATGCGCGCCAAGAAGCTGCCGTGGCTGGAGGACATCCGCGACGAGTCCGACCACGCCAACCCGGTGCGGGTGGTGCTGGTGCCGCGCTCCAACCGCGTGGACGCGGAACAGCTGATGGGCCACCTGTTCGCGACCACGGACCTGGAGAAGAGCTACCGCGTCAACCTCAACGTCATCGGCCTGGACGGCAAGCCGCAGGTCAAGGACCTGCGCTCGCTGCTGGTGGAGTGGCTGCAGTTCCGCACCGACACCGTGGTGCGGCGCCTGCGCCACCGCCTGGACAAGGTCGAGCGCCGCCTGCACCTGCTGGAAGGCCTGCTGGTCGCGTTCCTCAACCTCGACGAGGTGATCCGCATCATCCGCACCGAGGACGAGCCCAAGCCCGTGCTGATGCAGCGCTTCGAGCTCAGCGAGGAGCAGGCCGACTACATCCTCGACACCAAGCTGCGGCAGCTGGCGCGGCTGGAGGAGATGAAGATCCGCGGCGAGCAGGACGAGCTGGACAGCGAGCGCGACCGCATCATCGCCACGCTCGGCAGCAAGGCGAAGCTGAAGAAGCTGGTCAAGGACGAGCTGCTGGCCGACGCGAAGAAGTTCGGCGACGCGCGCATGTCGCCGCTGGTGGCGCGCGAGGCCGCGCAGGCCATCGACGAGGCCGAACTGGTGCCGAGCGAGCCGGTGACCATCGTGCTCAGCGAGAAGGGCTGGGTGCGCGCGGCCAAGGGCCACGACGTGGACGCCGCCGGGCTGTCGTACCGCGAGGGCGACCGGCTGCTGGCCGCGGTGCGCGGGCGCAGCACGCAGCAGGTGGCCTTCATCGATTCCACCGGCCGCAGCTATTCCACCGCCGCGCACACCCTGCCCTCGGCGCGCGGCAACGGCGAACCGCTGACCGGACGCTTCTCGCCGGCGGCGGGCGCGACGTTCCAGGCGGTGGCCACGGGCGACGCCGACACGCGCTTCGTGCTCGCGTCCTCGCACGGCTATGGCTTCGTCACCCGCTTCGAGAACCTGCTGTCGCGGCAGAAGGCCGGCAAGGCGCTGCAGTCGCTGACGCCGGGCGCGCGCGTGCTGCAGCCGGCGCTGGTGGGCGACCTCGCGACCGACCGCATCGTCGCGGTCACCGCCGCGGGCCACCTGCTCGCGTTCCCGGTGTCGGAGCTGCCGGAGCTCGACAAGGGCAAGGGCAACAAGATCATCGACATCCCCAAGGCCAAGCTCGGCACCGAGCGCGTGGTCGCCGTGGCCGCGGTCGGCCCCGGCCAGTCGCTGCTGGTGCGCAGCGGGCAGCGCACGATGACGCTGTCGTTCAAGGACCTCGACGGATACCTGGGGTCGCGCGCCACCCGCGGCGGCCTGCTGCCGCGCGGCTGGCAGAAGGTGGACGGGCTCGAGGTGGAATGAGCGCGGTGTCGCCCGCGGAACTGCGCGCCGCGGCCCGGCGCGGTGCCTGGACGGGCACCACCGCCGGCCATTGCGCGGGCTTCCAGCAGGCGAACCTGGTGATCCTGCCGCAATCGGCGGCGGCCGAATTCGCGGCGTTCTGCACGCGCAACCCCACGTCCTGCCCGCTGATCGAGACCACGCCGCCCGGCGACCCGGTGCCGGCCTTCAGCGCGCCCGGGGCCGACCTGCGCACCGACGTACCGGGCTACCGCGTGTACCGCCACGGCGCGCTCGCCGAACGGCGCGAGGACATCCGCGAGCTGTGGCGCGACGACCTGGTCGCCTTCCTGCTCGGCTGCAGCTTCACCCAGGAACACGCGCTCATCGCCGCCGGCATCCCGGTGCGCAACGTCGAGCGCGGCACGCTGGTGCCGATGTACGTTTCGAACGTCGCCTGCCGGCCGGCGGGCCGCTTCCACGGGCCGATGGTGGTGAGCATGCGCCCGATCCCGCCGGCGCTGCTCGACCGGGTGCGCGCGATCTCCGCGCGCTACCCGCACGCCCACGGCGCGCCGGTGCACGTGGGCGACCCCGCGGCCATCGGCATCGCGGACCTGCAGCGCCCCGACTTCGGCGAGCCCGTGCCGGTCGAACCCGGCGAAGTCCCGGTGTTCTGGGGCTGCGGCGTCACCCCGCAGGCCGTGGCCATCGCCTCCGGCGTGGACTTCATGATCACCCACGAGCCGGCGCGCATGTTCGTGACCGACCTGCCGGCCGATCCTGCGGGCGTCGCAGGCTAGGTTTTCCTCGAGGAGCATCGCCCATGCAACCGGACTACTGGCTCGAGCGCTGGCGCGAATCGCGCATCGGCTTCCACCAGGCAGCGCCCACGCCGATGCTGGTGGCGCACTGGCCGGCCGTCGGCGCCGAGGCCGGCAGCCGGGTGTTCGTGCCGCTATGCGGCAAGACCCACGACATGGCCTGGCTCGCCGGCCAGGGGCATCGCGTGCTCGGCGCGGAGCTGTCGCCGCTGGCGGTGGCCCAGTTCTTCGAGGAACAGGGGCTCGCCGCCGCCACGCGCGAGGCCGACGATGGCGTGCACCACGTATCGGGCCCGATCGAGCTCGTGCAGGGCGACGTATTCGCGCTGGAGGCCGCCACCCTCGCCGATTGCACCGCGGTCTTCGACCGCGCGGCGCTGATCGCCCTGCCGCCGGAGATGCGCCAGCGCTACGTGCGCGAGGTCTACGGCCGCCTGCCTCGGGGCTGCCGCGGCCTGCTGGTCACGCTGGAGTACCCGCAGCACGAGAAGGCCGGCCCGCCGTTCGCGGTGCCGGAAGAGGAAGTGCGGACGCTGTTCGGGGACCGTTGGCAGGTCACGCTGCTGGAGCGGCAGGACATCCTCGACCAGCAGCCGGCGTTCCGCGAGGAAGGGGTCACCGCCCTCGCCGCCGCAGCCTACCGGCTGGAACGACGCTGACGCACCGCCACGGGCGCCGTTACACCGGCGCCGCCTCGTGCACGCCCGACACCGCGCGCCCCGACGGATCCGCCATCTGCGCGAAGGCGGCGTCCCAGGCGATCGCGGCGGGCGTCGAGCAGGCGATCGACTTGCCGCCCGGCACCGTGTGCGCGCAGGCCTCGCCGGGATAGTGGCGCTCGAAGAGGTCGCGGTACCAGTAGGCTTCCTTGGTGGCGGGCGGGTTGTGCGGGAAGCGCTCCGCCGCGCGCGCAAGGTCGTCGTCGGCCACCAGGGCTTCGGCGTGGGCCTTGAGGCCGTCGATCCAGCCGTAGCCGACGCCGTCGCTGAACTGCTCCTTCTGCCGCCACAGGATTTCGTCGGGCAGCGCGCCGGCGAAGGCCTCGCGCAGCACCGCCTTCTCGATGCGGCGGCGGCCGTCGGCGCCGGTGCCGACCATCTTGTGCGCGGCGTCCATGCGCATCGCCGCGTCCACCACGTCCACGTCCAGGAACGGCACCCGCGCCTCCACGCCCCAGGCCATCATCGCCTTGTTGGCGCGCAGGCAGTCGTACAGGTGCAGCGCGTCGAGCTTGCGCACCAGCTCCTCGTGGAAGGCGCGCGCGTCCGGCGCCTTGTGGAAGTAGAGGTAGCCGCCGAACAGTTCGTCGCTGCCCTCGCCGGACAGCACCATCTTCACCCCCATCGCGCGGATCCGCCGCGCCAGCAGGTACATGGGCGTGGACGCGCGCACGGTGGTGACGTCGTAGGTCTCGATGTGGCGGATCACTTCGGGGATCGCGTCGATGCCCTCCTCCAGCGTGTAGGTGAAGCCGTGGTGCACCGTGCCCAGCGCCTGCGCCGCGACCTGCGCCGCGGCGAGGTCGGGCGAACCCTCCAGGCCGATGGCGAAGCTGTGCAGGCGCGGCCACCAGGCCTCGCCGCGGTCGTCCTCGTCCACGCGCCGGCGCGCGAAGCGTGCGGCGCAGGCGGCCACCAGCGAGGAATCCAGCCCGCCCGACAGCAGCACGCCGTAGGGCACGTCGCCCATCAGCTGGCGGTGCACCGCGGCCTCGAGCGCTGCGCGCAGGCCTTCGCGGTCGGCGGGCACGCCCTGCACCGCGTCGTAGTCGCGCCAGGCGCGGCGGTACCAGCGCACCGGCGCATCGCCGGCGGCGCTGTCGTACACGTGGCCCGGCGGGAACGGCGCCACGTCCTCGCACAGGCGCGCGATCGCCTTCATCTCCGAGGCCACCCACAGCCGGCCATCGGCATCGTGGCCCCAGTACAGCGGGCAGATGCCCATGTGGTCGCGCGCGACCACGATGCGGCGCGCGTCGCGGTCCCACAGCGCGAACGCGAACATGCCGTTGAGCTTCGCCAGCCACGCGGCCGGGGCCTCGCCGTCGCGGTGCAGCGCGTTGAGCACCTCGCAGTCCGAGCCGGTGGTGAAGCGGTACGGCGTGGCCAGGCTGCGCTGCAGTTCGCGGTGGTTGTAGAGCTCGCCGTTGACCGCCAGCACCAGGCCGCCGTCGGCCGAGCGGATCGGCTGGGCACCGCCGGCCGGGTCCACGATGGCCAGGCGTTCGTGCACCAGCAGGGCGGCCGGCTCGGCGTGGACGCCGCTCCAGTCGGGGCCGCGGTGGCGCTGCCGGGCGGACAGGGCCAGCGCCAGCGGGCGCAGCGGGGTGAGGTCGGCGCCGGGGCGCAGGTCGAAGGCGGCGAGGATGGAGCACATGGCGGGGTCCTGGGGCGGTCGTGGTGGTTTCGGGGTTTTCCGCAGGCACAAGCGACGAGGCCCGCACTTCGCAGTGCGGGCCCCGGTTCGATGAGCGCGGATGACGCGCGCGCTAATCGCCGACCCGCGGGGGGCTGGCGTTGTTGCGGTTGTTGTTGCGGGCAAAGGCGCGGGTCATGGGCCGAGCATGCATGAAGCGGCCGTGGGGCCGCAACTCCCCCTGCGACGGCGGCTATGCTTGATCGGGACCTTGGGGAGGAAACGGCATGCGTCCGATGCAGGCGGCGTGGGTGCTGGCGGTGGTGCTCGGGGCAGCGGCCTTGTCGCTGCGCAGCGGGCAGGCGCCGGAGCCCGTGCCCCGCGCCGCGCCGCCCGAGGTGTTCTCCGGCGAGCGCGCGATGGAGGTCGCGCATCGCCTGCTGGGCGACGGACGCCCGCATCCGGTCGGCAGCGCGGCCAACGCCGTGGTGCGCGACCGCCTCCTCGCCCAATTCGAGCGCATCGGCATCCCGGCCGAGGTCCGCCGCCGCTTCGCCTGCGGCGCATGGTCCTGCGCCACCGTGGAGAACGTGCTCGCGCACCTGCCCGGGGCCGCATCGCACGACGCGATCCTGCTGACGGCCCACTACGATTCGGTCCCGGCCGGCCCGGGCGCCGCGGACGACGGCGCCGGCGTCGCGGCGGTGGTCGAAGCCGCGCGCGCGTTGAAGGCGGGCGCGCCGCTCGCGCGCGACGTGTGGTTCCTGCTCAGCGACGGCGAGGAGGTCGAACTGCTGGGCGCCCACGCCTTCGCCCGCGAGCCCGAGTTCGCCGCCATCGGCTGGGTGCTCAACGTCGAAGCGCGCGGCGGCACCGGCCCGGCCTGGCTGATCGAGATGCAGCCGGGCAACGCCGGCGTAGTCGCCGCCGGCCGCCGTGCGCTGCCACGGCCCGTGGGCACGTCGCTCGACTATGAGATCTACAAGCGCCTGCCGAACGACACCGACTTCAGCGTGTACCGGATGCAGGGACGCGGTGGCGCCAACTTCGCGGTCGCGCGCGGCGCCGCCCGCTACCACACGCCGCTCGACGACCTCGCCCACCTCTCGCCCGGTTCGGTGCAGCACCTCGGCGACAGCGCGGTGGCGCTGGCCCGCGAATTCGCGCGGACGCCACCGGAGCGGCTGCGGTCCGCCCGCGACGCGGTGTTCCTCCATCCTTTCGCGTGTTTCCAGCTGGCGTGGCCGGTCGCCTGGAACGGGTGGCTGCTCGCGGCCGGGCTGTCGGGATGGCTGGTGCTGGCCTGGCGGACCGTGCGGCGCGGCGATGTGCGCGCAAGTGCGTTGGCCCTGGGCTGTGCCGTGGCCGTCGCCTGGTGGCTCGCGGTGCTGCTGCCGGCCTGGCTGCTGGCGCGCCTGCTCGGCGCGCTTGGCGCCACGCCGGCGGAATGGACGGCGCAGGGAGGCGCGCTGGCGGCGTGCTTCGCATCGCTGGGCGCCGGATGGGCGGCCTGCCTCGCGTGGCGGGCGCCGGCGTCGCGCTGGCAAGGCGCCTTCGCCGGCCTGGCGGCGATGACGCCGTTTGTCCTGCTGGCGTCGGCGGCCGTCCTCTGGATGCCGGGCGCAAGCTTCGGCGGCCTGCTGCCGCTGCTCGCGCTGGCCATCGTCGGCAACCTGGCGCCGCGCCGGGTCGCGTCGTGGTCGGGCGCTGCCGCCGCGTTGGCCGCGGTGGCATGGACGCCCTACGTCGCGCAGATGTACGACGCGATCGGCCGGGACGGCCTGGTCGCGACGGCGCTGCTGGCCGCACTTGCGACCCTGCCCTTGCTGCCGGCGATCGCCGCGTTCGGCCGCCGGGCAAGGCTCGCGGCGGTGCTGGCGCTGCTCGCGGTGGCGGGATTCGCGAGCGTTGCCGTGCTGCGCCCGGCCTTCGACGCGTCGACGCCGCGCACCCTCAACCTGGTGCTGGCCGGCGAGGACGGGAAGCCTTCCCGGCTGCTGGCATCGCCGCTGTCCGAAATCCCCGCGCCGTTGCTCGCCGCGCAGGGCTTCGAGGATCGGCCCGTCGCCGCCCTGCCGTTCAGCGCGCGGCGCTACCACCCGGGCGTGGCAGGCCCGCCGCTGCAGGCGCCGGCCTTCGAAATCGTTTCCGACGAGCGCGCCGGCGGAAGGCGTCGCCTGGCATTGCGCCTGCTGCCCGCGCGGGACGGCGACGAGGTCACGCTGCACCTGCCTGCGTCCGTCGCGAAGGATTCGGTGCGGGTCGACGGCGTGCCGTTGGCTGCCTCGCGCCGGCCCTGGCCGCACAGCGTGTCGTCGCTGCGCACCCCGTCGTCGGGCGTGGTCGTGGCGTTCGACGTGGATGCAGCGGCCGCGTTCGAGGCCTATCTCGTCGGGGGGCGGAGCGGCGTCGAATCCCTGCCGTCCAGCGTCGCGGACCGGGATCGCATGGGCGTCCCGCAGCACGGCGGCGATCGCACCCTCGCCTGGCGCAGGCTGCTCATTGCTCCGGCGCCGGGCGCCTGATCAGGCGGGCCAGGAGCGACAGGTACAGCTCGGGCAGCGCTTCCAGCTCCGCGACGGACACGCACTCGTCCACCTTGTGGATCGTGGCGTTGACCGGGCCGACCTCGATGCACTGCGCGCCCAGCGGCGCGATGAAGCGCGCGTCGGAGGTGCCGCCGCCGGTGCTCTCCTCCGGCGGCGCACCGGCGAAGCGCGCCAGCACCTCGCGCGCGGCGGCGCGCAGCGGGCCGTCGGGGGTGTAGAAGGGCTCGCCGACGCGGTGCCAGTCCACGTGGAAGTCGAGGCCGTGCCGGCGCAGCACGGCCTCGCACTCCGCCTCGAGGCGTCCGGCGGTCCAGTGCGGGTTGTAGCGCAGGTTGAACAGCACCTGCAGCTCGCCCGGGATCACGTTGTGCGCACCGGTGCCGGCATGGAGGTTGCTGACCTGCAGCGAGGTCGGCGGGAAACGCTCGTAACCTTCGTCCCAGCGACGTGCGACCAGCTCGGCCAGCGCCGGCAACGCCTGGTGCACCGGATTGCGCGCCTGGTCGGGATAGGCCACGTGCCCCTGCACGCCACGCACCGTGAGCACGGCCGAAAGCGAGCCGCGCCGGCCCACGCGCAGCAGGTCGCCGAGCACCGCCTTCGACGACGGCTCGCCGGTGATGCACCAGTCGATGCGCTGGCCGCGTCCGCGCAGCACTTCGGCCACGCGGCGCACGCCGTCCACGGCGTCGCCCTCCTCGTCCGAGGTCAGCAGCAGCGCCACCGTGCCCGGGTGGTCCGGATGCGCGGCGACGAAGCGCTCCAGCGCGACCACGAACGCGGCCACGCTGCCCTTCATGTCCGCCGCGCCGCGTCCGTACAGCACGCCGTCGCGCACCTCCGGCACGAACGGATCGCTGGACCAGGCCTCGCGCGGGCCCGGCGGCACCACGTCGGTGTGGCCGAGCAGCAACAGCACCGGTCCTTCGCCGCTGCCGTGCGTGGCCCAGAGGTTGTCCACCGCGCCGAAGCGCAGGTGCTCGCAGGCGAAGCCCGCGCGCTGCAGCCGCTCGGCGAGCAGCGCCTGGCAGCCGGCGTCGTCCGGCGTCACCGAGGGCCGCAGGATCAGCTCCTTCGCCAGCGCCAGCACTTCGCTCGTCATCGCCTCAGCCCTGCCCGAACCGCGCCTTGAACGCGTTGTCGCTGAAGCCCTGCGTCACCTTGCCGTCGGCGGTCACCACCACCGGCCGGCGGATCAGCTGCGGGTGCTCGCGCAGCAGCAGCTTCCACTCCGCATCGGACTCCGGCGCCTTGCGCGCCGGGGGCAGGTTGCGCCAGGTGGTGGACGACTTGTTGACCATCGCGTCCCAGCCGCCGAGCGCGTCGCGCCAGGCCAGCAGCGTCTCCGGCGACTGCCGCGCCTCGCGGTAGTCCACGAAGCGGTGCGCCACGCCGAAGCGTTCCAGCCACTTGCGCGCCTTGCGGCAGGTGTCGCAGTTGGCCAGGCCGTACAGCGTCACCGCCGCCGGCTCGTCCGCCGCGGCCGGCGCCGCCGTCTTCACCACGCGCAGGCTCATTCCGCCAGCCCCCGCAGCAGTTCGTTCACCGAGGTCTTGGCGCGGGTCTTCGCGTCCACCTTCTTCACGATCACCGCGCAGTACAGCGAGTGCGAGCCGTCCTTCGCCGGCAGCTGGCCGGACACCACCACGCTGTACGGCGGCACCCGCCCGTAGCTGATCTCGCCGGTGGTGCGGTCGTAGATCCGGGTGGACTGGCCGATGAACACGCCCATGCCGATCACGCTGTGGTGCCCCACCACCACGCCCTCGACGATCTCCGAGCGCGCGCCGATGAAGCAGTGGTCCTCGATGATCGTGGGCTGCGCCTGCAGCGGCTCGAGCACGCCGCCGATGCCGGCGCCGCCGGACAGGTGGCAGTGCTTGCCAACCTGCGCGCAGGAGCCGACCGTGGCCCAGGTGTCCACCATGGTGCCGGCGCCGACCCAGGCGCCGATGTTGACGAAGCTCGGCATCAGCACCACGTCCTTGCCGATGTAGGCGCCGCGGCGCGCGATCGCGCCCGGCACCACGCGCGCGCCGAGCTTGCGGAACTTCGACTCGTCGTACTCGGCGAAGCGCGCCGGGATCTTGTCCCAGAACGGCGCCGGGTCGGCTTCCACCACCTCCATCTCGCGGGTGCGGAAGTACAGCAGCACCGCCTTCTTCAGCCACTCGTTGACGGTCCAGCCGCCCTTGCCGTCCGGCTCGGCGACGCGGAACTCGCCGCTCTCCAGGCCGTCGACCACGCGCTCCACGGTCGGGCGCGTCGAACCCTCGATCTCGTCGATGGTGAGCATGGTGCGCCGTTCCCAGGCGCTCTCCACCATGAACTTCAGCTCCGCGACGCCGGGGCCCTGCGGCACCGGCTTCTTCCTCGCGGCCTTCTTCGCCGGCTTCTTCCTCGCGGCGGCAGGCTTCTTGTCGCTCATGCGTGCGTTTCTCCTTCGAGGCAGGCCTGCAGCGCGTCGCGCAGCGCCTGCCGGGTATCGTCGGCCAGCGGCCGGTCGTGTTCGTCGCTGATCTGGAAGACGTCCTCGGCGCGCTCGCCGAAGGTGGCGATGCGCGCGTCGTGCACGCGCAGGCGCTGGCCGCGCAGCACGCGGCTCACGTCGGCGAGCAGGCCCGGGCGGTCGGTGGCGACCAGGCTCAGCACGGTGCGGCGGCCGTCGGCGCTGGTGTCGAAGCCGACCTGCGGCACCAGCCGGAAGTGGCGCAGGTGCCGCGGCTGCGCGCGCCGCGCGGGACGGATCGCGTCGAGGTCCGGCTGCGCGAGCGCGGCGCCCAGCCGCCACTCGACCTCGCCGGCGCCCACCACGCGCTGGCCCTCGGCGGGCAGCACCTCGAAGCTGTCGAACACCAGCCCGCCCGGCCCCACCAGCAGGCGCGCCTGCTGGATCGCCAGCCCCATGCGGTCGAGCGTGGCCACGATGGCGGCGAACAGGCCGTCGCGGTCCGCGCAATGCACGAACACCTCGAGCGCGCCGGCATGCTGCACCAGCGGCCGCGCGCGGACCACGGTGTCGCCGGGCGCGGCCTCGCGCAGCGCCAGCGCCTGCCAGGCGATGGTGCCGGGGCGGCCGCGCAGGAAGCCGGTGTCGGGCATGCGTGCGAACAGCGCGTCCACGGTCGCGTCGTCCAGGCCCTGCTCGCGGAGCTGCGCGCGCGCCGCCTTGCGCACCTCGCCCATGCGCTCCTCCGCCGCGAGCGGATGCTCGAGGCCGCGGCGCAGCGCCAGGCGCGTGGCGGTGTACAGGTCGGCGAGCAGCCGGTCCTTCCACGCGTTCCACAGCTTGGGCGAGGTGCCGGCGATGTCGGCGCAGGTGAGCAGGTACAGCAGGTCGAGGCGCTCGCGGTCGGCCACTTCGGTGGCGAAGCGGTGGATCACGTCGGGGTCGGCGATGTCCTGCTTCTGCGCGGTCACCGACATCAGCAGGTGCCTGCGCACCAGCCATTCGACCAGCGCGGTGTCGCCTTCCGACAGGCCGTGCGCGGTGCAGAAGGCATGCGCGTCCACCGCGCCCAGCTCGGAATGGTCGCCGCCGCGGCCCTTGGCGATGTCGTGGAACAGGCCCGCCAGCAGCAGCAGTTCCGGCTTGCGCAGCCGCGGCCGGACCTCGTGCGCGATCGCGAAGCGCGGGTCGGGCTCCGGCGCGGCGAAGCCGGCGATGTTGCGCAGCACCGCCAGCGTGTGCTGGTCCACGGTGTACACATGGAACAGGTCGAACTGCATGCGCCCGGACACCCGGGCGAACGCCGGGATCCAGCGCCCGAGCACGCCGAGCCGGGCCATGCGCGCCAGCGTCTCCTCCGGCTGCGGGCCGCGCAGCAGCGCCAGGAACGCCGCGCGCTCGGCCTCGCCGGCGTCGGTGTACGCCGGCAACCGCGGCAGCGATTCGGCCAGCGCGCGGGCGCTGCGCGAATGCAGACCGCGCAGCCCGGGATGGGCGGCCCAGGTGGCGAACAGCGCGAACACCTCGCCCACGTCGCGCGGCCAGTCGCGCGAGACCGCGTGCAGGTAGCCGCGCCGCGATTCGAACAGCGCGTCGATCGGCTCGGGCGCGGCCTCGCCCTCGATCTGCTCCTCGAAGCGCTGCAGCAGGCGCTCGTTGATGCGCAGCACCAGCGCGGCGCTGCGGTAGAAGCCCTGCATCATCTGCTCGACGGCGAGGCTGCCCGGCGCGTCGGCGTAGCCCAGGCGCCCGGCCAGGGCCTTCTGGTGGTCGAAGCGCAGGCGCTCCTCGCGCTTGCCGGCCACCAGGTGCAGGCCGAAGCGCAGCCGCGACAGCGCGCGGCGTTCGCGCTCCAGGGTGGCGAACTCGTCGGCACCGAGCTGGCCCAGCGCCAGCAGCGGCTCCAGCCCGCGCGCGCCGAGCACGCGCAGCGCCATCCAGCGCAGCGTCTGCACGTCGCGCAGGCCGCCGGGGCCTTCCTTCAGGTTGGGCTCGAGGTTGTCGCTGGTGTCGCCGAAGCGCGCGTGGCGGGCGCGCTGCTCCTCGCGCTTGGCGGCGAAATATTCCGCCGCCGGCCAGGCGCGCGAGGGCGCGACGGCCTCCGCGAGCGCCGCGGCGTCGGCGTCGGACGCGCACAGCGGCCGCGCCTCCAGCAGCGCGGTGAGCACGGTGATGTCGGCGCGCGCGGCCTCGGTGCACTGCGCGGCCGAGCGCACCGCGTGGCCGGCGGGCAGGCCCGCGTCCCACAGCAGCGCGAACAGCCGCGACAGCGCGTCGTGCCAGCGCTGCTGCGCGTCGGGCTCGGCCAGCACCAGCACGTCCACGTCCGATTGCGGGAACAGCTCGCCGCGGCCGTACCCGCCCACCGCGAACAGCGCCAGCGGCGCCTCGCCGGGAATGCAGTGCAACCAGGCCTCGCGCACCAGCGCGTCCACGGCCTGCGTGCGCGCCGCCAGCAGCGCGTCCACGTCCTCGCCGCGGTCGAAGCGCGCCGCGAGGGCGGCGTCGGAGGCGGCGAGCGAGGCGCGCGCCGCGGCGCTCCAGTCCGCGGCGGCCGCCATGCTCACAGGTCGTTGTCGTCGCCGGGGACGCGGGTGAGGATCTCGACGCCGTCGGCGGTGACGGCGACGGTGTGCTCCCACTGCGCCGAGAGCTTGCGGTCCTTGGTGACCACGGTCCAGCCGTCCGGCAGCACGCGCGTGCGGCGGTCGCCTTCGTTGATCATCGGCTCGATGGTGAAGGTCATGCCCTCGCGCAGCACCATGCCCTGCCCCGGGCGGCCGTAGTGCAGCACCTGCGGCTCGTCGTGGTACACCTGCCCGATGCCGTGGCCGCAGTACTCGCGCACCACCGAGAAGCGCTGCGCCTCGGCGTATTCCTGGATGGCGTGGCCGATGTCGCCCAGGGTCGCGCCCGGCTTCACCGCGCGGATGCCGCGGAACATCGCCTCGCGGGTGGCCTCCACCAGGCGCCGCGCCATCACCGACGGCTCGCCGACGTAGTACATGCGGCTGGTGTCGCCGTGCCAGCCGTCCTTGATGACGGTGACGTCGATGTTGAGGATGTCGCCGTCCTTCAGCACCTTCGATTCGCTCGGGATGCCGTGGCAGATGACGTTGTTGACCGAGGTGCAGACCGTGGCCGGGAAGCCGCGGTAGCCGAGGTTGGCCGGGATCGCCTTCTGCACGTTGACGATGTGGTCGTGGCAGATCCGGTCGAGCTCGGCCGTGGTCACCCCGGGCTTCACGTAGGGGGCGACCACCTGCAGCACCTCGGCGGCCAGGCGGCCGGCGACGCGCATCTTCTCGATCTCCGCGGGGGTCTTGATGGCGACGGTCATCCGGGGATTATCGCCCATTCCGGCCCCCGGCCGGCCCCGGCCCGGCCCGCCGGACCCCCTGCGGTTGCCCCCAAGTGGCTGAACCGGCTACAATTCCGCGGCTGACCCGGGCCCCAGGCCCGCCAGGCCGCCCACGGCGGGCGTCACCGCCGAATACACACCCGTCCGCCACAGCCCATGCCGGGGTGCTTCCGCGAGGAAGTTCGGCCATGGAAGCGGACGGGGAGGCCCAACCCCGGAATCCACGGCGCGCCGCGAGGCGGGCCACCGCCCACCACCCTTCCGGGCGGCGGATTCCCCATCGAGAGAGCAAAGCAATGCCCCAGATCACCATGCGCCAGATGCTGGAAGCCGGCGTGCACTTCGGCCACCAGACGCGCTACTGGAACCCGAAGATGGCCCCGTACATCTTCGGCGCCCGCGGCAAGATCCACATCATCAACCTCGAGAAGACCGTGCCGCTGTTCGGCGACGCGATGAACTTCATCTCGGGGATCGCGCAGAAGCGCGGCATCGTCCTGTTCGTCGGCACCAAGCGCAGCGCGCGCGACGCGATCAAGGAAGAGGCCGAGCGCTGCGGCATGCCGTACATGACCCAGCGCTGGCTGGGCGGCACCCTGACCAACTTCGCCACCGTGAAGAAGTCGGTGCAGCGCCTGAAGGAGCTCGAGGCCGCCGAGACCGACGGCAGCTTCCAGAAGCTGGTCAAGCACGAGGTACTGGGCCTGCGCCGCGAGCGCGAGAAGCTCGAGGCCTCGCTGGGCGGCATCAAGGACATGAACCGCCTGCCCGACGCGCTGTTCGTGGTGGACATCGGCCACGAGGACATCGCGATCAAGGAAGCCCGCAAGCTCGGCATCCCGGTCGTGGCCGTCGTGGACACCAACTACGACCCGGCCCTGGTGGACTACCCGATCCCGGGCAACGACGACGCGATCCGCGCGGTGCAGCTGTACGCCCGCGCCGCCGCCGACGCCGTGCTCGAGGGCAAGGCCGCCGCGCCGCAGGCCGCCAGCGTGCGCGAGGAAGAGTTCGCCGCCGAGGGCGAGGCCAAGCCGGCCCGCCGCGCGCCGCGCAAGTCGGCGAAGAAGGCCGACGGCGCCGCCGAGGAAGCGCCCGCCGCCGAGTGACCCGGCGCTGGGCCGACCCGGGGTCGGCCCAGGCGTCCTGCCGAAAACACGAGCCGGCCACGGGCCGGCTCCACATCCACAGAATTCGAGGGATCCCCACGTGGCAGACATCACCGCTTCCCTGGTCAAGGAGCTGCGCGACCGCACCGGCGCCGGCATGATGGAGTGCAAGAAGGCGCTCACCGAGAACAACGGCGACATCGACGCCGCCGCCGAGTGGCTGCGCAAGGCCGGCCTGGCCAAGGCCGACAAGAAGGCCAACCGCGTCGCCGCCGAGGGCCGCATCGCCGCCGCCCAGGCCGGCGGCAAGGCCGTGCTGGTCGAGGTCAACTCCGAGACCGACTTCGTCGCCAAGGACTCCAACTTCCTCGCCTACTGCGAGGCCGTCGTCAAGGTCGCGCTGGACGACGGCGCGCAGGACGTGGACGCGCTCAAGGCGGCGAAGCTGCCGACCGGCGAGACCGTCGAGGAAGGCCGTTCCGCGCTGATCGCCAAGGTCGGCGAGAACGTGCAGGTCCGCCGCATGGCGCGCCTGGAAGGCGACAACGTCGCCGCCTACGTGCACGGCGGCAAGATCGGCGTGCTGGTCGCGATGAAGGGCGGCGACGCCGAGCTCGCGCGCGGCATCGCCATGCACGTCGCCGCGATGAACCCGCCCTACAACAAGGCCAGCGACGTGCCGGCCGAGTTCGTGGCGAAGGAGAAGGAGATCGAGCTGGCCAAGCTGTCCGAGAAGGACCGCCAGAAGCCGGCCGAGATCCTCGAGAAGATCATCGGCGGCAAGATCGCCAAGATCGTCAACGAGGTCAGCCTGTACGGCCAGCCCTACGTGCTCGACACCAACCAGACCGTCGAGGCCGCGCTGAAGGCCGCCGGCGCCGAGGTCGTGTCGTTCGTGCGCCTGGCCGTCGGCGAGGGCATCGAGAAGCAGGTGGACGACTTCGCCGCCGAAGTGATGAAGCAGGCCGGCCTGGCCTGATCCATCCCGCAGGGAAAAGCCCCGCTCCGGCGGGGCTTTTTCTTTTGCGCACGGCGGCGGGTCAGTCGCGGCGCGCGGTCTCCCGCCGCGGCAGCTGCGTGGGCCAGCCGCCGGCCATGGCCTTGTACAGCGCGACCAGGCTCTCCGCGCTGCGCGTGCGCGCCTCGGCGAACGCATCCTGCGCCTGCAGCCGCGTGCGCTCGGCATCGAGCACTTCGAACAGCGCGGCCGCGCCGGCTTCGTAGCGGATGCGCGCCAGCTCCGCGGCGCGCGTGCTGTCGGCCGCGGCCTGTGCCAGGTGCGCGTCGGACTCGCGGGTGCGGCCGTAGCGGACCAGCGCGTTCTCCACGTCCTCCAGCGCGAGCAACACGGACTGCTGGTAGCGCGCGAGCTCGGCGTCCGCGTCGGCGTCCGCCGCGGCGATGCGCGCGCGCACGCGCCCCACGTCGAGGAACGACCAGTCCACGCCCAGGAACGCGAGCCGCGCCTGGCTGTCGCGCTCGAACAGCGCACCCGCGTCGGCGGCCTGGCTGCCGACCAGGCCGCCGAGGGTGAAACGCGGGAACAGGTCGGCGGTGGCCACGCCGATGCGCGCGGTGGCCGCGTGCAGTCGCCCAAGGTGCGCGCCTTCGTGGACTTCCTGGTCGAACGGCTCAGCTTCGACGCCGACTACATGCAGGTGCTGTGCCCCGACGCGGCCGCGCGCTGCGCCGCCGCCGGCGACCCCTGCGCGGTGTCGGCCGAGGTCGCCGCGGAGATCGCCCAGGCCGTGGACCGGCACCGCGAGGCGCCCGCTCCGGCCCCCGCCGAGGTGCCCGAAGCCGTGTGACGGCGCCCGCGCGGGCTCCGCTACAATCCCCGCGATCCCCCGCCCGGAGCCCGCCATGTCGCAACTCGCCTACCGCCGCGTCCTGCTCAAGCTGTCCGGCGAGGCGTTGATGGGCGACGAGGACTACGGCATCGACCCGAAGGTGATCGGCCGCCTCGCCCGCGAGGTGGTCGAGGCCCAGCAGGCCGGCGCGGAGGTCGCGCTGGTGATCGGCGGCGGCAACATCTTCCGCGGCGCGGGCCTGGCCGCGGGCGGCATGGACCGCGTCACCGGCGACCAGATGGGCATGCTCGCCACGGTGATCAACGCGCTGGCGATGCAGGACGCGCTGGAGAAGCTCGGCGCCAAGGCGCGGGTCATGAGCGCGATCAAGATCAACGACGTGTGCGAGGACTACATCCGCCGCCGCGCCATCCGCCACCTCGAGAAGGGCCGCCTGGTGATCTTCGCCGCCGGCACCGGCAACCCGTTCTTCACCACCGACTCGGGCGCCGCGCTGCGCGCCATCGAGATCGGCGCCGACCTGCTGCTGAAGGCGACCAAGGTGGACGGCGTGTACGACAAGGACCCGAAGAAGCACCCGGACGCCAGGCGCTACTCGAAGCTGACCTACGACGAGGTGCTGGCCCGCGACCTGCAGGTGATGGACACCGCCGCGTTCGCGCTGGCCCGCGACAGCGACCTGCCGCTGCGCGTGTTCGACATGTCGCAGCCGGGCACCCTGCTGCGGATCCTGCGCGGCGAGGACATCGGCACGCTCGTCCAGGGGCGCGGCGCGCAATAGTGTCCGCGCCGGCGCGGCGCCACAATCCGCTCCATGCCCGGCCACCACGACGCCCACGCCCATCCGCGCGGCACCGCGACCCGCGCGTTCGCGCTCGCCACCCTCGCCAACCTCGCCTACACCGCCGTCGAGGCGGGCTACGGCTTCGCCACCGATTCGCTGGCGCTGCTGTCGGACGCCCTGCACAACCTCGGCGACGTGCTCGGCCTCGGCCTCGCCTGGGGCGCCGCGGCGATGGCGCGGCGCGCGCCCACCGACCGCCACACCTACGGCTGGCGCCGTGCCACCCTGCTCTCGCCGCTGGCCAACGCGGTGCTGCTGGTCGCCTTCGCCGGCGCGCTGTCCTGGGAGGCCGTGCGCCGCTTCGGCGCGCCGCCCGAGATCCCGGCGATGCCGGTGATGGTGGTCGCGGCGGTCGGCATCGCCGTGAACCTCGGCGCGGCCTGGCTGCTGCGCGACGGCCCGGGCCACCACGCCCACTCGCACGACCTCAACCGCCGCGGCGCGTTCCTGCACCTGGTGGCGGACGCCGCGGTGTCGCTGGCGGCGGTGCTCGCCGGCGCCGGCATGCTCGCCTTCGGCTGGCACTGGCTGGACCCGCTCACCGCGCTGCTGGTGGGCGCGGTGGTGGCGGTGGGCGCCTTCGGCCTGCTGCGCGACGCCTTCAACGCGGCGATGGACGCGGTGCCCGCCGGCCTCGACCAGGCGCGGGTCCGCGCCTGGCTGGCGGCCCAGGAGGGCGTCGTGGCCGTGCACCACCTGCACATCTGGTCGCTGGGCGCGGGCGAGATCGCGATGACCGCGCACCTGGTGCGCGCGCCGCGCGAGGACCACGACGCCTTCCTCGACCGCGTCCACCACGGGCTGGACGCCGAATTCGGCATCAACCACCCGACCCTGCAGGTCGAATTCGGCGGCGCCTGCCACGACCGCCACGACCGGGCCCCGCACGGGCACTGACCGGAGCCGCCGCGGGGGCCGCGGGGCGCGGCCCCTTCGCTATACTCCCGAGGCTGAGTTGCAGGCCCCGGAGCCATGACCATGATCAACGAGATCCACAAGGACGCGCAGGCCCGCATGGCCAAGAGCATCGAGGCCCTGCGCCACGCGCTGGTGAAGGTGCGCACCGGACGCGCCTCGACCGCGCTGGTCGAGCACCTCAAGGTCAACTACTACGGTTCCGACGTGCCGCTGTCGCAGGTGGCCAGCATCGCCGTCGCCGACGCCCGCTCGCTCACCATCACGCCGTGGGAGAAGCAGATGGTCGGCGCGGTCGAGAAGGCGATCCTCGGCTCCGACCTCGGCCTGACCCCGAACACCGCCGGCACCGTCATCCGCCTCAACCTGCCCGCGCTCACCGAGGAGCGCCGCAAGGAACTGACCAAGGTGGTGCACGCCGAGGGCGAGGACGCCAAGGTCGCGATCCGCAACATCCGCCGCGACGCCAACCACCACGTCAAGGAACTGCTGAAGGACCGCAAGATCAGCGAGGACGAGGCGGCGCGCAGCGAGGCCGAGGTCCAGAAGCTGACCGACAAGGCGATCAAGGAAGTCGACGAAGTGGTCAAGGCGAAGGAACAGGAACTGATGGCGGTCTGAGCGGCGGCCCGCCGATGTCGTCGCCCCCGTCCGCGAAGGTGCCGCGCCACCTCGCCGTCATCATGGACGGCAACGGGCGCTGGGCCGAGCAGCGCCACCGCCCCCGCGCCGTCGGCCACCGCGCCGGCGCCCGCGCCGTGAACCTGTGCATCGACTTCTGCCTCGACAAGGGCATCGGGGCGCTCACCCTGTTCGCGTTCTCGAGCGAGAACTGGGGCCGGCCCGAGGACGAGGTCGGCGCGCTGATGAAGCTGTTCATGAACGCCCTCGACCGCGAGGTGGACGAGCTGCACCGCCGCGGCGTGCGCATCCGCTTCATCGGCGAGCGCGCGCGCTTCGCCACGGGGATCCGCGCGCGCATGGACGAGGCCGAGCGCCGCACCGCCGGCAACGCCCGCCTCGCGCTCAACATCGCGGCCAGCTACGGCGGCCGCCAGGACATCGCCGCGGCCGCCCGCAGCCTGGCCGAGGACGTGGCCGCCGGCCGCCTGCGCCCGGAGCAGGTGGACGAGGCCCTGTTCGGCACCCGCGTGGCCCTCGCCGACCTGCCGCCGCCGGACCTGTTCATCCGCACCGGCGGCGACCAGCGGATCAGCAACTTCCTGCTCTGGCAGCTGGCCTACACCGAGCTCTGGTTCACGGGGACGTTGTGGCCGGAGCTGGATGCGGAGACACTGCAGCGCGCGCTGGACGATTTCGCCCGGCGCGAACGCCGCTTCGGACTCACCGGCGCCCAGGTCGCGGGCGCCCAGAACGGGATGGCCCCTGCATGACCCGCACCCGCGTGCTCGCGGCCCTCGTCCTCACCCCCGCGGCGATCGCGGCGATCCTGCTCATGCCCACGCCCTGGCTGGTCGCGCTGGCCGCGATCGTGTTCCTGGCGGGCCTGTGGGAATGGTTCCGCCTCGCCGACGTCGAGGACACGTTGGCGCGCACCGCGCTGCTGGTGGCGAACCTGGCGCTCATGGTCGCCCTCGTCTGGGCCTCGCGCACCAGCCACGGCCTGAGCTACGCGTTGCTGTGGATCATGGTCGTGGTCGGCGTCGCGTGGTGGCTGCTGGCGCTGCTGTGGCTGCGCCACTTCGACTTCGCGTCCAACCACGAGGCCTGGGGCCGGGTGTTCAAGCTCGGCGCGGGCACGCTGGCGATCGTGCCGGCGTGGTGCGCGCTGGCGGTGCTGCACGGCGCGGAGCCCGACGGCCACCGCTGGCTGTTCGTCGCGCTCGCGATCGTGTGGGCCGCCGATTCCGGCGCCTATTTCGCCGGCCGCCGCTTCGGCAAGCGCAAGCTCGCGCCGCGCATCAGCCCCAACAAGACCATCGAAGGCCTGCTCGGCGGCGTCGCCTGCGGCCTGGTGGTCGCGCTCGCGTTCGCGCCGCTGGCCGGGGCCACGTTGCGGCAGCTGCCGGCGGTCGCGCTGGTGGCGATCGTCGCGGTGCTGTCCTCGGTGGTGGGCGACCTGTTCGAGAGCCTGCTCAAGCGCCACGTCGGCGCCAAGGATTCGGGCGACCTCATCCCCGGCCACGGCGGCATCCTCGACCGCATCGACGGCGTGGTCGCGGCGCTGCCCGCGTTCGCGCTCGGCAAGGCGCTGATGGGCTTCTGAGGTGGAGAGCGACGCAGGCATCCGCCGGGTCGCGGTGCTCGGCGCCACCGGCTCCATCGGGACCTCCACGCTGGACGTGGTCGCGCGCCATCCGGGGCGCCTGCGCGCCACCGTGCTCGCCGCGGGCAGCCGCGTGGACGCGCTGCTGGCGCTGTGCGCCGCGCACCGGCCGCTGCATGCGGTGATCGGCGACGAAACGCTCTACCCCGCGCTGCGCGACGGCCTGCGCGACGCCGGCCTCGGGACGCGCGCGCATGCCGGCGACGCGGCCCTGCAGGCGCTGGTCGCGGGCGACGACTGCGACACCGTCGTCGCCGCGATCGTCGGCGCCGCCGGCCTGCCCTCGACGCTCGCCGCCGCGCGCGCCGGCAAGCGCCTGCTGCTCGCGAACAAGGAATCGCTGGTGCTCGCCGGCGAACTGCTGGTGGAGGCCGCGCACGCGGCCGGCGCGCTGGTGGTGCCGGTGGACAGCGAGCACAACGCGATCTTCCAGTGCCTGGGCACGGCAGGCGGGCGTGCGACGGGAGACGGAGAACTGCGGCGGATCGTGCTGACCGCGTCCGGCGGCCCGTTCCGGGGCTGGACGCGCGAACGCATGCGCGACGTGACGCCGGCACAGGCGGTGGCGCATCCGAAGTGGTCCATGGGGCCGAAGATCTCGGTGGATTCGGCCACGCTCATGAACAAGGGCCTCGAGGTGATCGAGGCGCACCACCTGTTCGGCCTGCCCGGCGCGCGCATCGACGTGCTGGTGCATCCGCAGAGCCTGGTGCACTCGCTGGTCGAATTCGCCGACGGCTCGACGCTGGCGCAGCTCGGCCTGCCCGACATGCGCACCGCGCTCGCGGTCGGCCTCGGCTGGCCGGGGCGCATCGCCTCCGGCGTCGAAGGCCTGGACCTGCTCGCCCACGGCCGGCTCGACTTCGAGGCGCCCGACCGCGGGGCCTTCCCCTGCCTGGGCCTGGCCTACGCCGCGCTCGAGGCCGGCGGCACCGCCCCGGCGGTGCTCAACGCCGCGAACGAAGTGGCGGTTTCATCCTTCCTTCAGGGGCGCATCGGTTTCCTGTCCATCCCCGCCCTCGTCGAGGCGTGCCTGGAGGCGCTCCCGCCCGAGCCCGCGTCCTCGCTGGACGTCCTGCTGGCCGCGGACGCGCAGGCGCGCGCGCTGGCGCAGGCGCGCATCGCCACCGGGACCCTTTCCCCATGAGCAGCTTCTTCGGTTCCCTCTGGTGGATGGTCGTCAGCCTCGGCGTGCTGGTGACCTTCCACGAATTCGGCCACTACTGGGTGGCGCGCCGCTGCGGCGTGCGCGTGCTGCGCTTCTCCGTGGGCTTCGGCAAGCCGCTGTGGCTGCGGCGCGGCCGCGACGGGACCGAATACGCGATCGCCGCGATCCCGCTCGGCGGCTACGTGCGCATGCTCGACGAGCGCGAGGGCGACGTGCCGGCGTCGCAGCGCGCCGAGGCCTTCAACAACAAGCCGGTGGGCAGGCGCATCGCGATCGTCGCCGCGGGGCCGCTCGCCAACCTGCTGCTGTGCGTGGCCCTGCTGTGGGGCATGTTCGTGATCGGCCGACCCGACTACCAGCCCGTGGTGGGCCAGGCGACGGGCCTCGCCGCGCAGGCCGGGCTGGCGCGCGGCGACACCTTGCTCTCGGTGGACGGCAACGGGACGCCCACCTGGAGCGAGGCCGCGCTGGCCATCGCCAACGCCGCCATGGACCGCCGCGACGTGCCGCTGCAGGTGCGCACCGGCGGCGGCGCGCTGGCCGACCGCACGCTGCCGCTGTCGCGCCTGCCCGAGGGCGCCGGCCAGGCCGAGGCGATGCGTGCGGTCGGGCTGGTGCCGCGCTTCCAGCTGCTGCCGCCGGTCGTGGGCCGCATCGAGCCGGGGTCGCCGGCCTGGGGCGTGCTGGCCGAGGGCGACCGGATCACCGCCATCGACGGGGTCGAGGTCGAGGCCTTCGAGCAGATCCCGGCGCTGGTCCAGGCGCTGGACGGCCGCGTCGCCATGGTGGAAGTGGACCGCGAGGGCGACCGGCTGGCCCTGGAGATCGCCCCGCGGCGCGCCACCGACCCGCAGTTGGGCGGCCGCTGGGTGCTGGGCTTCGCGCCCGCCCCCGCCGAACTGCCGCCCTACGACGCGACCCTGCGCGAATCGCCGCTCGCCGCCGTGCCGGCGGCCCTGCGCGAGACGTGGAAGCTCGGCCGCGATTCGGTGGCGATGATCGGGCGGCTGCTGACCGGCCGCGCGTCGGTCGAGAACATCTCCGGGCCGATCTCCATCGCCCGCTACGCGAACGCCTCGGCCCAGCTCGGCCCGGCGTGGTTCCTGAACTTCCTGGCCCTGTTGTCGCTCAGTCTTGCGGTGATCAACCTGCTGCCGATTCCCGTCTTGGACGGGGGACACCTGCTGTATTACCTTATCGAACTCGCCAAGGGCAGCCCGCTGGGCGAGCGGGCGATGGTCGCGGGCCAATATGTCGGGCTCGCGCTGCTGGCCGGCCTGATGGGGCTGGCGTTCTACAACGACATCCTCCAACTGCTCCGCTGACGCCCCCCAACCGGAAGTGACGATGACGCGACTCCCCCCACGCCGCCTGCTCGTCCTCGCCCTCGCCATGGCGGCGTCGGCCCCGGCGCTCCCCGCGCTGGCCCAGGAGGCCGCCACGCCGTTCGCACCGCCGGCGGCCGCGCCCGCGCCGGAGCCGGCGCAAGGCTTCATCGTGTCCGACATCCGCGTGGACGGCCTGCAACGCGTGCCGGCCGGCACGGTGTTCACCTACCTGCCGATCGAGCGCGGCGACCGCGTGGACCAGGCCCGCGTCGCGGAGGCGATCCGCTCGCTGTACAAGACCGGCTTCTTCGAGGACGTCCGCGCCGACCGCCAGGGCGACATCCTGGTGATGACCGTGGTCGAGCGCCCGGCCATCAACAAGCTCACCATCGTCGGCAACAAGGACATCAAGACCGAGGACCTGTCCAAGGGCCTGAAGGACATCGGCCTGGCCGAGGGCGAGACCTTCAACCGGCTGAGCCTGGACCGGGTGGTGCAGGAGCTCACCCGCCAGTACAACAACCGCGGCAAGTACAACGTCGCGATCAGCCCGACGGTCACGCGCCTGGACCGCAACCGCGTGGACGTCAACATCGACATCAAGGAAGGCAAGGCGGCCAAGATCCGCCACATCAACATCATCGGCAACGAGACGTTCCCTCAGGAGCAGATCGTGGCCGGCTGGGAGTCGAAGGAGCACAACTGGCTGAGCTGGTACAAGAGCGACGACCAGTACTCGCGCGAGAAGCTCTCCGGCGACCTCGAGAAGCTCAACTCGTTCTACCTCGACCGCGGCTACGTGGACTTCAGCCTCGACAGCGCCCAGGTCGAGATCAGCGGCGACCGCCGCGACATGTACATCGTCGCCGGCATCTCCGAGGGCGACCAGTACCGCATCTCCAAGGTCGAGGTGAACGGCGACACCGTCCTGCCCAAGGAAGAGGTGGAGAAGCGCCTGTTCGTGCGCGAGGGCCAGGTGTTCTCCCGCCGCCTGCTCGACGTGACCTCGGACGCGATCGCGCTGACCCTGTCCAACATCGGCTACGCGTTCGCGAAGGTGGACGTGATCCCGGAGGTGGACCGCGACAAGCGCACCGTGGGCATCACCTTCAACGTGGTGCCCGGCCCGCGGGTCACCGTGCGCCACATCGTGTTCAAGGGCAACAACCGCACCGCCGACGAGGTGATGCGCCGCGAGATGCGCCAGTTCGAGGGCGCCTGGTACTCGCAGGCCGCGATCGACCGCTCGCGCGTGCGCCTGCAGAACCTGGGCTACTTCGAGACCGTCGAGGTCGAGAAGACGCCGGTCGCCGGCACCAACGACGCGGTGGACGTGACCTTCACGGTCAAGGAGACGACGTCGGGCAGCTTCATGTTCGGCATCGGCTACTCGCAGCTGAGCGGCGTCAACACCTCGGTGTCGCTGTCGGAGAACAACTTCCTGGGCACCGGCAACCGGGTCGGCATCGCCGCCTCGCGCAGCTACTACCAGGACGCGTACAACTTCTCCTTCACCAACCCCTACTTCACCGACAGCGGCGTGTCGCTGGGCTACAACCTGCGCTGGAGCGAGTTCGACTACTCCAACTTCAACGTCGCCCAGTACTCGACCCGCTCGTTCGCGGCGCAGGCCATCCTCGGCCTGCCGATCACCGAGTGGGACGGCTTCTCGGTGATGTTCGGCGTGGACAGCAACGAGATCGTGCCGTCCTTCGGCGCGACCCCGACCGAGATCACGGACTACATCAAGGCGGTCGGCCAGTACACCTTCCACGCCTGGCGCACCCAGGTGGGCTGGGCGCGCGACACGCGCAACGACTACTTCATGCCCAGCGTCGGCAGCTACCAGCGCGCCACCCTCGAGGTCGCGCTGCCCGGCTCGACCGTGCAGTACTACAAGCTGGAGCTCGAGTACTCCAAGTACTGGGCGCTCTCGCCGTCGCTGATCCTGCGCACCGGCCTGAACATCGGCTACGGCGACAGCTACGGCGACTCGATCTCGCGCAACATCTGCTACACGCCGCCGACCCCGCCGACCGAGGAAAACCCGAACCCGCCGCCGCCCCCGCCGGGCAGCGACCCGTGCTTCCCGGATTCGCCGGACTTCGAGAAGACGGTCACCGCCGACGGCCTGCCGTTCTTCGAGAACTTCTACGCGGGCGGCATCAACGCCAGCGGCCGGGTGCGCGGCTTCGTGGACAACACGCTCGGCCCGCGCGCCACCAACCAGTACGGCTTCTCGCGCCCGATCGGCGGCTCGCTGAAGACAGTGGGTTCGCTGGAGCTGTTCTTCCCGCGCCTGTTCGACACCAACGCCGCGCGCATCTCGGCGTTCCTGGACTTCGGCAACGTCTACAAGGACTGGGACAGCTTCGACGCCGGCCTGATCCGCGCCTCCACCGGCGTGGCCCTGCTGTGGCGCTCGCCGATGGGCCCGATCTCGATCAGCTACGCGATCCCGCTGCGCAAGCAGCCGTTCGACGAGCCCGAGCGCCTGCAGTTCACGTTCGGCGGGCAGTTCTAGCGGCGGCCGCGATGGAATACACCGCCGCGCAGCTCGCCGAACGCTTCGGCCTGGCCGTGCACGGCGACCCCGCCGCCCGGGTCTCGGGCGTGGCCACGCTGGCGCGCGCCACGCCCTCGCAGCTCTCCTTCCTCGCCAACCCGCGCTACCGCGCGCAGCTCGCCGACAGCCGCGCGGGCATCGTCGCCATGCGCGCCGAGGACGCCGAGGGCTACGCCGGCACCGCGCTGGTCGCGCGCGATCCCTACGCCGCGTTCGCGCGCATCGCCGCCCTGTTCGAGGCGCGCGAGGCGGCGGCGCCGGGCGTGCACGCCAGCGCCGTCGTGGACCCCACCGCGAAGGTGGATCCGGGCGCGCACGTCGGCCCGTTCGTGGCGATCGGCGCGCGCAGCGTGGTGGAAGCCGGCGCGATCCTCGGCCCCGGCTGCGTGGTGGGCGAGGACTGCGTGGTCGGCGCCGGCAGCGAGCTGGTCGCGCGCGTCACCCTGGTGCGGCGGGTGCGCCTCGGCCGGCGCGTACTCGTGCATCCGGGCGCGGTGCTCGGCGCCGACGGCTTCGGCCTCGCGCTCGACCGCCCCGAAGGCGGAGAGCCGCGCTGGCTCAAGGTGCCGCAGCTCGGCGGCGTGGTGGTCGGCGACGACTGCGAGATCGGCGCCAACACCACCATCGACCGCGGCGCGCTCGACGACACCGTGCTCGAGGAGGACGTGCGCCTGGACAACCAGATCCAGGTGGGCCACAACGTCCGCATCGGCGCCCACACCGCGATGGCGGGCTGCTCGGCGGTGGCCGGCAGCGCCCGGATCGGCCGCTACTGCCAGATCGGCGGCGGCGCGGGCGTGCTCGGCCACCTCGAGATCTGCGACCGGGTCACCGTGACCGCGATGAGCCTGGTGACCCACTCGATCCGCGAGCCGGGGGAGTACTCCTCCGGCACGCCGCTGATGGAGAACCGGGCCTGGCGCAAGGCCGCGGCCCGCTTCAAGCAGCTCGACGCCCTCGCCCGCCGGCTCGCCGCCGCTTTGGGCGATAATCGCGGCCAGGCCTAGCAAGACCAGGAAGGACCCGTGGAAAACGTGCAACTGCCGCTCGACGCCATCGGCATCCAGAAGCTCCTGCCGCACCGCTACCCCTTCCTGCTGGTGGACCGGGTGGTGGCGTTCGAGCGGGGCGCGAGCATCCGCTGCCTCAAGAACGTGACCATCAACGAGCCGTTCTTCCAGGGCCACTTCCCCGCCCAGCCGGTGATGCCGGGCGTGCTGCTGATCGAGGCGCTGGCCCAGGCCGGCGGCCTGCTGACCCACCTCTCGAGCATCACCGATTCGGCCGGCAAGGTCTTCTACCTGGTGAAGGTGGACAACGCGAAGTTCAGCCGCATGGTGGTGCCGGGCGACCAGCTCGAGCTGTGCGTGACGCTCAAGCGCACCATCCGCAACATGGCCCTGTTCGAGGGCGTGGCGAAGGTGGACGGCGAGCAGGTCGCCTGCGCCGAGATCCTCTGCGCGGAAGCGAAGTGACCATGGACGCCGCGCCGGGCATCCACCCCAGCGCAGTGGTCGATCCCTCCGCGCGGATCGGCGAGGGCGTCTCGATCGGCGCGTTCACCATCGTCGGCCCCGGCGTCGAGGTCGGCGACGGCACCTGGATCGGCCCGCACTGCAGCGTGCACGGCCCGACCCGCATCGGCCGCGACAACCGCATCCACGGCCACGCCGCGATCGGCGGCGATCCGCAGGACAAGAAGTTCGCCGGCGAGCGCACCGAGCTGGTGATCGGCGACCGCAACGTGATCCGCGAGTACGTCACCATCAACCGCGGCACCGGCAACGGCGGCGGCGTCACCCGCATCGGCGACGACAACTGGTTCCTGGCCTACGTCCACGTCGCCCACGACTGCATTGTCGGCAACGGCTGCGTGTTCTCCAACAACGCCACCCTCGCCGGCCACGTCGAGGTCGGCGACCAGGTGATCCTGAGCGGCTTCGCCGGCATCCACCAGTTCTGCCGCATCGGCGACCACGCCTTCATCGGCATGGGCGCGTTCGTCAACGGCGACGTGCCGCCGTTCGTGCTGGTGGCGCAGGAAGGCTACGGCCGCCCGCGCGGCGTCAACGTCGAGGGCCTGAAGCGCCGCGGCTTCGACCCCGGGCGGCTGGCGGCGATCCGCCGCGCCTACCGCGCGCTGTACCTCTCCGGCGCGAAGCTGGAGGACGCCCGCGCGCAGCTCGCGGACATGGCGCGCGACAGCGCGGACGTGCGCGCGCTGCTCGACTTCATCGACGCCGGGCAGCGGCCGCTGCTGCGATGAGCACGCAGGCGCCGCGGATCGCCCTGGTCGCCGGCGAGGCTTCCGGCGACCTGCTCGGCGCCGGCCTGGTGGCGGCGATCCGCGAGCGCCATCCGGACGCCGCGTTCGCCGGCGTCGGCGGCGACGCGATGCGCGCCGCGGGCGTGGACACCTGGCACGACGCGGGCGAGCTGGCGGTGATGGGCCTGGCCGAGGTGCTGGCGCACCTGCCGCGGCTGCTGCGCCTGCGCCGCGGGCTGCGCGCACGGCTGCTCGACTGGAAGCCGGACGTGTTCGTCGGCATCGACGCGCCGGACTTCAACCTTGGCCTGGAGCGCGCGCTCAAGCGCCGTGGCGTACGGACGGTGCATTACGTGAGCCCGTCGGTGTGGGCCTGGCGCGAGTCGCGCGCGGAACGGATCGGGCGCAGCGCCGACCGCGTGCTGTGCCTGTTCCCGATGGAGCCAGAGATCTACGCGCGGCACGGCGTGGACGCGCGCTTCGTGGGGCATCCGCTCGCCGACGCGATCGCGCTCGAGCCCGACCGCGCCGGCGCGCGCGACGCGCTCGGCCTGCCCTTCCACGCGCCGGTGCTGGCGCTGCTGCCGGGCAGCCGGCTCGGCGAGATCGCGCGCATGCTGCCGCCGTTCCTGGAGGCCGCCGCGCTGGTCGCGCGCGACGTGGACGACCTGCAGGTCCTGGTCCCCGCCGCCAACGCCGGGTGCCGCACCGCCATCGAGCGCGCGCTGTCCGGCGCCCGGCCCCCGGCGCCCCGCGTCCGGATCCTCGACGGCCAGGCCCAGCAGGCCATGGTCGCCGCCGACGTCGTCCTGCTCGCCTCCGGCACCGCCGCGCTCGAGGCGATGCTGTGCAAGCGGCCGATGGTCGTGGGCCATCGCATCGCGCCGTCCACCTACCGGCTGGTCAAGGGCCTGGGCCTGCTGAAGTCGCGCCACGTCAGCCTGCCCAACGTGCTCGCGAACGAGGCGCTGGTGCCGGAGCTGCTGCAGGACGACTGCACGCCGCCGAAGCTCGCGGCGGCGGTGCTGGCCTGGTTCCGCGACCCGGAGGCCGTGGCCGCGCTGCGGCCGCGCTTCCGCGCCATCCACGAGACCCTGCGCCGCGACGCGTCGGCGCGCGCGGCGGAGGCGGTGCTGGCATCATGAGCGGCATGGACCTCGCAGCGCCCGCCACGGCGACCAGCACGCTCTTCGCCGGCGTGGACGAGGCCGGGCGCGGCCCGCTGGCCGGCCCGGTGGTCGTGGCGGCGGTGGTGTTCCCGCCGGGGCGCACGCCGGTGAACGGGCTCGACGACTCCAAGCAGCTCGACGAGGCCAGCCGCGAGAAGCTGTACCCGCGCATCGTCGAGCGCGCGCTGGCCTGGCACGTGGTGTTCGTGGACGTGGCCGAGATCGACCGGCTCAACATCTACCACGCGACCATGCACGGCATGCGCGAGGCGCTGCGCGCGGTCTGCGCCGCGCTGGCGCAGGGCCCGCACGCGGGCTGTCCGGTGGAGGCGCGCGTGGACGGCAACCGGGTGCCGCACGGCCTGCCCTGCGCCGCGCGCGCCATCGTCGGCGGCGACGCGCTGGACCGCGCGATCATGGCCGCGTCCATCCTCGCCAAGGTCTCGCGCGACCGGCACATGCGCGAGCTGCACGCGCAATGGCCGGAGTACGGCTTCGACGCGCACAAGGGCTACAGCACGCCGGCGCACCTGGAGGCGCTGGCGCGGCTCGGGCCCTGCCCGGCGCACCGCCGCAGCTTCGCGCCGGTGCGCGAAGCGCTGCAGGGACCGGACCTGTTCGCTGAATGCGCGCCGGCGCTCGCGCCCGCCTGAACACCGCGGAAACGCACCGGAAGTCAGGCCGACTTGCGGCGCATCCCCGGCGCGTTGCAACGGCGCATGCTTCGCATGCATCCCATCAGGAAGCCCCCACGCCTGAGGAGGAACGTGCCATGCGTGCCGCGTACCCACCGTCCACCGAGAACGCACTGCCGGTCACGGAGTTCACGTTCGAGCAGGGGCTCGCGCCGAAGCCCGACCCGGAAGCCGTCGCCGGCTTCGACGCGCTGCTCGCCAGCCTCGATCCGGACACCGCCCGCCGCGTGCTGCGCGAGTGCCTCGCCGAGATCGCGCTCTGGCAGCACCACCTGCGCGTGCAGGAGAGCCGCTACGCCAGCGAGGACCCGCGCCCGCAGGCGCTGTTCCGGATCGGTTGAGCGCGGGCCGCCTGCCCGCGCCCGGCCGCGTCCGGGCCGCGCCCGCGCGGCGCCCGATGTCAACCCTTGTCCGCCCCCCGGGCGGGGGCTAGGCTCCCATGGGCCATGCCCGCCCGCTTCGTCCACCTGCACCTGCACAGCGAGTATTCGCTGGTCGACTCGACGATCCGGATCCCGGAGCTCATCGCGCGCTGCGCCGCGCTCGGCCAGCCGGCGGTGGCCGTCACCGACCACAACAACCTGTTCGCGCTGGTCAAGTTCCACAAGGCGGCCGAGGCCGCGGGCATCAAGCCGGTCACGGGCGCCGACATCCTGCTGGCGGAGGGCGACGAGCCGGCCACCCGCCTGACCCTGCTCTGCCGCGACCGCGCCGGCTACCTCGCGCTGTCGCGGCTGCTCACCCGCGCCTGGATGGAAGGCCACCGCCACGACGGGGTGGTGGTGCGCCCGCAGTGGCTGCACGAGGACAACGCCGGCCTGTTCGCGCTGGCCGGCCGCGAGAGCGAGGCCGGGCGCCTCGCCGCCGCCGGCCGCCACGACCTGGCCGCGCAGTGGCTGGCGGACCTGCAGCGCCACACCCGCGGCAACGTCCACCTGGAAGTGACGCGCACCGGGCGCGAGGGCGAGGAGGCGTTCAACGCCTTCGCGGTGCAGGCCGCCGCCGCGCGCGGCATCCCGCTGGTGGCCAGCAACGACGTGCGCTTCCTCGAGCCGTCCGGCTACGAGGCGCACGAGGCGCGCGTGTGCATCGCCACCGGGCGCGTGCTCGACGATCCGCGCCGCCCGCGCGACTACAGCCCGGAGCAGTCCCTCAAGCCGGCCGAGGACATGGCGGCGCTGTTCGCCGACCTCCCCGACGCGGTGGACAACACGCTGGCGCTGGCGACGCGCTGCAACTTCGCGCTGTCGCTGGGCAAGTACTACCTGCCGGCGTTCCCGGTGCCCTCGGACGAGACCCTGGACAGCTGGATCCGCTCGCAGGCCCGCGAAGGCCTCGCGCGCCGGCTGGAAAAGCAGGCGCCCGCGGCGGGCCACGCCCGCGAGGACTACGAGCGGCGCCTGGAGGCCGAGCTGGACGTGATCGTCCGCATGGGCTTCCCCGGCTACTTCCTGATCGTGGCGGACTTCATCAACTGGGCGAAGGACCACGGCATCCCGGTCGGCCCCGGCCGCGGCTCCGGCGCCGGCTCGCTGGTGGCCTGGTCGCTGGGCATCACCGACCTCGACCCGATCCCCTACGACCTGCTGTTCGAGCGCTTCCTCAACCCGGAGCGCGTGTCGATGCCGGACTTCGACATCGACTTCTGCATGGACCGGCGCGACGAGGTGATCGAGTACGTCGCCGGCAAGTACGGCCGCGACCGCGTCAGCCAGATCATCACCTACGGCACCATGGCCGCGAAGGCGGTGGTGCGCGACGCCGGGCGCGTGCTCGGCTTCCCGTACGGCTTCGTGGACGGCATCGCCAAGCTGGTGCCGCCGACGCTGGGCATTTCGCTCGACGACGCCCTCGGCCGCACCGAGAAGTCGCGCCACGACGAGAACTGGCGTTCCGACGAGCTGATCCAGCGCTACGAGAGCGAGGACGACGTCCGCGACCTCATCGACCTCGCGCTGCAGCTCGAGGACCTCACCCGCAACGCCGGCAAGCACGCCGGCGGCGTGGTGATCGCGCCCGAGCCGCTGTCCGCGTTCTGCCCGCTGTTCGCCGAACACGACGGCCATGGCCGCGGCCGCAACCCGGTCACCCAGTTCGACAAGGACGACGTCGAGGCGATCGGCCTGGTGAAGTTCGACTTCCTGGGCCTGCGCACGCTGACCATCATCGACTGGGCGGTGAAGGCGATCAATGCGCGGCAAGGCGGCAAGGCGGGCACGGGGAACGGGGAAGCAACGTCGCCGCTCGACATCTCGGCGATTCCGCTCGACGACAAGGCGACGTACGAGCTGTTCGCGCGCGGCGACACGATCGCGGTGTTCCAGTTCGAATCGCGCGGCATGCGCGAGCTGCTGCGCCGCGCGCAGCCCGACCGCTTCGAGGACCTGATCGCGCTGGTGTCGCTGTTCCGCCCCGGCCCGATGGACCTGATCCCCGACTTCATCGAGCGCAAGCACGGCCGCGCCGAGGTGAAGTACCCGCACCCGCTGCTGGAACCGATCCTGGCGCCGACCTACGGCGTGATCGTGTACCAGGAGCAGGTGATGCAGACGGCGCAGGTGCTGGCCGGCTACTCGCTCGGCGGCGCCGACCTGCTGCGCCGGGCGATGGGCAAGAAGAAGGTCGAGGAAATGGCGAAGGAGCGCGCCAAGTTCGAGGAAGGCGCGCTCCGCACCCACGGCATCCCGCCGCAGGTCTCCGGGCCGATCTTCGACCTGCTGGAGAAGTTCGCCGGCTACGGCTTCAACAAGTCGCACGCCGCCGCCTACGCGCTGGTGTCGTACCAGACCGCGTGGCTGAAGGCGCACTACCCCGCCGAGTTCATGGCCGCGGTGCTGTCCAGCGACATGGACAACACCGACAAGGTGGTGGGTTTCCTCGACGAGGCGCGGGCGATGGGCCTGGTGGTGCTGCCGCCGGACGTCAACGCCTCGACCTACATGTTCGAGGCGATCGACGCCGACGCGGGCGAAGGCGCGCGCGGCACCATCCGCTACGGCCTCGGCGCGGTGAAGGGCGTGGGCCGCGGCGCCTGCGAGGCGATCGTGGAGGAACGCGGGCGCGGCGGCCCGTTCGCGGACCTGCTCGACTTCTGCCGGCGCGTGGATTCGACCAAGCTCAACAAGCGCGCGCTGGAGGCGTTGGTCAACGCCGGCGCGCTGGATGCGCTCGGGCCGAACCGCGCCTCGCTGATGCTGCAGCTGCCGGAGGTGCTCAAGGCCACCGACCAGCTCGCGCGCGAACGCGAGGCCGGCCAGGTATCGCTGTTCGGCGGCGCCACCGCGGGGCCCGGGCTGCGCATCGAGCTGCCGCGCACCGACGAATGGCCGCTGCTGCAGCGCCTGCAGGGCGAGCGCGAGACGCTCGGCCACTACCTCAGCGGCCACCCGTTCGATCCCTACCGCGAGGACCTGCGCGCGCTGCTCGGCCACGACCTCGGCGACCTCGACCGCCTGTGGGCGGCGCGGCCGCAGGAAGAGCGGCGCGGCTGGCGCCAGGAAACCACCGTGGTCGTCGCCGGCCAGGTGGTGGGCGTGCGCCGCCGCGGCGAATCGCAGGCCTTCGTGCAGCTCGACGACGGCCACGGCCGCATCGAGTGCGCGTTCTTCGCCGAAGCGTGGAACGAGTACGCGCCGCTGCTCACCCGCGACCGCATCCTGCTGGTCGAGGGCGGCCTGCGCGAGGACGAGTTCAGCGGCGGCTTCTCGCTGCGCGCGCGACGCGCCTGGGACTACGTGCAGGCCTGCCCGGGGCACGCCCAGCGGGTCTCGGTGCAGCTCGACCTGCGCGAGGAAGCGGCCGTGGAGCGCTTCCTGGACGTCCTGCGCCACCACGAGGGCCCCACCCCGCTGCTGGTGGAGGCCATCACCCCCAAGGCGCGCGGGCGGCTGAGCATCAACGGCGGCCACGGGGTGCGGGCCGACGCCTCCCTGCCCGGCCTGCTGCGGGGCCTGCCGGGGGTGCGGGCGGTGCGCCTGCACCTCGCCCGGCCCTGGGGGTAAAACGCCAGCCAAGCGCGTCTCCTCCCGCGTTGCGACGCGCTGGAGGGTCAAGGAGGACGATTTCGACCGAGGCGCGGTTAGACTTGCCCGCATGAATCCGAACTACCTCGACTTCGAGCAGCCGATCGCCGACCTGGAGGCCAAGATCCAGGAGCTGCGCCACGCCAGCCATGGCGGGGCCGTGGACATCGACGCCGAAGTCCGCGCCCTGCAGGACAAGGTCCGGCAGCGCACCGCGCACATCTTCCGCGACCTGACCCCGTGGCAGGTCTCGCAACTCTCGCGCCACCCGGCGCGCCCGTACACCATGGACTACCTGCGCATCATGTGCGAGGAGTTCCAGGAGCTGGCGGGCGACCGCGCCTACGCCGACGACGCCGCGATCGTCGGCGGCCTCGCCCGCATCGACGGCCGCAGCGTGGTGGTGATCGGCCACGAGAAGGGCCGCGACACCAAGTCCAAGCTCAAGCGCAACTTCGGCATGCCGCGCCCCGAGGGCTACCGCAAGGCGCTGCGGCTGATGAAGCTGGCCGAGCGCTTCCGGCTGCCGCTGCTCACCTTCATCGACACCATGGGCGCCTACCCCGGCATCGGGGCCGAGGAACGCGGCCAGTCCGAGGCGATCGCGCGCAACCTGCTGGAGATGGCGGAGCTGCGCACGCCCATCGTCTGCACCGTGATCGGCGAGGGCGGCTCCGGCGGCGCGCTCGCGATCGGCGTGGGCGACGTCACCAACATGCTCGAGTACAGCACCTACTCGGTGATCACCCCCGAAGGCTGCGCCTCGATCCTGTGGAAGACCGCCGACAAGGCCAAGGACGCGGCCGAGCAGCTCGGCCTCACCGCGCGCCGGCTCAAGGAACTCGGCCTGGTGGACAAGGTGGTCCGCGAGCCGATCGGCGGCGCGCATCGCAACCCGGTGCAGATGGGCCGCCGGCTCAAGGCCGTGCTGCTCAACCAGCTCGACGACCTGCAGCAGGTCCCGGTGGACGAACTGCTGCAGCGCCGCTACCGGCGCCTGCGCTCCTACGGCGCCTACGAGGCGGCGTGAACCCGCTGCCGCAGCCCGCCGCGCCCGCGCGGCCGGTGCTCGCGGCCTACAGCGGCGGCCTCGACTCCACCGTGCTGCTGCACTGGCTCGCCGCGCACCCGCGCACGCACGGCGGCCTGCGCGCGATCCACGTGGACCACGGGCTGCATCCCGACTCCGGCGCATGGGCGGAGCACTGCCGCGCCACCTGCGCCGCGCTCGGCGTGCCGCTGCAGGTGGTGCGCGTGCAGGTGGCGCGCGATTCCGGCCAGGGCCTGGAGGCCGCCGCGCGCGCGGCGCGGCACGCGGCCTTCGCCGCCGAACTGCGCGCGGGCGAAGCCCTGGCGCTGGCGCACCACGCCGACGACCAGGCCGAAACCTTCCTGCTGCGCGCGCTGCGCGGTTCCGGCCCGGACGGGCTCGCGGCGATGCGGCCCTGGCGCGCCTACGGCGCCGGCTGGGCGTGGCGGCCGCTGCTGGCGACGCCGCGCGACGCGCTGGAGCGCTACGCGCGCGGACACGGCTTGCATTGGGTCGTGGATCCGTCGAATGCGCATCCGGCCTTCGACCGCAACTACCTGCGGCACGAAGTGATGCCGCGGCTGCGCGCGCGCTGGCCGCAGGCCGCGGCCGCGTTCGCCGCGAGCGCACGGCTCAGCGGCGAGGCCGCGGACCTGCTCGACGACGAGGACGCACGCCTGCTGGACGCCGCCCGCGCGGGCGGCGCGCAGGCGCTGCTGGACCTCGACGCCCTGCGCGCGCTGCCCGCGCCGCGCCGCGCGCGCGTGCTGCGGCGCTGGATCGCGGGCCTGGGGCTGCCGCCGCTGCCCGCCAACGGCATCGCGCGCATCGAGCACGAGTTGCTGCCGGCCCGCCACGACGCCAGCGCGGCGTTCGCCTGGCCGGGCGCGCGCGTGCGCCGCTGGCGCGGCCTGCTGCACGCCGGTCCGGCGCGCGCACCGCTGCCCGCGGACTGGCAAGCGCAATGGGACGGGCGCGCGCCGCTGCCGCTGCCCGGCGGCGGCAGCCTGCGCCTGGCGGGTGCCGACGGCTTCGAGGCACCGCTGCGCGTGCGTGCGCGCCGCGGCGGCGAGCGCATGCGCCTGCCCGGGCGCGCGCACCACCACACCCTCAAGCACCTGCTGCAGGCCGCCGGCGTGCCGCCTTGGGAGCGCGAGCGGATGCCGCTGCTGGAGGACGCCGGGGGCACCGTGCTGGCCGCCGGCGACCGGCTGCTGGCCGCCCCGCTGCAGGCCTGGCTGGAGGCGCGCGGCGCCCGCCTGGCGTGGACGCCATGAGCGCGCGCGCCCGCGCTAGAATCGCCGGCATGCAGAAGCAGCCGAACGCCGAATCCTCCCCGGTCGCCGACTTCGAGGCCTCGCTCGACGCGCTCGAGCAGCTGGTGGAGAAGATGGAGAAGGGCGACATGAGCCTGGAGGAATCGCTCGCCGCCTACGAGTCCGGCGTCGGCCTCTACCGCCGCTGCCAGGCCGCGCTGGAGCAGGCCGAGCTGCGCGTGCGCCTGCTGACGGATCCCGACGACCCGGCCGGCGCGCAGCCCTTCCCGCCCGCCGGCCAGGGCGCCGGCAGCGATGCCTGACGCGGGCGCCCCGCTGCCCCCGCCGGCGGCGCTGCGCTCCCGCATCGAATCGGTCCTGGAGGCCGCGCTGCCGGATCCGGCGCGCGAGCCCGCGCGCCTGCATGCCGCGATGCGGCACGCGGTGCTCGGCGGCGGCAAGCGCATGCGCGCGCTGCTCGCCTACGCCACCGGCCATGCGTTCGGCGCGCCGCTCGGGGCGCTGGACGACGCCGCGGCCGCGGTGGAGCTGGTGCACGCGTACTCGCTGGTGCACGACGACCTGCCGGCGATGGACGACGACGCGATGCGCCGCGGCAAGCCCACCGTGCACGTGGCCTTCGACGAGGCCACCGCGATCCTCGCCGGCGACGCCTTGCAGGCGCTCGCGTTCGAACGCCTCGCCGCGGCGCCGCTGCCGGCGGAGGCGCGCGTGGCCATGCTGCACGAGCTGGCGGTGGCGGCGGGCGTGGCCGGCATGTGCGGCGGCCAGGCGCTGGACATCGCCGGCACCGGCACGCGCATGCCGCTGGAGGCGCTGGAGCGCATGCACGCGCTGAAGACCGGCGCCCTGCTGCGCGCGGCGGTGCGCCTGGGCGCGCTGGCCGCGGGCGCCGGCGACGCCGAGCGCGCCGCGCTGGACCGCTACGCCGGGGCGCTCGGCCTGGCTTTCCAGGTGCGTGACGACCTGCTCGACGTGGAGGGAGACAGCGCCACGCTGGGCAAGACCGCCGGCAAGGACCAGGCGCAGGCCAAGGCCACCTTCCCCGTCCTGGTCGGCGTGGAGGCCTCGCGCGCGCGGCTGCTGGCGCTGGCGGCGGAAATGGAGGCAGCATTGGCACCGTTGGGGACGCGGGGCGCGGCGCTGGCGGCGCTGGCCACGCAGGTGGTCGAGCGCAACCACTGAGGCGGCGCAGGCCGCGCCCGCAGCAGCGACGCCGGGGGGCGCATGGGGAACGCAGGGGGGCGCAGGAAGGGCTGGCTGCAGGCGCTCGCGGCGCGCGCGGAGGCGCTGCTGGCGTGGGGCGGCTACACCTTCGTCACCCGCTGGGGCCGCATCGAGCGCGGCTACCGGCGCCCGTACGCGCGCATCGCGCTGCGCCTGCGCTTCGCGTTCTACCCGCTGTTCGCCGCCGCCGCGCTCGCCTGGCTCGGCTGGGACTGGAGCCATGGCCGCAGCCTCGCCGCGGCGGAGGACGCGATCTTCGACCAGGTGATCGCGCTGCGCCCGTTCGAACCGCCGCGCTCGGGCAAGGTCGCGGTGGTCGAGATCGACGACTGCTCCATCGAGTACTACCGCAGCCGCGGCGAAGGCGGCTGGCCATGGAGCCGGCAGCGGCACGCGGACCTGCTCGACGCGCTCGACCGCGCCGGCGTGCGCGCCGCCGGCTACGACGTCCAGTTCATCGAACGCTCGCGCAGCGACCCGGGCGGCGACCTCGCGCTCGAAGCGATGGCCGAGGGCGGCGGCGGGCGCTTCGTGTTCGGCTCGACGCTGCCGCCGCAATCGTTCGCGGGCGCCGACAACACGCTGCCGGTGTCGCATGCGCCCGGCGCGTTCCCGCTCTCGCCGGCGCCGGAGCGCCCGGGGCCCGGCATCGTGCTGCTGTGGCCCTACGGCGAGGCGATGGCGCGGCACAGCGCGCTGCTCGACGCCGACCGCGGCGAGGACGGCGTGGTGCGCGACGTGCGCCTGCGCCGCGAGTACGGCGACTGGGCGCTGCCATCCATCTCGCTGGCGCTGGCCGCGTTCGCCACCGGGCGACCGCCGCAAAGCTTCCCCGACGCGGTGCGCATCAACTGGCGCACGCGCCACCCGATGCCCTACGTCAGTGCCGCCGACCTGCTCGAGGGACGCCCGGTGTGCGATGTCGCCGGCCCGCGCCCGGACCTCGACGGCGCGATCGTGATGGTCGGCTACACCGCCGCCGGCCTCAACGACGCCAAGCCCACGCCGGTGAGTCCCGCGATGGCCGGCGTGCAGCTGCACGCCGAAGCGATCGAGGCGCTGGTGCACGGCACCGCGATCTGGATGCCGCCGGCCGGCTTCAAGTACCTGCTCGCCGCGCTGCTGGTCGCGCTCACCGGCTTCGTGTTCTGGCGCGGCGAGCCGTCCTGGGACATGGACGCGATCTTCGTCGCCGGCAACCTGGTGCTGGTGGCCGCGGCGTTCGTGGGCCTCACCGCGTTCGGCGTGTTCTTCGACATCTTCGCCGCGCTCGGCTTCGTCAGCCTGGTGTTCGGGTTGTGCCGCAGCTACGCCGCCACGCAGCGCGGGCGCGCGATCGGCAACGACGACTACCGCCCGCAGTTCGACCCCGACCGCGACCGCTGGCTGGCGCTGGCGCGGCTGCGCTTCGTGCCCGACCCCGGGCTGCCGGAAGCCGAACTCGGCCGCCGCATCCGCGAATACCGGCGGCGCCTGCGCGGCTGGCTGTACCGCGGCACCGAGGCGGTCGCGATCGAGGGCATCGTCGAATACAAGCACTGGCTGTGGGAATCGCTGCTCGACATCAACGTGCTGCTGTGGAGCGGGCCCGACCGCGCCACCGTCGCCGCCACCGCCGAGCGCGAGCTGCGCGAACTGCGCGAATGGCTCGCCGGCCGCGACGACGTGCTGCCCGACGACGGCAGCGTGCGCGTGGCGAGCCTGGTGAGCGCCGCGGTGGGCGAGGACGAGCCGCTGGCCGAGACGCGCGCACGGGTGTGCTCGGTGCTGGGGCGGTTGCTCGCCTCGACCGAGGAGCGGCCGCTCTCCGACCACGACGCCTTCGCCGCGGACGAGACCGGCGACGGCCACGCACCGGCCGCGGACGCCGGCTGAACACGGGCCGCGCCCGCGCACTGGCCTCCCGCCCTGCCCGATCCCGTTTTCCCACGCTGTCCCGACGCGAGGAACCGACCATGCAGCCCGCCCGCGCCCGCCACGCCCTCGCCGCCGCGATCGCCTGCGCCGCCGTCGCCATCGCCGCCCTGCCCGCCCTCGCCGACGGCATGACCGCGCTGGTGCACAAGGCCTCGGTCGAGGTCCGCGGCGCGCCGGACTTCAAGGCGCCGGCCATCGCCACGCTGCAGCGCGACGCGACCCTCGAGGTCGCGGGCCAGCAGGGCCTGTGGTTCCGGGTGGCGCTGGCCGACGGCAGCACCGGCTACGTGCGCGTCAACGACGTGCGCATGGCCTACGCCGGCGCCGAGGGCGGCGACGCCAACGTGCGCGCGCTGTTCACCGGCAAGGCCGGCAAGGGCCGCGTCACCGAGACCGCGGGCGTGCGCGGCCTCGACGAGAGCAGCCTCGCTTCGGCGGCGTACGACGCGGAGGCGCTCGCGGCGATGGAGGCCTACCGCGTCGCCGGCGGGGACGCCGGGGCGCAGGCCGCCGCCAGCGGCTGGCAGCCGCTGGCCGTGGCGTACGCGGCCGAGGCCGCGCCGAAGAAGCCGCAGGGCGGCGCCACGCAGAAGGCCAAGCGCGGCGGCCTGGGCTTCGCGCGCAACCTGCTGTCCATGGCCGGCGTCAGCACGCCGCTCGGCGATTCCGCGCTCGACGTCGCCGAGAAGTCGCTGGGCAAGTCCGAGGAGGAAATGGCCGCCGAAGAGGTGGCGCTCGGGCCGGAGATCGCCGGCCGCGTGCTGGGTGCGGCGCCATTGTGGGACGACGCCGACGCGCAGCGCCGCGTCAACGTGATCGGCCGCTGGGTCGCCTCGCACACCAGCCGCCCGGACCTGCCGTGGACGTTCGGCGTGGTGGATTCGCCGGAGATCAACGCGTTCGCCGCGCCGGGCGGCTACATCCTCGTGACCCGCGGCATGTACGAGCTGCTGGCCGACGACGGCGAGGTCGCCGCGGTGCTCGGCCACGAGATCGGCCACGTCGTGCAGCGCGACCACTACACCGTGATCCACAAGCAGGAAGTGGCGCAGGCCGGCACCGACCTCGTCGCCAGCCAGGTGCAGGTCGGCGGCGGCCTCGCCGGCCAGTTCGCCAAGGACTACGCGACGCGCTTCGGCGCGAAGGTGCTGCTCACCAGCCTCGACCGCGAGGCCGAGTTCCGCGCCGACCAGGCGGCGGAGGTGTACCTGGCGCGCTCGGGCTTCGACCCGCTGTCGCTGTACGCCGTGCTGCAGAAGATGACCGCCTTCGGCACGAAGTCGGCGGCGCTCGCGCAGCTGTACCGCACGCACCCGCCGCTCGACGAGCGCCTCGATCGCCTCGACACCGTGCCGAACCCCGGCGTCGCCGCCTTCGCCGGCCGCTGAACGACTTCCGTCAGAGGAGGCGGATCGTCAGCGGATAGCGGTATTCCTCGCCGCTCCAGGCCTTGAGGGCGGCGACGATGCTGCAGACCAGCCACAGCAGCGAGATCAGCGCGATCGCCACCACCAGCACGATGCCCGCCGGCGCGGTCAGGATGATGCCGAGCCCCAGCGTGAGCACCGTCGCGCCCACCAGCATGATCCCCACGACGGTCGCGACGACCGCGTAGATGAACATGCTGAGGTTGAAGTTGAAGGCCTCGCGCGCGTGCGCCGCCACGAACGGCGACGCATCGCGCTTGAGCAGGTAGACCGCACCCGCGCCGAGCATGCCGGCGACGCCGGCGATCCAGCTCGTGCACAGCGCCAGCACCAGCGCGGCGACGTGCGCCGCCATCGCCCACTGCCGCTCGCCGGCGTCCGGAGCCGTCGTGCCCATGTCACTTCACCAGCCGGACGGTCATCGGGTAGCGGTAGGCGACGCCGTCGTTCGCCTTGATCGCGGCGATGACGATGAACACCAGCGCGGCGATGCCGATCAGCAGCATCAGCGGCCCGATGAGCAGGAAGCCGATGCCGAGGGTCAGGAAGCCCAGCAGCATCAGCACGAAGAACACCGCCGAGACGGTGATGTTGAAGTTCAGCGCTTCCTTGGCCTGGTTGGCGACGAAGGGCATGGTGTCCTTCTTCAGCAGCCAGATCACCAGCGGCCCGAGGAAGAAGCCCCAGCCGCCGACGGCCGAGGTGAGCAGGCCGCCGAGCAGCGCGGACAGGTGCGCGAACATCGCCCACTGGCGCTCCTCCGCCGGGATCCCGTTGCCCGTGGCCGCGGCCGGATCGATCTCGTTCATGTCTCCCCTCCGTTCAGGGCGCCGCCCCGGCGCCATCCCGCAATGTCGGCGCGGGGGCCGGCGGCGTCAAGTCCACGGATTCAGCCCGGGCCGCCGGCCACGGTCATCGCGCCGACCAGGATCGGGCCGGTGCGGATGTGCGAGCGCGCGTCCACCTCGCTGCCCACCGCCTCGATCGCGGCGAACATGGCGCGCAGGTTGCCGGCGATGGTGACGCCGTCCACCGGCGCGACGATGGCGCCGCCTTCGACCAGGAAGCCGGCCGCGCCGCGCGAATAGTCGCCGGTCACGGGGTTCACGCCCTGCCCCATCAGGTCGGTGACCAGGAAGCCGCGGCCCATGCCGCGCAGCATCTCGCCGAGCGTGCCGGCGTTCGCCGCGACCTCGAGGTTGTGCACGCCGCCGGCGTTCGCCGTGGTCTCCAGGCCCAGGCGGCGCGCGGAATAGCTGCCGAGCACGTAGCGCTGCAGCACGCCGTCGCGCACCAGCGGCGACTCGCGCGTGGCCACGCCCTCCGCGTCGAACGCGGCCGAGCGCAGGCCGCGCGGCAGGAACGGGCGCTCCTCGATCGCGAACCATTCCGGGAACAGGCGCGTGCCGGCGCTGTCGAGCAGGAAGCTCGCGCGCCGGTACAGCGCGCCGCCGGAGACCGCGCCGAGCAGGTGGCCGACCAGGGTGCGCGCGACGTCGGCCGCGAACAGCACCGGCATCGTGCCCGTGGGCAGCGGCCGCGGCTCCAGCCGCGCGACGGTGCGCTCGGCGGCGCGGCGGCCGACCGCGGCCGGCGATTCCAGGTCGGCGGCGGCGACGCCGGTGGTGTACCAGCCGTCGCGCTGCATGCCGTCGCCCTCGCCCGCGATCAGCGCGCAGCCGATGGTGTGGCGCGTGCCGCGCTCGCGGCCGACGAAGCCGTGGCTGTTGGCGTACACGACCAGCGACTCGCTGCTTCCCACCGAGGCGCCGTCGGAATTGCGGATGCGCGGATCGTCGCGCCCGGCCTGCTCGCAGGCCAGCGCGATGTCGCCGGCACGCGCCGCGTCCAGCCCCCACGGGTGCCAGCCGTCGAAATCGGGGAAGCGGCCGTCCGGGCCCGGGCGCGCCATCAGCGCGGCGTCGGCCAGGCCCGCGGCGGGATCGTCCTCGGTGTGGCGCGCGATCGCGCAGGCCTGCTCCACCGTCGCCTCCAGGCTCTCCGGGCGCAGGTCCGCGGTGCTGGCGCTGCCCTTGCGCTTGCCGAAGTACACGGTGACGGCGATGCCGCGGTCGCGGGTCGCCTCCACCGTCTCCACCTCGCCCATGCGCACGTCCACGCTGAGGCCGTGCTCCTCGCTGCAGCTCACCTCGGCCTGGCTGGCGCCGCGCGCGCGGCAGCGGCGCAGCAGGTCCTCGGCCGCCTCGGCGAGGCGGTCGAGCCGGGCGAGGCTGTCGTCCGCGCCGGGCGCGGCGCGGAGGGCGGCTTCATGCGGACTGGGAGCGGGCATGGCTTATCCTGTTGCAATGAGGGGACGCGACGCAGACACCGGCGAATACCTGGGCCCGAGCCGCAGCGAGCAGCGGCGCGCGGCGCTCGACGTGCTGGCGCTGGCCGGCCGGCTGGCGGAACTGGCGCCGGCGCAGCTGGCGAAGCTGCCGGTGCCGGAGCACCTGCTGCCGCACGTCGCGGAGGCCCGGCGCATCACCGCGCACATCGCGCGCAAGCGCCAGGTCGCGTTCCTGGCCAAGCAGATGCGGCGCGAGGACGACGCCACGCTGGATGCGATCCGCGACGCGCTGGAGGCCGGCGGCGAGGCCGCGCGCCGCGAGGCCGCGCTGCTGCACCGCGCCGAAGCCTGGCGCGAGCGCCTGCTGGACGAGGGCGACGCCGCGCTGTCCGCGCTGCTCGCCGAGCATCCGGCGGCCGACCGCCAGGCACTGCGGCAGATGATGCGCAACGCCGCCGAGGAGCGTGCGCGCAACAAGCCGCCGCGCGCGTACCGCGAGCTGTTCCGCGCCGTGCGCGACCTGCTCGAAAAGCAGGAACAGGGAACCGGGAACGGCGAACAGGAGGGCGCGGCGAACGCGGAGTGACAGGGCGCGACGGGGCTCCTGTTCCCTGTTTCCCGTGCCCGTTCCCGCTTCATCGCCGTGCTCACGCGCGCGTCCCGCCCACGACGATCTCGTCCACCAGCAGCGACGGCTGGCCCACGCCGACCGGCACGCTCTGCCCGTCCTTGCCGCAGACGCCGACGCCCTCGTCCAGCGCGAGGTCGTGCCCGACCATGCGCACGCGCTGCATCGTCTCCGGGCCGTTGCCGATCAGGGTCGCGCCCTTCACCGGCGCGGTGACCTTGCCGTCCTCGATCAGGTAGGCCTCGGTGGCCGAGAACACGTACTTGCCGCTGGTGATGTCCACCTGGCCGCCGCCGAAGTTCACCGCGTACAGGCCGCGCTTCACCGAGCGGATCATCTCCTCCGGATCGTGCGTGCCGGCGCGCATGTAGGTGTTGGTCATGCGCGGCATCGGCAGGTGCGCGAAGGATTCGCGGCGGCCGTTGCCGGTGGGGGCCATGCCCATCAGCCGCGCGTTGAGCGTGTCCTGCATGTAGCCGACCAGCACGCCGTCCTCGATCAGCGTGGTGCAGTGCGTGGGCGTGCCTTCGTCGTCCACGTTCAGCGAACCGCGCCGGCCCTGCAGCGTGCCGTCGTCCACGATGGTGACGCCGGGCGCGGCCACGCGCTGGCCCATGCGACCGGCGTAGGTGGACGTGCCCTTGCGGTTGAAGTCGCCCTCCAGGCCGTGGCCGACGGCTTCGTGCAACAGCACGCCGGGCCAGCCGGGACCGAGCACCACCGGCATCGGTCCGGCGGGCGCGTCCACCGCTTCCAGCGCCACCAGCGCCTGGCGCAATGCTTCGCGCGCGAACTTCTCCGGCTGCCCGCCGCCGAGCAGTTCCGCATAGCCGTAGCGCCCGCCGCCGCCCGCATAGCCGGATTCGCGGCGCCCGCCCTGCTCGACGATCACCTGCACGTTGAGCCGCACCAGCGGGCGCACGTCCGCGGCGAGCACGCCGTCGCTGCGCGCCACCAGCACCGTGTCCACGCCGCCGGACAGGCCCACCACCACCTGCTTCACGCGCGGGTCCGCGGCGCGCAGCATGCGGTCGAGCCGGCGCAGCGCCTCCACCTTGCCTTCGTTGCCGAGCCCGTCCACCGGATCGAGCGCGGGGTACAGCGCGCGGCCGCCGCCCGCGACCAGGCTGCGCGCGCCCGCCGCCGCGCCGCCGCCGCGGGCGATGCTGCGCGCCGAGCGCGCGGCCTCGAGCAGCGCGTTCGCGTCGATGTCGTCGGAGTAGGCGAAGCCGGTCTTCTCGCCGGCGATGGCGCGCACGCCCACGCCCTGCTCGATCGAATGCGCGCCGTCCTTGACGATGCCGTCCTCGACGGTCCAGCTCTCGCGGCGCGAATGCTGGAAGTACAGGTCGCCGAAGTCCACGCCCGGGCCGAGCAGCGTACCGAACGCGCGTTCCAGGCCGGAGGCGTCCAGGCCGGCGGGCACGAGCAGGCGGGATTCGGCGAGCTGGAGCGGACTGGTCATCTGGGCGGCCTGGCGGTCGGATGCGTCGGGGGATGGAAAGGATCTGCGGGCCCTTGCCCGCGCGTTCAAGGCGCGGGCGCGGCGGGAGGCACGGCGGCGGCGGGCGGATCCGGCGGCGGCGCGGCCGGCGCCGCCGGCGCCACGGCCGCGTTCTCGCGCGTGGCCACTTCCACCTTCGGTTCCTTCCACGGACCCGTCACGCGGTAGGTCTTCGCCGCGAGCTGGCCGATCGGCTTGCGCAGCATGGCGTTCGCGGCCGCGCCGATCGCCGCGCCCACCGGGCCGCCGGCGATCGCGCCCACCGCGGTGAGCAGGTTGCCCGCGCGCGGCACGACTTCGATGGTCTGGTCGAAGGTCTGCGCGCGCAGGTCGGCGCTGCCGCGGATCGCGATCTCCGCCGCGGGCCCGGCGATCGCGAAGCCGTCGGTGGACGCCGTGCCGCCGCCGAGGCGCACGTCGCCCTTGAGGCTGTCGAACGCAAAGCCCTTGTCGAAGAAGTCGTGGAAATCCAGCGTCAGGCGCCGCGGCAGCTGCGCCACGCCGAGCAGGCCGAGCACGCGGCCCGCGCCGGGCTCGACTTCGACCAGGCGGCCGTCGGCCACGTCCAGCGACAGCGTGCCGTCCACCGCGAGCGCGGAAAAATCGCCGGGACTGCCGGGCCAGCGCGCGTCGAGCACCGCGCGCCCCTTGCCTTCCGCGAGCTGCCCGCCGTACCCCAGCCCCGCGAGCAGCTTGCCGAAGTCGGCGCTGTCCACCGTGGCCTGCAGGCGCGTGCGCGCGGTCGCGCCGCGTCCGAGCCATTCGCCGCTGGCCTCGATCTTCTGCCCGCGCGCGGCGGCCTGCAGGCGCACGATGCGCATGCCGGCGCCGGCCGGTTGCGTGCGCAGCGCGGCCTCGCCCAGCGCCGCGTCGCCCACGTGCAGGTCGGCGATGTCGAAGGCGAGCGGCGGCACGGCGGCGGGATCGGTGCCATCGGCCGCGGGCGGCGTGGGCTCCGCAGACGTCGGCGGTTGCGCCGCCGGCTTCGGCAGCGGCCAGTACAGCCGCTCGAAGCGGCCGGACACGGTGGCGCCTTCCGCATGCGGCACGCGCACGCTGCCGCGCACCGCGTCGCCCTGCAGCTGCACCGCCACCGCGTCGGCGTTGCGCGAGAGTTGCAGGCGCGTCTGCGGGAACGTGGCGCCGAGCAGGTTCAGCCGCGCGGCCACCAGGTCCACGCGGCGCAACGCGAAGCCCTCGCCGGCGCTGCCGGCCGGCGCCTTCGCGGCCGGGGCGCCCGCGGCAGCGCCACCGTCGCCGCGCGCGAGCGCGACCCATTCGAGCGCGTCCAGCGCATCGGTGCGGCCGGTGACGACGAGGCCGGACGGTGGCGGCGGATCCACGACCGTGTCGCTGCCCAGCACCACGCGCACGCCGGTTTCGCCGGCGCTGCGCGCGCGCAGCGCGAGCTCGCGGCCGAGCGTGACCCGCACCTCGCCGTCGCCGTCCAGCGGCAGCGTGGTTTCGATGCTCGCCGGCAGCACGGCACCGGCGGGCTTGGCCAGCGGTTCGGGCAGGTCCAGCGCCGTGCCGGCCAGGTTCGAGCGCAGCTGCAGCCGCGCCGGCGGCGTGGACGCTGCCACGTTGCGCGCCAGCGGCCGGCGCGAGGGCGCGGGCGCGGGTTCGCCACGCGCGATCGTCAGCAGCGCGGTCCAGTCGGAGCGGCCGCTCGCGCGTCCCTGCAGCCAATCGAGTTCCGGCACGCGCTGCAGCAGCCGCTCCGCCGGCAGGTTCGCTTCGAGCGCGGCCTCGAACGCCTGGCGGCGGTCGCGCGTCGCGTCGCCCGCGCGCAGGCTCAGCCGCGCCGGCGCGCCTTCGTGGCGCACCGCCAGGCGCTCCGCCTCGAAGCCGCCGCTGCCGTAATGCGCGCGCCCGCGCACGTCCTCGAACGCCAGCTTCCAGCGCTTCTCCTCCAGGCGCACGCCGGCCAGGGCGACCGTGCCGTCCACCTTCGCCGCGCCCTCGTCGCGGTGCAGCGGCAGGTCGAGCGCGAACGTCACCGACGCCAGGCCGCGCGCCGACAGGTTGCGCAGGGTGTCGCCGTACTCGCGCTCGAGCGGGCTGGCGCGCAGCAGCGCGAGCAGGCGCGAAGCGTCGCCGCCGCCCTGCGCGCGCACCAGCAGCGGCTCGGTGCCGAAGCGCGCGATGCCGGCCTCGAAGTGGCGCACGCCGACGCCCGCGATCACGCCCTTGCCGGCGACGCGGAAGCCATCCGCCACGAACGAGAGGTCGCCGGAAAGATGTTCCGCCGCGGGCCAGTCGGGCTGGAACCGGATGGTCGCGTCGGCCAGCCGCGCATCCACGCGGAACAGGCCGCGCGCGGGATCGCCGGGCGCATCCCGGAACGGCCAGTCGTCGAGGTCGCCGGAGACGATCGCATGCGCATCCTCGAGTCGGCCGCCGACCAGCGCGTCGTCGAGCCAGCGCACCGCCGCAACCGGCATCAGGTGGTGGATCCAGAAGCCCTTGGCCGCGGTGATCGCGGTGGCGTCCACGTCGGCGGCGAGGTCGATCCACGGCCGCGTGCCGTCCTCCTGGAACCACAGGCCGCCGCGCACCGTGGCGCCGAAGTCGCTGCCGCGGATGCGCAGCGCGCCGGTGCCGACGCGCCAGCCCTGGCCTTCGCGCCAGCCGGCGACGCTGCCTTCCAGGCGCGCCGGATGCGGCACGCCGAAACCGGCCGGCCAGTCGAAGCGGAATGGCGCGCGCGGATCGAAGCGCAGCGTGAAGCCGGCCTCGTCGCCCTGCAGCTGGCCGGCCATGCCGGTGAACCCGGGCGCGTGCCCCACCGGTGCGAAGCCGAGGTCGTCCAGCCGCGCCGAGACGCGGAGGGCGCCGCCGGACGCCGCGGCCTCGAGGTCGGCCGCGGTGCCGTGCGGCGCGGCGTCCACGAGCCAGCGGCGCAGGCCCGCCGGCAGCCGGTCGCCGAGCGCGGCGAGCTGCAGCAGCGGCCCGATGTCGAGCCGGCGCGCGCGCAGCGCCTGGTGGCGCCCACCGCCGAGCGAGAGCCCGTCGAGCACGCGCGCCGCGCCATCGTCGATGCGCAGGCGCGACGCATCGAGGCGCCAGCCGCCGGCGACCGCGCGCCAGCGTGCGCGCAACGCGATGTCGCGCAGCTGCACCCGCGGCGCAGCGCCATCCTGCGCGAACGGCGCGCCGCGCAGGGCGACGTCTTGGAAGGCGCCGTCCACCTGCACTTCGGCGACGCGGTGGCCGGCGAGCCGCAGCCAGGCCTCCGCGCGGCCGCGCCCGGCGTCCACGGCGGCGCCGGCGAAACGCAGCAGCGGCGACCATGCGCCGAGGTCCGCGTCGCGCGCGGCAACGTGCCCGCGGCCGTCGCCGGAGACGCGGTCGAAGTCGAGGCTGGCCTGCACCGGGGCGACGCCGTCGCGGATCCAGGCGCGCGCGCCGATGCGCACGCGGTCGCCGTCCACGCGCAGGCGCAGGTCCACGCGCGGCAGGCGCGCACGGATGCCGAGCGCGGGCGCGTCGATCGCCAGCCGCGCGCCGATCACCTGCAGTTCGCCCAGGCCCTCCAGCGGCGCGAACGGATCGCCCCCGGCGCTGCCCTCGCCCGGCAGGCCGCGCACCTGCCAGCGCCCGTCGGCGTCGCGCTCCAGCGTGAGCTCGAGGCCGCGCAGGCGCAGCTCGGTGAACGAGCGCCCCGGCAGCAGGCCGGCGTATTGCGACACCAGCATCTCGGCATCGCCGATGCGCAGCGTCTCGCCACCACTGCCCAGGCGGAGGTTGTCGAGGCGCAGCAGCGGGCCGCGCCGCGTCCAGCGCGTCTCCACGCGGTCGAAGGCGACTGGCCGGTGCACGCGCTCGCCCAGGAAGGCCGCGATCCGGTCCGGATGGCGCTCGACCATCGGCAGGAGCTGGCTGGCGACGCCGTACGCCAGCGCCATCAGCGCCAGCGCCGCCGCCAGCCCGTACCAGAGCCCGCGCCGGGCGAGGTGCAGGTGGCGGATCAGCCGCGGGCTCATCGCCTTGCCGCCCGCGCCCCGCGCTCAGAGCAGCACGACATCGAACTGCTCCTGCAGGTACTGCGAATCGCCCTGGAAGCGGATGGACTTGCCGAGGAATTCCTCGAGCTCGGCCACCGCCGCCGACTCCTCCTCGGTGATGCGCGCCACCACCTTGGGCGAGGCGATCACCAGCAGCCGCGCCGCGTCGAACTGGCGCACCGCGCGGGTGATCTCGCGGAAGATCTCGTAGGTGACGGTCTCCGCGGTCTTGAGCATGCCGCGGCCGCCGCATTCGTGGCACGGCTCGCACAGCTGGCGTTCCAGCGACTCGACCGTGCGCTTGCGCGTCATCTCCACCAGGCCGAGCGGGGAGAAGTCGTACACCGTGGTGCGCGCGTGGTCGCGCGCCAGCGACTTCTCGAGCGTGCGCAGCACCTGGCGCCGGTGCTCGGGGTCGTGCATGTCGATGAAGTCGATGATGATGATGCCGCCGAGGTTGCGCAGCCGCAGCTGCCGCGCCACCGCCTGCGCCGCCTCGAGGTTGGTGCGGAACACCGTTTCCTCGAGGTTGCGCTGGCCGAGGAACGAGCCGGTGTTGACGTCCACCGTGGTCATCGCCTCGGTCTGGTCGATGACGAGGTAGCCGCCGGACTTGAGCGGCACCTCTTTCTCGAGCGCGCGCTGGATCTCGTCCTCGACGCCGTACAGGTCGAAGATCGGGCGCGCGCCGCTGTAGTGCTCGATGCGCGCGGACAGGGCCTCGCCGTCGCCGGGCACCAAGCCGGGCATGTACTGGGCCGCGAACGCGCGCAGCCGCTCGCAGGTCTCGCGCGAGTCCACCTTGACCCGCTCCACGTCGCGTCGCATCAGGTCGCGCACCGCGCGCATCGGCAGGCTCAGGTCCTCGTACACGCAGCTGCCGACGGCGCTGTCGCGCACCCGCGCCTCGACCAGCGCCCAGGCGCGGCTGAGGTAGGCGATGTCCTCGGCCAGCGCCTCGGCCGGCTGGCCCTCGGCGTTGGTGCGCACGATGTAACCGTACTCGCCGAAGGGCGCGGCGAGCTCGGTGACGAGCGCCTTGAGGCGCGCGCGCTCGGCCTCGTCCTCGATGCGCGCCGACACGCCGACCACGCGCGACTGCGGCAGCAGCACGAGGTAGCGCGAGGGGATGCTGATCTGGGTGGTGAGGCGCGCGCCCTTGGTGCCGATCGGGTCCTTGACCACCTGCACCACCACGTCCTGGCCCTCGCGCAGCAGCTCGGCGATCGGCGCGGCCGGCACCGCGCCCTGCGCCTGCGGCTCGGCGGCGTCCGCGCCGCGCGCGGCCAGCGAGCGGTGGATGTCGTTGGCGTGCAGGAACGCCGCGCGTTCCAGCCCGACCTCGACGAAGGCCGCCTGCATGCCGGGCATGACCCGCTGCACCTTGCCCTTGTAGATGTTCCCGACCACGCCGCGCGACCAGCCGCGCTCGATGTGGAGCTCCTGCAGCATGCCGTTCTCGACCACCGCGACGCGGGTCTCGCGCGGGGTGACGTTGACCAGGATCTCCTCGCTCATGGCCGCCCCCTCACGCGTCGAAGGCGCGCAGCAGCCGCGCGGTCTCGTACAGCGGCAGGCCCATCACGCCAGAATGGCTGCCCGACAGATGCGCGATGAACGCCTGCGCCGAGCCCTGGATGCCGTAGGCGCCGGCCTTGCCCTGCCACTCGCCGCCGGCGATGTAGGCCTCGAGCGTGGCGTCGTCGAGCTCGCCGAAGGTCACTTCCGACACCGAGGTCGCCTCGGCCTCGCGTGCGGCGGAGACCAGCCAGACCACGGTGACCACGCGGTGCGCGCGGCCCGACAGCCGCCGCAGCATCGCCCGGGCGTCGTCGGCGTCGCGCGGCTTGCCGAACACCTCGTCGCCCAGCACCACTTCGGTGTCCGCCCCGATCACCCGCGCCCCGGGCACGGCCATCACCTGCAGCAGGCCGGCGCCGGCCTTCTCGCGGGCGACCCGGCGCACGTAGTCGTCCGGGGCTTCGCCCGGCTGGCGCTGCTCCGGCAGGTCGAGGTCGAGGGTCGCGAACGGCAGGCCGAGGCGGGCCAGCAGTTCGCGCCGGCGCGGCGATTGCGAGGCGAGGTAAAGCATCGGGCAAAGAATAACCCGCGCCCCGCCCGGCCAAGGCGCGGCGCGGGGGCCGACCCCGTTCCGGCTCACCGCCCGTTCACCACTCCGGCCACACCCTCATCCCCAGACCGACGGAGCCACCGACGCATGCACCCGACCCGACCCGCCCCCCGCCGCATCCGCCCCGCCCTCGCCGCCGCCGCGGCCCTGGTCCTCGCCCTCGCGGCGACGGCTGCCAGCGCCCAGTCGGCGCTGCCGGCCGACGGCACCCTGCTTTCCGTGTCGGCGCAGGCCGAAGCGCACCGCGTGCCCGACGTCGCCACCGTCTCGGCCGGCGTGGTCACCCAGGCGCCCGACGCGAACGCGGCGATGCGCGCCAACGCCGCGCAGATGGACAAGGTGATGGCCGCGATCCGCGCCGCCGGCATCGCCGAACGCGACATCCAGACCACCGGCATCAACGTCAGCCCGCAGTACCGCTACGCGGAGAATGCGCCGCCGACGATCACCGGCTACCAGGCCAGCAACACCGTGAGCCTGAAGGTGCGCGACATCGGCAAGCTCGGCAAGGTGCTCGACGCGCTCGTCGCCAGCGGCGCCAACCAGGTGCACGGCCCGTCGTTCGAGGTGGACAAGCCCGAGGAGGCCTACGACGAGGCGCGCCGCGCCGCGCTCGCGAAGGCCAAGGCGCGGGCGGAGATGTACGCGAAGGAACTCGGCCTGCGCGTGCGCCGCATCGTCAGCATCGACGAAGGCGCGGGCTTCCGTCCGCCGATGCCGGTGCCGATGCTGGCGATGGCGCGCGCCGAGAAGGCCTACGACACCGCGGTGTCGCCGGGGGAGACCACGCTGTCGGCGAACCTGGCGGTCGTGTTCGAGCTGGGGCGCTGACGATGGCGCGCCGCGAGCCGACGCCGCCGCGCGAGCCGGGCTACGCGCCCGACCCGAAGCCCGGGCAGAACCCGGGCTACGCGGAACCGCGCCCGCGCGACCGGCACGAGGCGCACGAACCCGAAGGCGAGCCGCGCCCCGACGGCAGCAAGCCCAGGCCACCCGGGGGACGCGACAGGCCGCGCTGACCCCGTTGGCGCCGGTGGGGCGTTCCCTGCAATGCCACAGGCAACCGCAGGAGGGCGTTCCATGTCGCACGCGATCCACCATCCGCACCCCGACCCGAAGCGGATCGCCGGCTACGCGTTCGCGATCGCGTTCAACCTCTCGCTGCTGATGCTGCTGCTCGCGCCCATGCAGGGGCCCGCGGGCCTGCGCCCGGCCACGGACGCGGCCCCACGGATCGAGTGGTACCCGCCCAGGACCGTGCCGCCGCCGCAGCCGCCCGAAGTGCCGGTGCAGCGCCCGGCCGTGCAGCCGACGCAGGCGCCCCGCGTGCGCGAACCCGTGCCCGGGCAGCCCCCCGTGGTGCTTCCGGACGGCGGCGGCGAACTCGCCGTGGCCGAGCCACCGGCCGACGCGACGCCGCCGGCGGTTGCCGGCATCGGCGACATCGCGCCGCCCGCGCGGGGCGTGGCGCTGGAGTACGCGTCGGCGCCGCCGCCGCCCTACCCTGCGGCCGCGCGCCGCATGCGCCTGGAAGGCACCGTGCTGCTCGAAGTGCTGGTGGACGCGGACGGCCGCCCGCTGCGCGTGGACGTGCGCGAGAGCAGCGGCCACCGTCCGCTCGACGCCGCAGCGCGCGCGCAGGTGCTCGCGCACTGGCGCTTCCGCCCGGCGATGCGCGACGGGCGCCCGATCCAGGCGATCGGCCTGGTGCCGGTCAACTTCCGGCTGAGGTAGCGGCGCGCGCCGCTCAGGCGCGGTGGTACGGGTGGTTGGCGAGCAGCGCCGCGGCGCGGTACAGCTGCTCGGCGACCACCAGCCGCACCAGCATGTGCGGCAGCGTGAGCGGACCGAGCGACCAGCGCTCGTCCGCGGCCGCCAGCACCTGCGGCGCATGGCCTTCGGGGCCGCCGACCAGCAGCGCCAGGTCGCGGCCGCCGTTGCGCCAGTGCTGCAGGCGCTGCGCGAGCGCCTCGGACGACCACGCCCGCCCGCGGCCGTCGAGCGCCACGACCAGCGCGCCCTTCGGCACCGCGGCCAGGACGCGCGCGCCCTCCTCGGCCATCGCGCGCGCGGGATCGCGGCCCTTGCCGCGCAGGCCCGGCTCGATCTCCACGAGGTCCAGCGGCAGCCAGTGCGAGAGCCGCTTGCGGTATTCGGCGAAGCCTTCGGCCACCCAGGCCGGCGCGCGTTCGCCCACTGCGACGAGCCGTGCCTTCATCGCTGCACGCCCGCGTGCGGAACCTCAGCCCGCGCGCGCGGTGTCGCCGTACTCGTCGATGCCTTCCGGCGGCTGGTCGCCGACCGTCCACAGGCGCTCGAGCGCGTAGAACTCGCGGATGCGCGGCAGCATCACGTGCACCACGACGTCGCCGAGGTCCACGAGCACCCACTCGGCCTCGAGCTCGCCCTCGACGCCGAGCGGCATCACGTCCAGGCGCTTGGCGAACTTCACCACCTCGTCGGCGATGGACTTCACGTGGCGGCTCGAGGTGCCGGACGCGATCACCATGAAGTCGGTGACGCTGCTCTTGCCGCGTACGTCGATCTCCACCACGTCCTTCGCCTTCAGCTCCCCGACGGCCGCGTGCACGGTCTCCAGCAGCTTCTCGATCGACGGGGGCGGGTTGGGCAACTGGGTCCTGATGACCTGGGCGTGGGTGGTCAAGTGCGTCCTGGCGGGTGGAGGCCAGCGCCGATTATAGCCCCCCGTCCCGTCGCGGCCCGGTGCAGGCGGCGGCCGCTCACGGCCCCGGCGTCGCCCCGTACAGCCGGTGCGCGCGGATGTAGGCCGCCACCGGCGCCGGCACCAGTGCCTCCCAGGGCGCGCCGGCGGCGATGCGGGCGCGCACCTCGCTCGCCGAGTGCGGGAACAGCGGCTGGCGCAGCCACAGCACGCGTCCGGCCGGCGCCGACCGCAATGCATCGGCGGCGCCGGCCTCGCGGCCGGCGACCGCTTCGGCGAGCCCGGGCGCGAGGCCCGCGCCACCGGGGCTGCCGTCGCGGCCGGCGACGACGAAATGCGCGAGATCGAACAGGGCGCGCCAGTCCTTCCAGGTCGGCAGCGCGGCGAAGCTGTCGGCGCCGACCAGCAGCGCCACCGGTGCGTCGGCGCCGACGTCGGCGCGCAGGGCGTGCAGCGTGTCCACCGTCCACGAGCGGCCCGCGCGCCGGAGTTCGCGCCGGTCCACCGCCAGCCCGGGCTCGTCGGCCAGCGCGAGGTCGAGCATCGCCGCGCGGTCTGTGGCGCCGGCGCCGGGCGGCGCGCGGTGCGGGGGATCCGCGGCCGGCATGAACGCCACCGTCGCAGCGAGCGCGTCGCGCGCCGCGCGCGCGACCGCGACGTGGCCCAGGTGCACCGGGTCGAAGGTGCCGCCGTACAGCACGAGCAGCGCGCGCGGGTCGCGCATCGCGCTCAGCCTGCCGCGAGCAGCGCGCCCGCCGGGGCGCTGGCGACCGCGAGCAGCAGCCGCTCCAGTTGCAGCCAGGCGTCGTCGGGTTCCTCGCCCGGGCGGCGCCGGCCCTTGGCGATGCGGTCCACCGTGCCGAGCGTGGCGACGAAGCCTTCCCAGCGCGCGGCCGGATGGCGCGCCAGCGCGCGCAGCCACGTCGCCTGCTTCGCGTCCCACACGCGCTGCGCCTTGAACTCGGCGTTGAGGTTGCCGCCGCGCGCCTTGGTGCGCGCCAGCGCCACGCCGCGCTGCAGCTCCATCGCGAGCATGCCGAGCAGCGCCGGCACCGCCTCGCCTTCCGCGCGCAGGCCGCGCAGCATGCGCGAGACCTGCGCCGGCTGGCCGTTGAGCGCGGCGTCGATGAGCCGGAACACGTCGTAGCGCGCCGAGTCGGCGACCAGCGCGTCCATCCGCGCCGCGTCCAGCGGCGTGCCGTCGGCGAGCAGGACCAGCTTCTCGATCTCCTGCGCGGCGGCGAGCAGGTTGCCCTCGACGCGCTCGGCCAGGCGCTGCACCGCGCCGGCGTCGGCCTGCACGCCGCGCGCGCGCAGGCGGCGGTCGATCCAGTCGGGCAGCTCGTGCGGCTTCACCGGCCAGGCGATCGCCACCGCGCCGACCGCGGCGATGGCCTCGCTCCACTTGCCGCCGTGCGCGCGGCTCCAGTCGCCGCAGGTGACCAGCAGGCATACGTCGGGCGCGGGATCCGCGCAGTATTCGGCCAGCACCTTCGCACCTTCGGTGCCGGGCTTGCCGCCGGGCATGCGCACCTCCACCAGGCGCCGCGACGCGAACAGGCTGGGCGCGCGGAACGTGGCCTGCAGCGGGTTCCAGTCCCAGCCGCGCGGGTCGCCCTCGAAATCGAACACTTCGCGCTCGGCGATGCCCTGCGCGCGCGCCGCGGCGCGGACCGCGTCGGCCGCCTCCAGCACGCGCAGCGCCTCGGGACCCGCCACCAGGTAGGCCGGCGCGAGCGGGCCGCGCGCGACCCGCGCGGCGAGCTGCTCCGGCGTGGTGTCCATCGCGGCCCCCGGCTTACGGCGTGGCCGCCGGCGCGACGCCCTGTGCCTGCTGCAGGCGCGACACCGCGTCGATGCGGCGGAGGATCGACGACACCATCTCGCGGCGCAGCTCGCGCAGCAGCACGTCGCGCTCGCCCTCGGTGCCGGCGGAATTGGACGGCACCGACACGTAGTCGCGCGCCAGCTCGATCGCCTGCTGCGGCACCAGGTCGGTGCCGTCGGCGCGGCGCAGGTCGAACACCACCGCGTAGCGCAGCGTGAACTCCTGCGACCGGCCGAACTGGTCCACGCTGATCGGCGTGTCGGCCAGCTGCTCGCTGGCGATGTGCAGGGTCGCGGCGCCCGCGGCCCCGGGCGCGCCGCGCTCCACGATCGTCGCGCCGGCGCGGCGCAGCGCCACCTCGAGCTGCTGCGCGAGCGGGCCGTCCGGGTTGGCCGAGGCGATGCGCACCGTGTCGAGCCCCTGCGGCAGCAGCAGCGAGTCGCGCAGGTGGAAGCCGCAGGCGGCGAGGCAGGCGCATGCGGCGGCGAAGGCCGCGATGCGGACGAGGGAGCGGAAGCGGGTCGGGCGGGCCATCGGCGCAGTCTGGACGAGCCCGGACGCAGCGGCAAGCGCCGCGCCGGGCACGCCCCGGGCGGCCCGTTCAGCCGGCGACGATGTTGACGATCTTGCCCGGCACCACGATCACCTTGCGCACCGACTGGCCTTCCAGGAACCGGGCCACGCCCGGCTCGGCCAGCGCGGCCGCCTCGACCGCCTCGCGTGGCGCGTCGGGCGCCACCTCGATGGTGCCGCGCAGCTTGCCGTTGACCTGCACGGCGATGGTGATGCTGTCGCGCGCCAGGGCGGCCGGGTCGGCGCGCGGGAACGGCACGTCCTCGAGCAGCGTCTCCGGATGGCCGAGCACCTGCCACAGCGCGTGGCACACGTGCGGGGTCACCGGATTGAGCAGCAGCACCATGGCCTCGAGCGCCTCGTGGCGCACCGCGCGGCCCTGGTCGGACGCGTCGTTGAAGCGCGACACGTGGTTGAGCAGTTCCATCAGCGCCGCGATCGCGGTGTTGAAGCTGTGGCGGCGGCCGTAGTCGTCGGCGACCTTCTGGATCGTCTCGTGCACCTGGCGGCGCAGGGTCTTCTGCGCGGCGTCGAGCTTCGACGGGTCCACCGGCGGATGGTCCGGGTTGGCCGCGTGCGCGGCGACCTCGCGCCAGAAGCGGCGCAGGAACCGCGCCATGCCCTCCACGCCGGCCTCGCTCCACTCCAGCGACTGCTCCGGCGGCGCCGCGAACATCGAGAACAGGCGCACGGTGTCGGCGCCGTAGCGCGCCACCATCGCCTCCGGGTCCACGCCGTTGTTCTTCGACTTGGACATCTTCTCGATGCCGCCGAGCATCACCGGCTTGCCATCGGCCTTGAGCACGGCGCCGGTGACGTGGCCCTTCTCGTCGCGGGTCACCTCGACGTCGGCCGGGTTGAACCACTCGCGGTGGCCGGACCCGTCGTCGCGGTAGAAGGTCTCCGCCACCACCATGCCCTGGGTGAGCAGGCGCGTCGCGGGCTCGTCGCTCTTCACCAGCCCCTCGTCGCGCATGAGCTTGTGGTAGAAGCGGAAGTACAGCAGGTGCAGGATCGCGTGCTCGATGCCGCCGATGTACTGGTCCACCGGCAGCCAATGGTCGGCGCGCGCGTCCACCTGCGTGGCCGCGCCCGGCGAGGTGTAGCGCGCGTAGTACCAGCTCGACTCCATGAAGGTGTCGAAGGTGTCGGTCTCGCGCTCGGCGGCGCCGCCGCACTGCGGGCAGGTGGTCTTGCGCCACTCGGGATCGGCCTTGATCGGCGACTGCACGCCCGAGAAGGCGACGTCCTCCGGCAACACCACCGGCAGCTGGTCCTCCGGCACCGGCACCGCGCCGCAGCCGGGGCAGTAGATCACCGGGATCGGGCAGCCCCAGTAGCGCTGGCGGCTCACGCCCCAGTCGCGCAGGCGGAAGTTGACCTTGCGGCGGCCACGGCCCTCGCGCTCGAGGCGCGCGGCGATGGCGGCGAACGCGGCGTCGAAGTCGAGGCCGTCGAACTCGCCGGAATTCACCAGCCAGCCGCGGCCGGTGTAGGCCGCCTCCTCCTCGATGCGGCGCTGGTACTCGCGCACGACCTGCACGGCCGCGGCGACGTCGTAGGCGTCGATGGGGGCGGATTCGCCCAGCGCGGCGGCCATCGCGTCCTCGTGCCCGCCGACGTGGCGCGCGATCTCCGCGATCGCGTCGCGCACCTCGGCCGGCACCACCACCATGCGCACCGGCAGCCCGTAGGCCTGCGCGAACTCCCAGTCGCGCTGGTCGTGCGCCGGCACCGCCATCACCGCGCCGGTGCCGTAGCCCATCAGCACGAAGTTCGCCACGTACACCGGCATCGCGTCGCCGGTGACCGGGTGCAGCACGCGCACGCCGGTGTCCATGCCGCGCTTTTCCTGCGTTTCCAGCTCCGCCTCGGACACGCCGCCGCGGCGCAGCTCTTCGAGGAACGCCGCCAGCGCCGGGTTGGATGCCGCCGCGCGCTGCGCGAGCGGGTGCTCGCCGGCGATGCTGACGTAGGTCGCGCCCATCAGCGTGTCGGGGCGCGTGGTGAACACGGTGAGCCGCTCGTCGGTCGGGTTGAAGTGCGCGTCGGCGACCGCGAACTCGATCTCCAGGCCCTCGCTGCGCCCGATCCAGTTGCGCTGCATCGTCTTCACCGGCTCCGGCCAGCCGTCGAGGGCGTCGAGGCCGTCGAGCAGCTCCTGCGCGTAGTCGGTGATCTTGAGGAACCACTGCGGGATCTCGCGCTTCTCCACCAGCGCGCCGGTGCGCCAGCCGCGGCCGTCCACCACCTGCTCGTTGGCGAGCACGGTCTGGTCCACCGGGTCCCAGTTGACGACGGCGTTGCGGCGGTAGGCGAGGCCCTTCTTCATCAGCCGCACGAACATGCGCTGCTCGTGCACGTAGTAGTCGGGGCGGCAGGTGGCGAACTCGCGCGTCCAGTCGATGGCGTAGCCCATCGCCTGCAGCTGCGCGCGCATGTGCTCGATGTTGGCGTAGGTCCACTTCGCCGGCGCGGTCCTGTGCTTGATCGCGGCGTTCTCGGCCGGCAGCCCGAACGCGTCCCAGCCCATCGGCTGCAGCACGTTGCGGCCGTTCATGCGCTGGAAGCGCGAGATCACGTCGCCGATCGTGTAGTTGCGCACGTGGCCGACGTGCAGCGCGCCCGACGGGTACGGCAGCATCGACAGGCAGTAGAACTTCGGCCGCGACGGGTCCTCCTTCACCTCCCAGGCGCGGGTGCGGCGCCAGAAATCCTGCGCGGCGGCCTCCACCGCGGCGGGGTCGTAGCCCGCGGGCTCATGGGCGGAAACGGCAGGACTGTCGGGTTCGGTGGCCACGATGCGGTTGCGGACGGGAAACGGATCGGGAAGCCTACCGCAGCGCACAAAAAGCCGCCAACGCCGGCCACGCGAATTGCGCGCACAGGCCCAGCCGCTGCACCGCGGCGGGCCCGGCGGCGAGCGCGGCCCAGGCCTCCGGCGGCAACGCGAGGCAGGCGATGCCGAGCGCCGCGAGCAACGGCCCGCCGACCGCGGCGGCCCGCCAGCCGCCATGCCCGCGCGCGGCGAACGGCAGCAGCAACGCCGACGGGATCCAGGCCACCAGCGACAGCATGCCGGCGGCGACGTGGATGCGGCTGGCGTCGCCTTCCAGCAGGCGTGGATCGAGCGGGAACACGCCCTGCGCCGCGAACGCGAGCCCGGACAGCATCAGCATCCAGGCACCGACGCGCCCCGCCGCACCGACGCCGGCGGCCGCCAGCGGCCGCTGCAGCGCCACCGCGAACGCGGCGACGCACACGCCCGGGAACGCATAGCCCAGCGCGTTCCAGCCCGCCGCGTGCGGCAACCCGCGCGCGCCGAGCACGTCCACCGGCAGCGCCGCCTGCGAATAGCCCTGCAGCGCCGCGCCGAAGCCGGCGAGCGCGGCCAGGAACACCGCGCCCGCGATCCAGCCCGCGTGCAAGGCCATCCGGTTCAACCGCGCGCCTGTCGTCCGTGCCACTGGAACACCTCCTCGATGCGGGCGCCGAGCGCGTCGGCGATGCGGAATGCCAGCTCGAGCGACGGCGCGCAACGGCCGGCCTCGAGCGCGATGATGGTCTGGCGGGTGACGCCGCAGGCGTCGGCCAGCGCCTGCTGGGTCATGCCGCCACGGGCCCGGCGCAATGCCCGGATGCGGTTCGAGATCGCTTCCATGGTGTCGCGGCTGCGCCCGTCGGCGGATGTAATGTAAACTTGACATCGGTGCCCAGGAGCGTCAAGCACTGCGCCCTGCCCGGTTGCATTGCCGGCGCGGCACCACCATTTCCCCCGCACCCTCCCCCGGATCCCGCCATGACCGCCGACACCGCCAGGCCGCACGTCTTCGACGCCACCACCGACCGCTTCGAGGCCGACGTCATCCAGCGCTCGCTGCAGGTCCCGGTGCTGATCGACTTCTGGGCGACCTGGTGCGGGCCGTGCAAGACCCTGGGGCCGATCCTCGAGAAGCTGGCGGCCGAGTACAACGGTGCGTTCGAGCTGGCGAAGGTGGACGTGGACCGCGAGCAGCAGCTGGCCGCCGCGTTCCAGATCCGCTCGGTGCCGACGGTGATCCTGGCCAAGGACGGGCAGCTGGTGGACGGCTTCCCCGGTGCGCTGCCCGAAGGCCAGCTGCGCGAGTTCCTGCGCCACCACGGCATCGAGCCGGCGGCCGCGGCGGCGCCGGCGCCGGAGGCCGGGACGCCGGCCGCGCCGCTGGACCCGCACGCCGAGGTGATGCGCCTGCGCAAGGCGATCGAGGCCGCGCCCGACGACGACGGCCTCAAGCTCGACCTCGCGCTGGCGCTGCTGGCCACCGGCGGCGCGCGCGAGGCGGAGCGGCTGCTCGACGCCCTGCCCGCCAACCTCGCCACCGACGACCGTGCGGTGCGCGCGCGGGCGCGGCTCGGCTTCGCCGCGCTGCTGGAGGACGCGCCGCCGCGCGAAGTGCTGGAGGCCGCGATCGCCGCCGACCCGGGCGACCTGCGCGCGCGCCACCTGCTCGGCGTGCGCGAGATCGTCTCCGGCGACCCCGCGCGCGGCTTCGAGCACTTCCTGGAGATGCTGCGCCGCGACCGCGGCTTCCAGGACGGGCTGCCGCGCAAGGCGCTGATCGACGCGTTCCGCATCGTCGAGGACGAGGACCTGGTGGGCCGCTACCGGCGGCAGATGTCCTCGATCCTGCTGGCCTGAACGCCGCCGGGGGGACCGCGATGCGCACCTTCCCGGCGCGCTGGCTGCGCCACGGCATGAACCTGTGGCCGCCGTTCCTGTTCGCCGGCATCCATGTCGCCCACATCGCCGACGACTTCAGCAGCGCGCGCGTCGAGCTGCGCATGCGCCCCTGGAACCGCAACTACGTCGGCACCCACTTCGGCGGCTCGCTGTTCGCGATGACCGACCCGTTCTGGATGCTGCTGGTGCTGCACGCGCTGGGCGACGGCTACATCGTGTGGGACCGGGCCGCGTCCATCGACTTCGAGAAGCCCGGCCGCGGCACGGTGCGCGCGGAGTTCGTGCTCGACGACGCCGCCCTCGCCGACATCCGCGCGGCCGCGGCCGGCGGCGACAAGGTGCTGCGCTGGTTCGAGACCCCCGTCCGCGACGCCGCCGGCGACGTGGTGGCGGTGGTCCGCAAGCAGCTCTACGTGCGGCGCAAGCGCCCCCGGGACTGAGCCCGCGGCCGGAGCGTGCCCTTTCCGCCGTTGGCCCCCACGCCGATGGACCGCTCCCCTACAATCGCTGCCATGCCGCCCACCGCGCCCAGCCTCGGACAGCGCCTGCAGCGCCTGTTCCTCACCGGCCTGCTGACCCTGCTGCCGATCTGGCTGACCTGGGTGGTGGTCAAGTTCGTGTTCGCGCTGCTGTCCGACCTGAGCCGGCCGGTGGTGGACCCGGTGCTGGCCTCGCTGGCGGCGCTCGATCCCGGCACGCTGTCCTGGCTGCGCGATCCGTGGGTGGCGACGGCCATCGCGCTGGCGGCCACGGTGGCCGTGGTCCTGCTGTCGGGATGGCTGGCGCGGCGCATGGTCGGGCAGCGCGTGCTGCGCTGGTTCGAGGCGCTGGTCGCGCGCGTGCCGCTGGCCAGCACCATCTACGGCTCGGCGCGCAAGCTGCTCGACATCCTGCAGACCCAGCCCGACGGCACCCAGCGCGTGGTGCTCATCGACTTCCCCCACGACCAGATGAAATCGGTCGGCTTCGTCACCCGCGTCATCCGCGAGCAGGGCACCGGCCGCGAACTCGCCGCGGTGTACGTGCCGACCACGCCCAACCCGACGTCCGGCTACCTGGAGATCGTGCCCGTGGAAAAGGTGACCCCGACCGACTGGACCGTGGACCAGGCCATGAGCTTCATCATCAGCGGTGGCGCGGTGTCGCCCGAGTCCATTCCGTTCGCGCCGCCGCGCGCCGGGACGGCGCGGGAGCCGCAGGCATGAGCGCTGCGCCCGCCACGGCCGCGCGCGGGGCGCCGCTTTCCGACCGCGCCACCCGCCTGTTCGTGCTGCTCGCCGCGTTCTTCTGCGTCAACGCGGTCATCGCCGAGTTCATCGGCGTCAAGATCTTCGCGCTCGAGGACACGCTCGGCATCGCGCCGCTGGAGTGGAACCTGTTCGGGCAGAAGGGGTCGCTCAACTTCACCGCGGGCACGCTGCTGTGGCCGATCGTGTTCATCATGACCGACACGATCAACGAATACTTCGGCAAGCGCGGCGTGCGCTTCATCAGCTGGCTGGCCGCGGGGCTGATCCTGTACGCGTTCGCGTTCGCCTACGCCGCGATCCACCTGGCGCCCGCCTCGTGGTGGGTCGGCGTCGGCAAGGACCAGGGCGTGCCCGACTACCAGGCCGCGTTCGCCGCGATCTTCGGCCAGGGCATGTGGATCATCTGGGGCTCGCTGGTCGCCTTCATCGTCGGCCAGCTCATCGACGTCAGCGTGTTCCACCGCATCCGCCGGCGCACCGGCGAGCGCCACGCCTGGCTGCGCGCGACCGGCTCGACCGCGGTCTCGCAGCTGGTGGACAGCTTCATCGTGCTCTACATCGCGTTCGTGGTCGGCCCGCAGCACTGGCCGATGTCGCTGTTCCTGGCCGTGGGCACGCTCAACTACCTCTACAAGATGGGCGCCGCGGTGGCGCTGATCCCGCTGCTGTACCTGGCGCGCGGCGCGATCCACCGCTACCTCGGCCACGAGCGCGCGCTCGAGCTGCGCGCGCACGCGGCCGCGATGCGCTAGCCGTCAGGCGCGGCTGTCGCGGCGCCCGCCGCGGGCGCCCTGCCCGTTCGAGCGCTGCTTGTGGCCGGCGCCGGCGTGCGCCGAGCGCGCGGCGGGCTTGCCGTGCGGGCGGTGCGACGGCTTCGCGGCGGCGCGCCCCGCGGGCTTCTGGCCGTGCCGCGGCTGGCGCTGGCCGCCGCCGTTCTTCGGGATCGGCGCGTCCAGGCGGATCGGGCGCGAGGGCGCGTAGCCCTCCACCACGTCCACCTGCAGCCCGGCCTTGAGCAGGCGCTGGATCTGGTTCAGCAGCCCGCCTTCCTCCGGCGACACCAGCGACAGCGCCTCGCCGCGCGCGCCGTTGCGGCCGGTGCGGCCGATCCGGTGCACGTAGTCCTCGGCGACCATCGGCAGGTCGTGGTTCACCACCAGCGGCAGGTCCGGGATGTCGAGGCCGCGCGCGGCGACGTCGGTCGCCACCAGCACGCGGGCGCGCCCGGACTTGAACTGGTCCAGGGCCTTCTGCCGCTGCGCCTGGCTCTTGTTGCCGTGGATCGCGACCGCCTTCAGCCCGGACTTCTCCAGCTGCTCGGCGAGGCGGTTGCAGCCGTGCTTGGTCTTGCCGAACACCAGCACCTGGTCGGCGTGGCGCGCGGCGAGGATCTCGACCAGCAGCTCGCGCTTGCGCGCGGCGTCCACCGGGTGCACGCGGTGCACGATGGTGTCGGCGATGGTGTTCTGCGCCGCCACCTGCACCTGGCGCGGCTCGCGCATGAATTCCAGCGCCAGCGCCTTGACCCGCGGCTCGAACGTGGCCGAGAACAGCAGCGTCTGCCGCTGCGCCGGCAGGCGGCCGAGGATGCGCTTGATCGCAGGCAGGAAGCCCATGTCGAGCATGCGGTCGGCCTCGTCGAGCACCAGCACCTCGATCGCGTCCAGCTTCGCGCTGCCGCGCTCGAGGTGGTCGATGAGCCGGCCCGGCGTGGCCACCAGGATGTCCACGCCGCGGCGGAACTGCTCCACCTGCGGGCCCATGCCGGCGCCGCCGTAGATGGTGGTCACGTTGAGGCGCAGGTGGCGGCCGAAGGCCTTGAGGCTGTCGGCGACCTGCACCGCGAGCTCGCGCGTGGGCACGAGCACCAGCGCGCGCGGCTTGCGCGGGCCCTTGGCCGGCTGCTGCTTCGCCAGGCGCTGCAGCAGCGGCAGGCCGAACGCGGCGGTCTTGCCGGTCCCGGTCTGCGCGCCGCCGAGCAGGTCGTGGCCGGCGAGCGCGAGCGGGATCGCCTCGGCCTGGATGGGGGTGGGGCTGGCGTAGCCGTTTTCGGCGAGCGCGCGCAGCAACGCGGGCGAGAGCCCGAGGGTTTCGAACGTCATGGATGGAACTCCGCTACCTGGCCCGCGCGGTGCGCGTGCCTGCCTCGGAGCGTTCCCTGAACCGCGCTGCGAGCGATCTGGTTGACGGCGCCGGATGCTCCGGGCCGTGCCTGTGCGACGGAAGGCGTGCGGGGAAGGCCGCGGTCCGGAAAGCTCCGGAGGTGGGCTGGCTTGCCGGGAAAACGGTCAGCCGTGCACAGGACGGGCGGATTCTACGCGAATCCGCCTGAACGCGCCCCTACCCGAGCAGGGCCTCGAAGGCCTGCGCGTCCATCGGCCGCCCGATCCAGAAGCCCTGCGCCAGGTCGCAGCCGCGCTCGCGCAGGATCTCGTACTGGCCTTCCTTCTCCACGCCCTCGGCGACGACGGTGATGCCCAGCGAGTGCGCCATGGCGATGATCGCGGTGGTCAGCGCCAGGTCGTCCGGATCGCGGAGCACGTCCGAGATGAAGCTGCGGTCGATCTTCACGCCGTCGGCCGGCACGCGCCGCAGGTGGCTGAGCCCCGAGAAGCCGGTGCCGAAGTCGTCCAGCCACACCTTCACGCCGGTGCTGCGCAGGCGCTGCAGCACCGCGCTCGCGTGCTGCTCGTCGCCCAGCACCGCGGTCTCGGTGAGCTCCAGGTGCAGCTGCGCCGCCGGCAGGCCGGTCTCGCGCAGCACCTGCGCCACCTGCGAGGGCAGCTCGCCGCTGCGCAGCTGCCGCGGCGACACGTTCACCGACACGAACAGGCCCTCGCCGCGCGGGTGGTCGCGGTGCCAGCGCACCGCGTCGGCGCAGGCGGTGCGCAGCACCTCGGGGCCGATGCTCTCGATCAGGCCGCTCTGCTCGGCGACGTCCACGAACACCGCCGGCGAGACCTCGCCCTGCTCCGGGTGGTTCCAGCGCAGCAGCGCCTCGGCGCCGACCAGGAAGCCGTCGCCCAGGCGGTAGATCGGCTGGTACGCCAGGCTCAGTTCGCCACGGCCCCAGGCGCCGCGCAGGTCCTGCTCCAGGCGCACGCGCCGCTCCACGGCCTGGTCCATCGCGCGGCTGTAGAAGCGGTAGCAGTTCTTGCCGGCCACCTTCGCCTGGTACATGGCGATGTCGCCGTTCTTCATCAGCGCGGTCGCGCCGGAGGCGTCCTCGGGGAACAGGGTGATGCCGATGGAGGTGCCGAGGAACACCTGGCGGCCCTCCACCACGATCGGCCGCGCGAGCTCGGCCACCAGCGTCTCGGCGAGCGCGGCCGCGGGCACGCGCACGTCGCGGCCGGCGTCGCCGCCCTGCAGCAGGATCACGAACTCGTCGCCGCCGAAACGCGCCAGCAGCGGCTCGGCCTCGCCGCAATGGCGCTCCACCGCGAGCCGGATGCGGTTGGCGAACTGGACCAGCACCTCGTCGCCGGCGTCGTGGCCGAGGGTGTCGTTGACCCGCTTGAAGTCGTCGATGTCCGCGAACAGCAGCGCCATCTCGCGGCCGGCGCCGCGCGCCTGCATCAGCCGCTGGTCCAGGCTCTCGCGGAACGCGAGCCGGTTGGCGAGGCCGGTCAGCGCGTCGGTGTAGGCCATGCGCCGGATCTCGCGGTCGTGGCGGGCGATGCTGTCGCCCATGCGCCCGAACGCGCGCATCAGGTCGCCGACCTCGTCGTTGCGCGGCGACGGCGGCACCGAGGCGCCGAAGTTGCCGGCTTCGATCTGGCGCGCGGCCTCGGCCAGCTCGCGGATCGGCCGCACCAGCACGCGCTGCAGCGCCAGGCTCGCCAGCGCGCCGAGCGCGACCAGGCCGAGCAGGGCCAGGCCGATCCACCAGAGGTGGCGGGTGCCGATCGCGCCGATGCGGTCGCCGAGCGCGCTGGCGGCGCGCATCTCGTCCGCGCGCACGCCGTCCAGCGAATAGCCGATGCGGACCCCGCCCAGGCGGTCGTCGCCGACCTTGATCGGGCTGGAGACGTCGAGCACGCGCTCGGTCCATTGGGCGTGCACGCCGGGCGCCGACACCGCCTCGTAGGCCAGCGGGTCGCGCATCGCCTGGCCGAAGGTGGGGATGTCGCCGGAGCCGTCGTGGAGGATGTCGCCGTCCGCGTCGTACACCAGCACGTAGCTCACGTCCGGCTGGCGCAGCACGTCGCGGGCGATGACGCCGATCGCCTCGAGGTCGAAGTAGTAGAGCGGGTTGACCAGCGCGTCCGCGACCTGCGCCGCCTGCGCCTGGCCGTGCTCGCGCAGGCGTTCGAACAGCAGCGTGTGCATGGCGTCGCGCGCCTGCCGCGCCACGTCCGCCTGCATCGCGCCCTGGCGCTGCAGCAGCAGCGCCACCACCACCAGGGTGAGCAGCAGCATCGAGCCGGCGAGCGCCGCGAACTTCGCGTGCAGGCCGCGCAGCCGCCAGCGCAGGCTCACTCGACCTCCACGCGGACGCGGGCGACGTCGTGCCGCAGCTCGCGCAGCGAGGCGGCGGTGCCGGCGTCGATCGGGAGGAAGCCGGTGGTGCCGAAGAACTGCAGCAGCGCCTCGCGCGCGTCGGGGTCGCTGCCCGCCTCCAGCAGCACCTGGCGCAGCCGCTCGCGCACGCGCGGGTCGAGGTCGCTGCGCACCATCTCCAGCGCGCGCGGGTAGTCGCCGCTCTCGGCGATCACCCGGAAGTCGGCGCGGTAGCTCGCCGGGATCCGGCGCGGGTTGTCCCAGTCGAGGTTGCTGATGGTGCCGGCGTCCACCAGGCGCTTGTGCACCCAGGTGGCGATGTTGAGCTCGGAGCGCGCGAACAGGTAGCCCACCGCGTTCGGCGCCGGCCGGTCCATCGGCGACAGCAGGATCTGCAGCGGCAGCCCCTGCTGCAGCAGCTGCAGCGCCGGCAGCACGTAGGCGCTGGTGGAGGACGTGTTCTGGAAGGCGATGGTGCGCCCGCGCAGGTCGTCGAGCCTGGTGATGCCGCTGTCGCGGCGCACGAAGGTGATGCTGCGGTAGGTGCCGGCGCCGTTGCGCTCGGTGAGCAGCAGCGGCTGCACGCCGGCGCGGTCCTGCAGGCGCATCGCGTTGGCCGAGGTCTCGGTCACCCAGTCCACGCGGCCGCGGCGCAGGTAGCTGCTCATCTGCTGCGTGTCGCGCGCCATCAGGATCCGGCCCTCGGTGATGCCCACGTCGGCCATGCGCGGCACGACGTAGTCGAGCAACGGGCGTAGCTGTTCGTAGTGCGCCTTCGGGTCGTCGCTGATGCGGCCGAGCACGAGCACGTGCGGCTCGCCCGCGCGGGTCGGCAGCGACGGCGCGAACGCCGCCGCCAGCCCGAGCGCGAACGCCACCAGGCGCAGCGGCGACAGGCGCGGCAACGGCAGGCGCAGCGACGGAAACACGGTTGGGAGTCCCCCTGGAGCGGCAGCTGGCAGCCTACTGGAAATGCGGCGGTCCCGACAGGCGGCGACCGGCGGCCATTCAGCGGCGGCCGGCCTCCGCGGCGAGCCGGGCCATGCGCTGGGCGTCCGCGAGGACGCCCCGCAGCAGCCGCACCTCCCGGACGTCCGGCCGGGCCCGCAGGAACAGCCGGCGCAGCTTGCGCATGGCCGACGCCGGGGCCCGTCCCTTGTGGAAGTCGATCGCGTCCAGGGTCTCGGCCAGCTGGGCGAAGAAGCCCTCCAGCTGCGCGTGCGACGCCGGCTGGTCCCGCTCGTGGAGCGGGCCGTCCGCCTCCCCGGCCACCGACCCGGCCGCGGCCAGCCAGGCCATCCGCAGCTCCCAGGCCAGCACCTGGACCGCCGCGGCGAGGTTGAGCGAGGAATACTCCGGGTTGGCGGGGATGTGCACCGCGCCGTGGCACAGCTGCAGCTCGTCGTTCTCCAGGCCGGTGCGCTCGCGCCCGAACACCAGCGCCACCTCGGCGCCGCCCGCGGCCTCGGCGACGGCGGCGGCGGCCGCCTCCCGCGGCCCCTGCTCCGGCAAGGCCACGCGCCGGCTGCGCGCCGTGCAGCCCAGCACCAGGCGGCAGTCCGCCACCGCCTCGGCGAGGCTCGGGTGCACCGTGGCCGCGGCCAGCACGTCCACCGCCCCCGCCGCCAGCGCGTCGGCCTCGCGGTGGGGATAGCGCTCGGGCGCCACCAGCGCGAGCCGCCCGAGCCCCATCGTCTTCATCGCCCGTGCGGCCGAGCCGATGTTGCCGGGATGCTGGGTGCCGACCAGGACGATGCGGATGCGCGCGGCGGCGTCGAAGGCCGCCGCGGCGGGCGTGGAGGGAGTGTCCATGCCCGCAATGTTAAACTTCGCGCCCCGGCCCGAGCGCCGGCATCGTTCTTTCTCCCCGCCGTCCCCCGCCCCTCCCCGAGGTCGCCACGCCATGCTCAAGCCCGCCGTCAACGTCATGATCAAGGCGGCCCGCGCCGGCGGAAACGTGCTGCTGCGGCACATGAACCGGCTCGACGCCCTCAACATCGTCGAGAAGGCGCGGATGGACTATGCGAGCGAGGTGGACGGCCTCGCCGAGGCGGAGATCGTCAAGGAACTGCGCCGCGCCTACCCGGAGTACGCCGTGCTCGGCGAGGAAGGCGGCAGGCAGGCCGGGCGCGGCCCGGGCGGGCGCGCCACCTGGGTCATCGACCCGCTCGACGGCACCAGCAACTACCTGCACGGCTGGCCGCACTGGTGCGTGTCCATCGCGCTGGTCGAGAACGGCGAGCCGGTGCACGCGGTGGTCTTCGATCCGCTGCGCAACGAGCTGTTCACCGCCACCCGCGGCGCCGGCGCGCAGCTCAACGAGCGCCGCTTCCGCATCGGCGACCGCAAGGACCTGTCCGGCGCGATGCTCATCACCGGCTTCCCCCCGCGCGACCGCGCGCACCTCGCCCCGCAGCTGGACACGCTGCGCGGGCTGCTCGACGCCGCCGGCGCCGAGGACGTGCGCCGCACCGGCTCGGCCGCGCTCGACCTGGCCTACGTGGCCTGCGGCCGCGCCGACGCCTACTTCGAATCCGGGCTGCAGCCCTGGGACATCGCCGCCGGCGTGCTGCTGGTGCGCGAGGCCGGTGGCCGCGTCACCGACTACCGCGGCGCGGCGGTGGCGCGCATGGACGTGGCCGAGGCCCGCGGCCGCCAGGTGATCGCCGGCAACCTCAAGGTCAGCGCCGAACTGCAGAAGGCCATCCAGCAGTCCGGCTACCTCGCCTCCTTCAACTGATCAGCGCTGCCCGATCGGCACGTAGGCGCGGTCCTCGGGACCGACGTAGTTCGCGCTGGGGCGGATGATCTTGCCGTCCTCGCGCTGCTCGATCACGTGCGCGCTCCAGCCCGAGGTGCGCGCGATCACGAACAGCGGCGTGAACATCGGCGTCGGGATGCCCATCATGTGGTAGGCGCTGGCGCTGTACCAGTCGAGGTTCGGGAACATCTTCTTGGCGTCCCACATCAGCGTCTCGATGCGCTCGCTGATGTCGAACAGCACCTGGTTGCCGCCGTCCGCGCACAGCTTGCGCGAGATCTCCTTGATGATCGGGTTGCGCGGGTCGCCCACGGTGTAGACCGGGTGGCCGAAGCCGATCACGATCTCCTTGCGCTCGATGCGCGCGCGGATGTCCGCCTCGGCCGCGTCCGGCGTCGCGTAGCGGCTGATGATGTCCATCGCCACCTCGTTGGCGCCGCCGTGCTTGGGCCCGCGCAGCGCGCCGATCGCGCCGGTGATGCACGAGTGCATGTCCGAGCCGGTGCCGGCGATGACGCGGGCGGTGAAGGTGGAGGCGTTGAACTCGTGCTCGGCGTAGAGGATCAGCGACTTGTCCAGCGACTCGGCGTGCAGCTGCGACGGCGGCTCGCCGTGCAGCAGGTGCAGGAAGTGCGCGGCGATCGAGTCGTCGTCGGTCTCGCAGTCGATGCGGCGGCCGTTGCGGGTGAAGTGCCACCAGTACAGCAGCATCGAGCCGAAGCTGGCCATCAGCCGGTCGGCGATGTCGCGCGCCTCGCTGGCCGGGTGTCCCTCGCGCTCGGGCAGCACCGTGCCCAGCACCGAGCAGCCGGTGCGCAGCACGTCCATCGGGTGCGCATTGGCCGGCACCAGCTCCAGCGCCTCGGACACGATCGCGGGCAGCCCGCGCAGGCGCTTGAGCTTGGCCTTGTAGGCCTTGAGCTGCGAGGCGGTCGGCAGCGTGCCGTGCACCAGCAGGTGCGCCACTTCCTCGAACGTGGACCGGGTGGCCAGGTCCTTGATGTCGTAGCCGCGGTAATGCAGGTCGTTGCCGCTGCGGCCGACCGTGCACAGCGCGGTGTTGCCGGCGGCGGTGCCGCTCAGCGCGACGGACTTCTTGGCCTTGGGGAGCACTTGCTCGCTCATCTGTCGCCTCACTTCTTCGCGAAAAGGGCGTCGAGCTTGTCCTCGTAGGCGTGGTAGCCCAGGAAGTCGTACAGCTCGGCGCGGGTCTGCAGCCGGTCGATGATGTTCTTCTGCGTGCCCTCGCGGCGCACGGTCTCGTAGAAGTGCAGCGCCGCCTTGTTCATGGCGCGATAGGCGCCGCAGCAGTACAGCGCGATGTCCACGCCGGCGGTGCGCAGCTCGTCGGCGGTGAAGAACGGCGTGGAGCCGAACTCGGTCAGGTTGGCCAGGATCGGCACCTTCACCGCTTCCTTGAAGCGGCGGTAGTCCTCGAGGGTCTTCATCGCCTCGGGAAACACCATGTCGGCGCCGGCCTCGACGTAGGCGACGGCGCGCTCGATCGCGCGGTCCAGGCCCTCCACCGCGGCCGCGTCGGTGCGCGCCATGACCACGAAGCCGGGGTCGGTGCGCGCGTCCACGGCGGCCTTCACCCGGTCCACCATCTCCTCCAGCGCGACCACTTCCTTGCCGGGACGGTGGCCGCAGCGCTTCTGCCCGACCTGGTCCTCGATGTGCACCGCGGCCACGCCGACGCGCTCGAAGCTGCGGATGGTGCGCGCGATGTTGAACGCGCCGCCCCAGCCGGTGTCGATGTCCACCAGCAGCGGCATGCCGGTGGCGTCCACGATGCGGCGCGCGTCGGTGAGCACGTCCTCCATCGTGGAGATGCCGAGGTCCGGCATGCCCAGCGAATTGGCGGCGACGCCGCCGCCCGACAGGTACAGGGCCTTGTAGCCGACCCGCTTCGCCATCAGCCCGGCGTACGCGGTGATCGCGCCCATCACCTGCAGCGGCGATTCCTCGGTCAGTGCGGCGCGGAAGCGCGCCCCGGCGGACATGGCGGCCATGCGCTTACAGCAGGTGCGCCACGCCGGCGCGCTCTTCCTCGAGCTCGGCGAGGGTCCTATCCATGCGCTCGCGGCTGAACGCGTCGATCGGCAGGTCGGCGACGCGGGTGTACTCGCCGTCGGCGCAGGTCACCGGCACGCCGTAGACGATGCCTTCCGGGATGCCGTAGCTGCCGTCGGACGGCACGCCCATCGTCACCCACTTGCCGTTGGTGCCCAGCGCCCAGTCGCGCATGTGGTCGATGGCCGCGTTCGCTGCCGAGGCCGCCGACGACAGGCCGCGCGCCTCGATGATCGCGGCGCCGCGCTTGCCGACCACCGGGATGAAGGTGTCGGCGTTCCAGGCCTCGTCGCCGATCATCTCCTTCAGCGACTTGCCGTTGACGGTCGCGAAGCGGTAGTCGGGGTACATGGTCGGACTGTGGTTGCCCCACACCACCATCTTCTCGATGTCGCCCACCGCCACGCCGGCCTTGGCGGCGAGCTGCGACAGCGCGCGGTTGTGGTCCAGGCGCAGCATCGCGGTGAAGTTCTTCGCCGGCAGCGAGGGCGCCGACTTCATCGCGATGTAGGCGTTGGTGTTGGCCGGGTTGCCGACCACCAGCACCTTGACGTCGCGCGAGGCGACGGCGTCGAGCGCCTTGCCCTGGGCGGTGAAGATCTCGGCGTTCTTGAGCAGCAGGTCCTTGCGCTCCATGCCCGGGCCGCGCGGCATCGCGCCGACCAGCAGCGCGTAGTCGGCGTCCTTGAACGCGACCTTCGGGTCGTCGGTGCCGACCATGCCGGCCAGCAGCGGGAACGCGCAGTCCTCGAGCTCCATCATCACGCCGCGCAGCGCGGCCTGCGCCTTCTCCACCGGCAGTTCCAGCATCTGCAGGATGACCGGCTGGTCCTTGCCCAGCATCTCGCCCGAGGCGATGCGGAACAGCAGGGCATAGCCGATCTGGCCGGCGGCGCCGGTGACGGCGACTCGAACGGGTTGCTTCATTGCGACGACTCCAATTTCGGGATTCGGTAGCCGGCAACCGGTGGCCGGCCGCCGGAACAAACGGGACGGGGCCGGCTGCCGGTCAACGGCCGCCGGCGACCCGGGTCATGCGAGTTCGGCGAAGAACTCGCGGATGCGCTCCAGCCCGGGCGCGAGCTGCGGCGTCGGGCAGGTGTAGCTGATGCGCAGCGCGCGCGGCTCGCCGAACGCCGAGCCCGGCACGCAGGCCACGCCCTTGGCTTCCAGCAGCGCGTTGCAGAACGACACGTCGTCGTCCACCTTCAGCCCGGTGGGGCCGTGGGTCTTGCCGAAATACGCGCTGATGTCGGGGAAGACGTAGAACGCGCCCTGCGGCCGCGGGCAGGTCACGCCCGGGATCGCATCGAACACCGCCATCACCTGGTCGCGCTTGGCCGCGAACTCCGCGCACTTGGCGCGCGGGATGTCCTGCGGGCCGGACAGCGCCGCGATCGCGGCCGCGGTGGTCACTTCCGGCAGGTTGGTGATGTGGTTGGAATTCATGGTGACCACGGCCTTGGCCACCGATTCGGGACCGGCCATGAAGCCGACGCGCCAGCCCGGCATGCCGTAGGTCTTGGACAGCGAGTCCACGAACACCACGCGCTCGCGCAGCTCCGGGCGCGCGTGCACGAAGTTGTGGTAGCCGACGCCGTCGAACACCATGCGGTTGTAGATGTCGTCGGTGACCACCCAGGTGTCCGGGTGCCTGGCGATCACGTCGGCGAGCGCCGCGATCTCGTCCTTCGTGTACACCATGCCCGTCGGGTTGGAGGGGTTGTTGAACAGGAACACCTTCGGCTTCTTCGCCAGCGCGGCGTCGAGCTGCGCCGGCGTGAGCTTGTAGTCCTGCGAGGCCGGGCACGGCAGCAGCTCGACCTTCGCGTTGACGATCTCGGCGATGTCGAGGTAGCTGGTCCAGTACGGCACCGGGAAGGCGATGGTGTCGCCCTCGTCGAGCAGCGCCTCGGCCAGGTTGTAGAGGATGTGCTTGGCGCCGACGCCGGTGGCGACGTTGGCGCGCGTGTAGCCGGCGAGCCCGATTTCGGCGATGTGCGCCAGGAACGCGTCGAGCAGCGCGTCGGCGCCGCGGTTGCTGCCGTACTGGCCGGAGTCGTGGGCGAGCGCCTCGCGCGCGGCCGCGTACACGTTCTCGCCCGGCAGGAAGTTGGGGACGCCGATCGAGAAGCTGATGATGTCGCGGCCTTCGGCCTTCAGGCGCTTGGCCTGCTCTGCGACCTGCATGATCGCGCTGGGCTTGGCGCGACCGATGCGACTGGCGAAACCGGGCATGCGGGACCTCGTGGGAAGGGCGCTGGCGCAGCCGCTGATTTTAGCAGGGTCAGGCCGCCAGGATGCGGTTCCACTCCGCGACGCGGTCGGCCTTCGCCGCCAGCGCGGCGTCGGCGTCGCCCTCGATCGTCACCTTGCGGATCCGGTCGCCCTGGCGCACGGCGTCCACGGCCTCCAGGCCCGACACGACCTTGCCGAACACGGTGTGCTTGCCGTCCAGCCACGGCGTGGCGACGTGGGTGATGAAGAACTGGCTGCCGTTGGTGTTGGGGCCGGCGTTGGCCATGGAGATCACGCCGCGCTCGTGGCGCACGCCGTTGCCGGTCTCGTCCTCGAAGCGGTAGCCCGGGCCGCCGCGGCCGGACCCCTCGGGGCAGCCGCCCTGGATCATGAAGTCGGCGATGACGCGGTGGAAGTTCAGCCCGTCGTAGAAGCCCCGTTTCGCCAGGTTGACGAAGTTGGCGACGGTCAGCGGTGCCTTGTCGGCGAACAGTTCCAGCCTGATCGGGCCGCGTTCGGTGTCGAGGGTGGCGAAAAGGGACATGGGGGCGCTCCTGGGAAGGCCGGGCCGGGCCCGGTGGAAGATGAACCGCGGGTCCGGCGGGCGGCCCCGAGCCGGCTATAATACCCGGCTGCCCCGCCCCGTCCCTTCCCGGCGCCCCTTCCGCGGCGCCGTCCGCCGCCACAGGCGTCCCCCGAGCCCTTCCCCATGTCCATCGAACGCCTGCGCAACATCGCCATCGTCGCCCACGTCGACCACGGCAAGACCACCCTCGTCGACTGCCTGCTCAAGCAGTCGGGCACGCTCAACGAGCGCACCGTGCTCGCCGAGCGCGTGATGGACAGCAACGACCAGGAGAAGGAGCGCGGCATCACCATCCTGGCCAAGAACACGGCCATCACCTGGCAGGGCAACCGCATCAACATCGTGGACACCCCCGGCCACGCCGACTTCGGCGGCGAGGTCGAGCGCGTGCTGTCCATGGTGGACTCGGTGCTGATCCTGGTGGACGCGATGGACGGCCCGATGCCGCAGACGCGCTTCGTCACCCAGAAGGCGTTCGCGATGGGCTTCCGCCCGATCGTGGTGGTCAACAAGATCGACCGCCCCGGCGCGCGCCCGGACTGGGTGATCGACCAGGTGTTCGACCTGTTCGACAAGCTCGGCGCGACCAACGAGCAGCTCGACTTCCCGATCGTGTACGCCTCGGCGCTGCACGGCTACGCCAGCCTCGACGACAGCGCGCGCGACGGCGACATGACCCCGCTGTACGAGGCGATCATGCAGCACGTGCCGGCCCCGCGGGTGGACCTGGACGGCCCGTTCCAGATGCGGATCAGCCAGCTCGACTACAACAGCTTCGTCGGCCTGATCGGCATCGGCCGCATCCAGCGCGGCAAGGTGCGCAAGAACCAGCAGGTGGTCGTGGTGGACCGCGAGGGCCGCAAGCGCCAGGGCAAGATCGTGCAGGTGCTCGGCTTCCTCGGCCTGGAGCGCATCGAGGTCGAGGAGGCGATGGCCGGCGACATCGTCGCCATCGCCGGCATCCAGGACCTCGGCATCTCCGACACCGTGTGCGCGACGGAAATGCCGGAGGCGCTGCCGGCGCTGACGGTGGACGAGCCGACGATCAGCATGACCTTCCAGGTCAACAACTCGCCGTTCGCCGGCCACAAGGAATTCTCCGGCGGCAAGTTCATCACCAGCCGCCAGCTGCGCGAACGGCTGATGCGCGAGGCGCTGCACAACGTGGCGCTGAAGGTCGAGGAGACCGCCGACGCCGACAAGTTCCTGGTGTCGGGCCGCGGCGAGCTGCACCTGTCGGTGCTGATCGAGACCATGCGCCGCGAGGGCTTCGAGCTGGCGGTGTCGCGCCCCGAAGTGATCGTCAAGGAGATCGACGGCCAGCTGATGGAGCCGATCGAGCAGCTCGTGGTGGACATCGAGGAGCAGCACCAGGGCGGCGTCATGGAGAAGCTGGGCACGCGCAAGGCGCAGCTGAAGAACATGGAGCCCGACGGCAAGGGCCGCGTGCGCCTGGACTACATGATCCCGGCGCGCGGCCTGATCGGCTTCCAGAACGAGTTCCGCACCCTCACCCAGGGCTCGGGCCTGCTGTTCCACGTGTTCGACCACTACGGCCCGAAGGAGACCGGCCCGATCGCCAAGCGCCCGAACGGCGTGATGATCGCCAACGCCCCCGGCGTGACGCCCGCCTACTCGCTGGGCCCGCTGGAGGAGCGCGGCCGCCTGTTCGCGGCCGAGGGCGACAACGTCTACGAAGGCCAGATCGTCGGCATCCACTCCAAGGACAACGACCTCACCGTCAACGTCATCAAGGCCAAGCCGCTGACCAACATCCGCGCGGCGGGCAAGGACGACGCGATCAAGCTGACGCCGGCGCTGAAGTACACGCTCGAGCAGGCGCTGGACTTCATCGAGGACGACGAGCTCGTCGAGGTGACCCCGAAGGAAATCCGCCTGCGCAAGAAGCTGCTCACCGAGAGCGAGCGCAAGCGGGCGTCGCGCGCCGCCTGATCCCGCGCTATCCTCCGGCGTCGCACCAGACACGACGCCGGTCAGGCAAGGGGGGCGCCATGCCGCTGTTCAACCGCGTGTTCCACCGCGTGTTCCATCGTGCGCTGCCGCTCGCGGCGCTGCTCGCCTGCGCGTCCGCGGGTTCCGCCGCGGCCCAGGACACCACTTTCGCGTACGACGAAGCCACGGTCGCCGGCCTGCAGGAACGCATGGCCCAGGGCACGCTCGACAGCCGGACCCTGGTCCGCGCCTACCTGGACCGCATCGCCGCCATCGACAAGGCCGGGCCGGCGATCAACGCGGTCATCGAGCTCAATCCCGGGGCCATGGCCGAGGCCGAGGCCCGCGACGCCGAGCGCGCCGCCGGCAATGCACGCGGGCCCCTGCACGGCATCCCGGTACTGCTGAAGGACAACATCGACGCCGTCGGCATGGCGAATTCGGCCGGCTCGCTGGCCCTCGCCGACCACCGCCCGGCCGAAGACGCCTTCCTCGTGCGCCGCCTCCGCGAGGCCGGCGCGGTGATCCTGGGCAAGACCAACCTCAGCGAGTGGGCCAACTTCCGCTCCACGCACTCGAGCTCCGGCTGGAGCGGGCGCGGCGGCCAGACCCGCAACCCCTACGTGCTCGACCGCAATCCCTGCGGCTCGAGCTCGGGCACCGGCAGCGCGATCGCCGCGAACATGGCCGCGGTCGGCGTCGGCACCGAGACCGACGGCAGCGTGATCTGCCCGGCGGCGATGACCGGCCTGGTCGGCATCAAGCCTACCCTCGGGCTGGTGAGCCGCGCCGGCATCATCCCGCTCGCGCATTCGCAGGACACCGCGGGCCCGATGACCCGCACGGTCGCCGACGCGGCGGTGCTGCTCACCACGATGGCCGGCACCGACCCGGCCGATCCCGCGACCGCGCAGGCCGACGCGCACGCCACCGACTACACCCGCTTCCTCGACCCGCAAGCGCTCGCCGGCAGGCGCATCGGCGTGGTGCGCAAGCTTGCCGGCATGGAGCCGAACGCCGACCGCGCGCTCGAGCAGGCGATCGCGGTGCTGCGCGCGCAGGGCGCGACCATCGTGGACCCGGTGGAGGTGCCGAACATCGACGCGCTCGGCGACGACGAATTCACCGTGCTGCTGTACGAGTTCAAGCACGACATCGCCGCCTACCTCGCCGCGGCCGGCGCCGGGCCGAAGACACTGGCGGACCTGATCGCCTTCAACGAGGCACACGCGGACGCGGAGATGCCCTGGTTCGGCCAGGAGCTGTTCGAGATGGCCGAGGCCAAGGGCCCGCTCACCGACGCGGCCTACGTCGAGGCGCTGGCGCGCGCCAGGCGCCGTGCCGGCCCCGAAGGCATCGACGCCGCGCTCAAGGCCCACAAGCTCGACGCGCTGCTTGCGCCCTCCTGGGGGCCGGCCTTCCCCACCGACCCGGTGCTCGGCGACCACGTGGTGAGCGGCGACCCGACCATCGGCGGCGTGTCGCAGCTGACCTCGGTGGCGGGCTATCCGTCCATCACCGTGCCCGCGGGCTTCGCGCACGGGCTGCCGGTCGGCATCGTGTTCATGGGCACGGCCTGGAGCGAGCCGACGCTGATCGGCATCGCCTACGCGTACGAGCAGGCCACGCAGGCGCGCCGCCCGCCGGCGTTCCTGCCGACGATCGCGCCCTGACCGGCCTTACGGCGCGGGGCCGCGGGCCGGCGCCGGTTCGGACGCCGGCGCCAGCGTGATGCGGGCGATGCGGCCGTCGGCGCCGCTGGCCCAGCCGACGTTGCCGCCCGGGGCGAAGTCCACCGCGTCGTAGCCCGTGTCCGACAGCGGCTGCCAGCGACCGCCCACCAGCGCGTCCACGCCGCTCGGGCCCACGGCCACGCAACGCGGCCGCGCCTGGCCCGCGCAGGCGACGCCAGAGCGGTAGCCCGGGGGATCCGGCAGCGGGAACACCCGCAGCGCGCCGTCCTCGCCGGGCTGGGCCAGCGCGGCGCTGCCCGGCGCGCTTTCGTGTTCGAAGTCGCCGCCCACCAGCAGCATGTCGGCGCCGGCCGGCGCCGCCGAGAAGATGCCGGCGGCGGGCACGCGCGACGGCAGGCCGGTGTCGTGCACGCGCCAACCGTCGGCGCCGTCCACGTAGGCACGCGCCGCGCCGCCGCCGCTGACCACCATGCGCCTGCCCCAGGGCGTGGCCGCGATGCAGGTGCCGCTGGCGGCGAACGCCGCTTCGTCGGGTTGCGCCGGCGGCATCGCGTCGGCCTGGAGCGTCCAGCTGCGGCCGCCGTCATCGCTGGCATACACCTGGAACGCGCCGTCCACGGGATCGCCGAGGATCCAGCCGCGGTCGCCGTCGAAGGCCATGCAGTCCAGGAACGCGCGCGGATCCTCGTTGCGCAGCGCGAGCTGCCAGCTGCGGCCGCCGTCCCCGGTGCGGTAGACGCGCGAATCCGCGCCCGGGCCGATGGACAGCACGACGGCGTGCTCGGCGTCGAAGCCCTCGACGTCGCGGAAGTCGAGCGCCTCCGCGCCGGGCACCCGCATCGCCTGCCAGGTCGCGCCGCCGTCCACCGTGCGCAGCACCGTGCCTTCGCGGCCGCTGGCCCAGGCGACGCGCGCGTCCACCGCGGAAATGCCGCGCAGCCGCACCTTCACCCCGGAGGCCTGCGCCTCCAGCGTCGCCGGCGCCGCGGCGCCCGCCTCGCGCGCCTGCGCGGTGGCGCCGCCGGCAATCCCGGCCAGCGCGAGCGCGGACAGCGCGGCGGCGAGTGCGGGCCCGCGGCTCATCGCTTCGGCGCCGCGAGCTGCGCCTGCTTGCGCACGACCAGCATCGCGACCTCCAGGCCCTGCTCGTAGTTCAGGCGCGGGTCCACCGTCGAGCGGTAGGCGCGCGCCAGGTCCGCGTCGGTGAGCTCGCGCGCGCCGCCGGTGCACTCGGTGACGTCCTCGCCGGTGAGCTCCAGGTGCACGCCGCCCAGGCGCGTCCCGGCCGCGGCGTGCAGGTCGAACGCCTGCTCGAGCTCGCTGCGGATGTTGGCGAAGCGGCGCGTCTTGTAGCCGTTGCTCGCGGTCTCGGTGTTGCCGTGCATCGGGTCGCAGACCCACAGCACGCGGCGCCCGTCGCGACGCACCGCCTCCAGCAGCGGCGGCAGCTTTTCCGCCACCTGCGCGGCGCCCATGCGGTGGATCAGCGTGAGCCGGCCCGGCTCGTCGCCGGGGTTGAGCACGTCGATGAGGCGCAACAGCGCGTCCGGCGTGGTCGCCGGCCCCACCTTGACCGCCACCGGGTTGCGGATCCCGCGGAAGTACTCCACGTGCGCGCCGTCGAGCGCCGCCGTGCGCATGCCGATCCAGGGGAAGTGCGTGGCCAGGTTGAACCAGCCCCACTGCCGCGGCACCTGCCGCGTCTGCGCTTCCTCGTAGGGCAGCAGCAGCGCCTCGTGCGAGGTGTAGAAATCCACGCGGTTGAGGTTGTGCACCTCGCTGCCCGACAGCGTCTCCATGAAGCGCACCGCGTCGCCGATGCCCTCCACCATGCGCCGGTACTCTTCGGCCAGCGGCGCGTGCCCCACCCACTCCAGGTTCCAGTACTCGGGATGGTGCAGGTCGGCGAAGCCGCCGTCGATCAGCGCGCGCACGAAGTTCATGGTCATCGCCGAGCGCGCGTGCGCCTTCACCATGCGCCGCGGATCGGGCGTGCGCTCGGCGGCGGTGAAGCCCGGCGCGTTGACGATGTCGCCGCGGTACGAGGGTAGCGCGACGCCGTCGCGTACCTCCACGTCGGCCGAGCGCGGCTTGGCGTACTGGCCGGCGAAGCGGCCGACCCGCACCACCGGCAGGCGCAGGCCGTGCACCAGCACCAGGCTCATCTGCAGCAGCACCTTCAGCCGGTTGGAGATCACGCTCGAGGTGCACTCGGCGAAGCTCTCTGCGCAATCGCCCGCCTGCAGCAGGAAGCGCCGCCCCTCCTGCGCCTCCGCCACCTGCTGCTTCAGCGCGAGGATCTCCCAGGAGGTGACCAGCGGCGGCAGCGCGCGCAGCTCGTCCATCGCCTGCGCGAGCGCGGCCGCGTCCGGGTACTGCGGCATCTGCGCCGCGGGGCGGCCGCGCCAGGAGTCCGGCGCCCAGCCCTCGGCGAGGGTGACCGGCTGCGGGCGCTCAACGCCGGCCATCGCCCTTCCCCGGCAGCAGCATCGTCGCCACGACCCAGGCGGCGAGCGCGATGAACCAGGCCAGGCTCCACTCGGGCATGGACAGGCCGAGGAACGTCCAGTCCACCTTCGCGCATTCGCCCGAGCCGGTGAGCACGGTGCGCACGACGCTGGTGAGCGGGAACGCCTCCATCAGGAAGTCGAGGCCGGGGCCGCACATCGGCACCTGGTCCGCGGGCAGGTGCTGCAGCCACACGTGGCGGCCGGCGATGCCGATGCCCGCGGCCGCGGCGAGCAGCGCCAGCACGCCCCAGGCGCGGCGCCCGCCCGCGCCGCGCGGCGCGTGCAGCCCGGCCAGCAGGAACACCACGCCCAGCGCCGCGAACGCGATGCGCTGGAAGATGCACAGCGGGCACGGCTCGAGGTGGTCGTGGAACTGCAGGTACAGCGCGTAGGCGATGAGCAGCGCGCAGGCGGCGAAGCCGAGCAGGCAGCGCGCGCGGAAAGACCAGCGGAGGGGGTTCGCGTCCATGCCGCCACGATACGCAAAAAACGAAGCCCCGGCACGGGGCCGGGGCCTGGTGGAGCCGACCCATGGTCGGCTCGGTTGTCCGGGAGCCGGCCCTGGGTCGGTCGGCTCTACCGGTGGTTCAGCCCGCCTGCTGCTGCGGGCGGTCGACCAGCTCGACGTAGGCCATCGGCGCGTTGTCGCCGTCGCGGAAACCGCACTTCAGGATGCGCAGGTAGCCGCCCGGGCGGTTGGCGTAGCGCGGGCCGAGCACGGTGAACAGCGTGCCGACCGCTTCCTTGTCGCGCAGGCGGGCGAAGGCCATGCGGCGCTGGGCCACGCCGTCCTTCTTGGCCAGCGTGATCAGCGGCTCGGCGACCCGGCGCAGCTCCTTCGCCTTGGGCAGGGTGGTGCGGATCAGCTCGTGCTTGATCAGCGACGCGGCCATGTTCTCGAACATCGCCTTGCGGTGCGCGCTGGTGCGGCTGAACTTGCGTCCGGATTTCTGGTGGCGCATGGCTATCTTTCCTAAGTGTCTAGTGGGGCCGGCGGCGCGCCGCTCAGCCCATCATCCCGTGGGAGGCGACTCCCGCCGGCGGCCAGTTCTCGAGCTTCATGCCGAGCGAGAGGCCGCGCTGCGCGAGCACTTCCTTGATCTCGGTGAGCGACTTCTTGCCGAGGTTCGGCGTCTTCAGCAGCTCGACCTCGGTCTTCTGGATCAGGTCGCCGATGTAGTAGATGCTCTCGGCCTTGAGGCAGTTGGCCGAGCGCACGGTCAGCTCCAGGTCGTCGATCGGGCGCAGCAGCACCGGGTCCACGCCGGCGGCGGCCGGCTTCGACGCGCCGCGGTCGCGGTGCGTGAAGTCGCCGAACACCGAGAGCTGGTCGCTGAGGATGTCGGCGGCGGTGCGCACGGCCTCCTCGGCGTCGATGGTGCCGTTGGTCTCGATGTCGATGACCAGCTTGTCCAGGTCGGTGCGCTGCTCGACGCGCGCGGCCTCGACCGCGTAGGCGACGCGGCGGATCGGCGAGAACGAGGCGTCCAGCATCAGGCGGCCGATCGCGCGGGTCTCCTCGTCCGGCTTGCGGCGGGCGGCGGCCGGCTGGTAGCCGAAGCCGCGCTCGATCCGCAGCCGCATGTTCAGCGCCGTATCCTTGGTCAGGTGGGCGATGACGTGCTCGGGGTTGAGGATCTCGACGTTGTGGTCGGTCTTGATGTCGCCGGCGGTGACCACGCCCGGGCCCTGCTTCGACAGGGTCAGGCTGGCGCTGTCGCCGGTGCCCATGCGGATGGCGACTTCCTTGAGGTTCAGCAGGACCTCGAGCACGTCCTCCTGCAGGCCTTCGATCGTGCTGTACTCGTGCAGCACGCCGTCGATCTCGACCTCGGTGATGGCGTAGCCGGGGATCGAGGAGAGCAGCACGCGGCGCAGCGCGTTGCCCAGGGTGTGGCCGTAGCCGCGCTCCAGCGGCTCGATCACGACCTTCGCGCGGTTGCCGGCGAGGCGCTCGATCTGCGGGCCGCGGGGACGCAGGACTTGGTTGGCGGTAACCGTCATTCGTGGTGTCTCCTGCGGAACGCCCGTGGGGGAACGGGCGGCCGTGATGTGATTACTTCGAGTACAGCTCGACGATCAGCGCTTCGTTGATGTCGGCGGGCAGGTCGGCGCGGTCCGGGACCGCCTTGAACACGCCCGCGAACTTCTTCGCGTCGACCTCGACCCACGACGGGGACAGGTCCATCTGCGCGGCGACGGTGAGCGACTCCTGCACGCGGAGCTGCTTCTGCGCGCGCTCGGACAGCGCGATGACGTCGCCGGCCTTGACCGCGTAGGACGGCAGGTTCACGACCTTGCCGTTGACGGTGACGCCGCGGTGGCTGACGAGCTGGCGGGCCGCCGGGCGGGTGACCGCGAAGCCCATGCGGTAGACGACGTTGTCGAGGCGCGTCTCCAGCATCTGCAGCAGGTTCTCGCCGGTGTTGCCCTTCCGGGTCGAGGCCTTCTTGTAGTAGTTGCGGAACTGGCGCTCGAGCAGGCCGTAGATGCGCTTCACCTTCTGCTTCTCGCGCAGCTGGGTGGCGTAGTCCGAGAGCTTGCTGCGACGCGCGCCGGTGCCGGCGCCGTGCTGGCCGGGCTTCTGCTCCAGCTTGCACTTCGAATCGAGCGCGCGCGCCGGCGACTTCAGGCCGAGGTCGGCGCCTTCGCGGCGGGCGAGCTTGCAGGTGGGTCCGATGTAACGAGCCATGTTCTACAGCCCCCTTAGACGCGACGCTTCTTCGGCGGACGGCACCCGTTGTGCGGGATGGGCGTCACGTCGATGATGTTGGTGATCTTGTAGCCGACGTTGTTGAGCGAACGCACGGCCGACTCGCGGCCCGGACCCGGGCCCTTGATGCGCACTTCCAGCGACTTCACGCCGTAGTCGAGCGCGGCCTTGCCGGCCTTCTCGGCGGCGACCTGCGCGGCGAACGGGGTGGACTTGCGCGAGCCGCGGAAGCCCGCGCCGCCCGAGGTCGCCCACGACAGCGCGTTGCCCTGGCGGTCGGTGATGGTGACGATGGTGTTGTTGAACGACGCGTGCACGTGGGCGATGCCGTCGGTGACGACGCGCTTGATCTTCTTCTTGGTCTTGGCTGCGGCGGGCTTGGCCATGGCTGTTCCTTACTTCTTGATGGCCTTGCGCGGGCCCTTGCGGGTCCGGGCATTGGTCCGGGTGCGCTGGCCGCGCACGGGCAGGCCACGGCGGTGGCGCAGGCCGCGGTAGCAGCCCAGGTCCATGAGGCGCTTGATGGCGACGCCGACTTCGCGGCGCAGGTCGCCCTCGACCGAGTACTTGGCGATCTCGGCGCGGAGGCGCTCGACCTCCGGCTCGGACAGATCGCGGATCTTCGTCGACGGGTTCACGCCCGCGGCCTCGCAGACCTGGCGGGAACGGGTACGGCCGATGCCGTAGATGCTCTGCAGGCCCACCCAGACGTGCTTCTGGGCAGGCAGGTTGACGCCGGCAATACGCGCCATGGGGCGGATCTCCAAACGGTTGGCAGCCGGACGCGCACGCCCGGCGAGTGAACTGGAAATTTTAGCAAGGTTCCGTGAACTCTGGAAGCCCCGAGGCCGAAGCCCCGGGACCCGGCATGGGGAGTGTGCCCATGCTCCGGCGACGGCCCGGGGCTGGCCGCGGCCGGGCGGTTGCCCGCCCTGCCCGGCCCGCGCGCTACTCCGGCGCGCGGATCGGCCCCGGGCCACCCGTGCGCGGAACCGCCGCCCGGGTCGCCCATCGTGCCCCGGCCGTTGGTCCGGGGCGGTAAACCGGCCGCCTGCGGCGGCCTGGGTCCTGATTCTAACCTTTCCGCTTTACCGCTTGCCCTTCAGGTTGGCCTTCTTGAGCAGGCTGTCGTACTGGTGGGACATCAGGTGGGCCTGGATCTGGGCGATGAAGTCCATCACCACGACCACCACGATCAGCAGCGAGGTGCCGCCGAAGTAGAACGAGGCGCCCAGCTCGGTGCGCATGAACTCCGGCAGCAGGCAGACCAGCACCAGGTAGGCGGCGCCCGCGGCCGTGAGCCGGGTCAGCACGCCGTCGATGTAGTCCGCCGTCGCCTTGCCGGGGCGGATGCCCGGGATCAGCGCGCCCGACTTCTTCAGGTTGTCCGCGGTCTCCTGCGAGTTGAAGACCAGCGCGGTGTAGAAGAAGGTGAAGCCCGCGATCAGCGCCGCGTACAGCAGGATGTGCAGCGGCTCGCCCGGCTGCAGGGCCTGGCTCGCGCGCTGCAGCCACGAGCCGGCGCCGGCCTGGCCGAACCAGGTGGACGCGGTGGCCGGGAACATGATGATCGACGACGCGAAGATCGGCGGGATCACGCCCGACATGTTGAGCTTGAGCGGCAGGAACGACGACTGGTTCATGTACGCGTTGCGGCCGCCCTGGCGCCGGGCGTAGTTCACGGTGATGCGGCGCTGGCCGCTCTCCACGAACACCACGAACCAGGTGAACAGCAGCACGATCGCCGCGATCGCGATCACCACCAGCGAGCTCATCTCGCCGTTGCGCACGTTCTCCAGCGTGCCCAGCACCGCCGCCGGCAGGCCGGCCACGATGCCCGCGAAGATGATCAGCGACACGCCGTTGCCGACGCCGCGCTCGGTCACCTGCTCGCCCAGCCACATCAGGAACATGGTGCCGGCGGTCAGGGCCACCACCGCGGTCAGCACGAAGCCCGGGCCGGGTGCGTACACCACCGGGATGCCGTTGCTCGCGCCCGAGCTCTGCAGGGCGATGGCGATGCCCGCCGACTGGAAGATCGCCAACGGGATCGCGCCCAGGCGCGACCACTGGGTGATCTTGCGGCGGCCGGACTCGCCCTCCTTCTGGATCGCCTTGAGGCTGGGCACGATCTGCACCATCAGCTGCATGACGATCGAGGCGGAGATGTACGGGATCACGTTCAGCGCGAACAGGCTGAAGCGCGACAGGGCGCCGCCCGAGAACATGTTGAACATGTCCACGATCGTGCCTTCCTGCGCCTGCATCAGCTGCAGCATCGCCTCCGGGTTGACGCCCGGGACGGGGATGTAGCAGCCGATGCGGTAGACCAGCAGCGCGCCGAGCACGAACAGCAGGCGCTGCCGGAGCTCGGTGAACTTGCCGGCCCCGGCGAGGCCGGCCATCGCGGTTGCGCTGCGCGCCATCCCGGGCTTACTCCGCGGCCTCGACGACCTGGCCGCCGGCGGCCTCGATCGCCGCCTTCGCGCCGGCCGTGGCCAGCAGGCCCTTCAGCACGAACTTCTTGCCGATCTCGCCCTTCTTGACGATCTTGGCCTGCTTCGCCGTGGACGGGACCAGCTTCGCGGCGCGCAGCGCGGCGAAGTCGATGGTGCCCGCGTCCAGCTTGTCCAGCTGGTACAGCAGCACCTCGGCGGTGTCCTTCTTCTTCAGCGAGTTGAAGCCGATCTTGGGCAGGCGGCGCTGCATGGGCATCTGGCCGCCCTCGAAGCCGGCCTTGATCTTGCCCTTGCCGGCGCGCGCGAACGAACCCTTGTGGCCGCGGCCGGCGGTCTTGCCGAGGCCGGAGCCGATGCCGCGGCCGACGCGCTTGCGCTCCTGGCGGGCGCCCGGGGCGGGCTTGAGCGTATTGAGCTTCATTGGATTACTCCTCCACCCGGACCAGGTAGTGGACCTTGTTGATCAGGCCGCGGACCTGGGGGCTGTCCTTCAGTTCGCGCACGTCGTTGAGCTTGTTCAGGCCCAGCGCCTTCACTGACAGCCGGTGGCGCGCCTGGGTTCCCCGCAGGCCCTTCACCAGCCGCACCTTCACCGTGCCGGCGGCGGTCTCGTTCTTCTTAGCCATTGGTGAGCTCCTCCACCTTCTTGCCGCGCTTGGCCGCGATGCGGCTCGGCGAGTGCATCTCCTGCAGGCCGCGCAGGGTGGCGCGCACGAGGTTGATCGGGTTGCGCGAACCGGTGGCCTTGGCCAGCACGTTCTTTACGCCCACCGCCTCGAGCACGGCGCGCATCGCGCCGCCGGCGATCACGCCGGTACCCTCGGAGGCCGGCTGCATGTAGACCTTGGCCGCGCCGTGGTGCGCCTTGACCGCGTGCCACAGCGTGCCGTTGTTGAGCTCGATGCGGGCCATGCCGCGGCGCGCCTGCTCCATGGACTTCTGGATCGCGACCGGCACCTCGCGGGCCTTGCCGTAGCCGAAGCCGACCTTGCCGTCGCCGTCGCCGACCACGGTCAGCGCGGTGAAGGTGAACTGGCGGCCGCCCTTGACCGTCTTGCTGACGCGGTTGACCGCGACCAGCTTCTCGATCATGCCGTCGTCGATTTCCTCGCGGTTGCGGTCGCGGTCGCGGCCCCGCGGCGAACGTTCTTCTGCCATTTCGATGTATTCCGTCTGTGTATGGAGTTTGCTTGCGGCTTGGCCGCTTATCGTTGTGGCGTGGATCGGGTGTTCCGGACACGGCCACAACTGGCCATGCCGTCCGGTGCGACCCGCACCGGCGGGAGACGCGACATCAGAACTGCAGGCCACCCTCGCGGGCGGCGTCGGCCAGCGCCTTGATGCGGCCGTGGTAACGGTAGCCCGAGCGGTCGAACGCGACCTTCTCGACGCCGGCGGCGCGCGCCTTCTCGGCGATCACGCGGCCGACCTTGGCGGCGGCCTCGGTGTTCTTGCCGCTCTTCAGGCCCTCGCGCAGGCCGGGCTGGACGGTGCTGGCCGAGGCCAGGACCTTCGAGCCGTCGGCGCTGAACACCTGGGCGTAGATGTGCTGGCCGGTGCGCAGCACCGACAGGCGGGGCACGCCGAGTTCGCGGATGTGCGCGCGGGTGGACTTGGCGCGGCGCAGGCGGGCGATCTTCTTTTCCATGGTCTTCTGTCTCCGGAAGCTGAAGGCGGCTTACGCCTTCTTGGCTTCCTTGCGGATGATGTTTTCACCGGCGTACTTCACGCCCTTGCCCTTGTACGGCTCCGGCGGGCGGAAGCCGCGGATCTTGGCCGCGACCTCGCCGACGCGCTGCTTGTCGGCGCCGCTGACCACGATCTCGGTCTGGCTCGGGGTGGTGATGGTGATGCCCTCCGGCGCCGGGAACAGCACCGGGTGCGAGAACCCGAGCGACAGGTTCAGGTCCTTGCCCTGCATCGCGGCGCGGTAACCCACGCCGACCAGCTCGAGCTTGCGCTCGAAGCCCTCGGACACGCCCTTCACCATGTTGGCGAGGATCGCGCGCAGGGTGCCGGCCATCGGCACGTCGGCCGGGTTGGCGGCGGAGAGCAGCGCGTTGCCGTCCTCGACCTTGACCTCGACGCCTTCCGGCTTGGCGATGGACAGGGTGCCCTTCGGGCCCTTGGCGACGACGTTGCCGCCCTGGATGGTGACTTCGACGCCCTTCGGCAGGGCGACCGGCTTCTTGGCTACACGAGACATGTTCGCTGCTCCCTTAGGCCACGAAGCACAGGACTTCGCCGCCGACGCCCTGCTGGCGCGCCTGCGCGTCGGTCATGATGCCCTTCGAGGTGGAGATGATGGCGACGCCGAGGCCGCCGAGGACCTTCGGCAGCGCGTCCTTGCCGCGGTACTGGCGCAGGCCCGAGCGCGAGACGCGCTGCAGGCGCTCGATCACCGGCTTGCCCTCGAAGTACTTGAGCACGATCTCGAGCTCGGCCTTGGCGCCGTCCTCGGTCACGCGCGCGTCGGCGATGTAGCCCTCGTCCTTCAGGACCCTGGCGATCGCGACCTTGATTTTGGACGACGGCATCTTCACCGCCGGCTTGCCGACGGCGGCCGCATTCTTGATGCGGACCAGCATGTCGGCGATGGGATCAGTCATGCTCATTGCGTTTCCTCTGAAGCACCGATATCCGCAGAGAATCCTGCGAAACGATTGGGGTTGTGGTTACCAGGAGGCCTTGCGGACGCCCGGGACGTCGCCGCGCATGGTGGCCGCGCGCAGCATGTTGCGGCCGAGGCCGAACTTGCTGTAGACGCCGCGCGGGCGGCCGGTCAGGGCGCAACGGTTGCGCTGGCGGCACTCCGAGGAGTCGCGCGGCAGCTTCTGCAGCTTCACCGACGCTTCCATCTTCTCCTCGTAGCTGGCGGTGGTGCTGGAGATGATCTTCTTCAGCGCCTCGCGCTTCGCGCCGTACTTCGCGGCCAGCTTGGCGCGCTTGGCTTCGCGGTTGACCATGGAGGTCTTGGCCATGTGTCTGTCCCCTGCGGTCAGTTGCGGAACGGGAAGCGGAAGGCCTCGAGCAGGGCCTTGGCTTCCTCGTTGGTGCGGGCGGTGGTGGTGATCGCGATGTCCATGCCGCGCAGCGCGTCGACCTGGTCGAAGTCGATCTCCGGGAAGATGATCTGCTCCTTGATGCCCATGTTGTAGTTGCCGCGGCCGTCGAACGAGCGGCCGGACACGCCGCGGAAGTCGCGGACGCGCGGCAGCGCGATGTTGATCAGGCGGTCCAGGAACTCGTACATGTGGCTACGGCGCAGCGTGACCTTGCAGCCGATCGGCCAGCCGTCGCGGATCTTGAACGAGGCCACCGAGATGCGCGACTTGGTGACCACGGGCTTCTGGCCGGCGATCTTGGCCATGTCGGCCACCGCGTTCTCGAGGATCTTCTTGTTGCTCGCGGCCTCGCCCACGCCCATGTTGAGCGTGATCTTGGACAGCTTCGGCACCTGCATCGGGTTGGTGTACCCGAAGCGCTGCATCAGCTTCGGCACCACCTCGGTCTTGTAGAACTCTTCCAGTCGGCTGGTCATCTCGGCATTCCTCAGGCGTCGATCGCCTCTCCGCTGGAGCGGAACACGCGCAACTTGCGTCCATCCTCCAGCACCTTGATACCGATGCGCTCGCCCTTGCCGGTGGCCGGGTTGAACAGCATCACGTTCGAAACATGGATCGGCGCCTCGCGCTCGATCACCCCGCCCGGCTGCCCGGCCTGGGGGTTCGGCTTGGTGTGGCGCTTGACCAGGTTGACGTTGGACACGACAACCTTGTCGCCGGTGACGCGCACGACGTCGCCGCGCTTGCCCTTGTCCTTGCCGGCGGTGACGACCACGTGGTCGCCCTTCTTGATTCGGTTCATCTCTGCGTTCCTCCGCTCAGAGCACTTCAGGCGCGAGCGAGACGATCTTCATGAACTTCTCGGAACGCAGCTCGCGGGTCACGGGCCCGAAGATGCGCGTGCCGATCGGCTCGTGCTTGTTGTTGAGCAGCACCGCCGCGTTGCCGTCGAAGCGGATCAGCGAACCGTCGGCGCGGCGCACGCCCTTGCGGGTGCGGACCACGACGGCGTCGTAGACCTCGCCCTTCTTGACCTTGCCGCGCGGAATGGCGTCCTTGACCGACACCTTGATGATGTCGCCGATGCCGGCGTAGCGGCGCTTCGAGCCGCCCAGCACCTTGATGCACATCACTTCCTTGGCGCCGGAGTTGTCGGCCACGTCGAGGTGGCTCTGCATCTGGATCATTGCAAGGCCTCCCTTATTCGGCCGCGCGGGCGAGGATCTCGACCACGCGCCAGTTCTTGGTCTTGGAGATGGGCGCGCACTCGGCCACGCGGACCACGTCGCCGGTGTTGCAGGCGTTGTCCGCGTCGTGGGCGTGCAGCTTGGTCGAGCGGCGGATGTACTTGCCGTACAGCGCGTGCTTGACCTGGCGCTCCACGAGCACCGTGACGGTCTTGTCCATCTTGTTGCTGACCACGCGGCCTTCGACCGTGTGCAGCTTCTTGCCGTTGTTCTCGGTCATCTCTGCCGTCCTTACTTCTGCGCAGCCAGCAGGGTGTTGACGCGCGCGATCTCGCGGCGCACCCGGCGGGCCTCGTGGGTCTTGGCGAGCTGGCCGGTGGCCTTCTGCATGCGCAGGGAGAACTGCTCCTTGCGCAGCTCGACCAGGTGGGCCTGCAGCTCGGAGGCCGACTTCTGACGCAACTGCTTGATGTCCATCAGCGCACCGTCCGGGTCACGAAAGTGGTGGTCACCGAGAGCTTGGCGGCGGCCAGGCGGAACGCCTCGCGCGCGGTCGCCTCGTCCACGCCCTCGATCTCGTAGATCATGCGGCCGGGCTGGATCTGCGCCACCCAGAACTCGACGTTGCCCTTGCCCGAGCCCATTCGCACTTCGATCGGCTTGCGGGTGATCGGCTTGTCGGGGAACACGCGGATCCACATCTTGCCGCCGCGCTTGACGTAGCGGCTGATCGAGCGGCGCGCCGCCTCGATCTGGCGCGAGGTCAGCTGGCCGGTGCTGGTCGCCTTCAGGCCGTACTCGCCGAAGCTCACGGCGTTGCCGTTCCAGGACAGGCCGTCGTTGCGGCCCTTGTGGACCTTGCGGAACTTGGTTCGCTTGGGTTGCAGCATGGTTTACTCCCTCGCCTCGCCGCGCTCGGCGCGCTCGCGGCGCGGGCCGCGCGGACGCTCGGTGCGCTCGCGGTCGCCACGCTCGGCGCGCGGCGCATCGTCCTGCTTCTCCTGGCCGACCTGGGAGAAATCGAAGATCTCGCCCTTGTAGATCCAGACCTTGATGCCGATCACGCCGTAGGTGGTGCGGGCCTCGGCGAAGCCGTAGTCCACGTCGGCGCGCAGGGTGTGCAGCGGCACGCGGCCCTCGCGGTACCACTCCGAGCGCGCGATCTCGGCGCCGTTCAGGCGGCCGGCCACGTTGACCTTGATGCCCAGCGCGCCCAGGCGCATCGCGTTGCCGACCGCGCGCTTCATGGCGCGGCGGAACATGATGCGGCGCTCGAGCTGCTGCGCGATGGACTCGGCGACCAGCTGCGCGTCGAGCTCCGGCTTGCGGACCTCGGTGACGTTGATGTGCGCCGGGACGCCCATCAGGTCGCTGACGTCCTTGCGCAGCTTCTCGATGTCCTCGCCGCGCTTGCCGATCACCACGCCCGGGCGGGCGGTGTGGATGGTCACGCGCGCGGTCTTGGCCGGACGCTCGATCAGGATTTTGGAGATCCCGGCGGCGGCCAGCTTCTTGCGCAGCATGTCGCGGACCTTGAGGTCGGCGGCCAGGTAACCGGCGTATTCCTTCTTGCCGGCGTACCACTTGGAGTTCCAGTCCTTGGAGATGCCCAGGCGGATGCCGGTGGGATGAACTTTGTGACCCATGGTTACTTGCCCTCGCCGACGACGACGGTGATGTGGCTGGTGCGCTTCAGGATGCGCGTGCCACGGCCCTTGGCGCGCGCCATGAAGCGCTTCAGCGTCGGGCCCTCGTCGACCATGATGGTTTTGACCTTCAGCTCGTCCACGTCGGCGCCCTGGTTGTTCTCCGCGTTGGCGATCGCCGACTCGACGACCTTGCGGATCATGTGGGCGGCCTTCTTGTCCGAGAACTTCAGCAGGTTGACGGCGCGCTCGGCCGACAGCCCGCGCACCTGGTCGGCGACCAGGCGGGCCTTCTGGGGGGAGATGCGCGCGGTGCGCAGGATTGCCTTCGCTTCCATCGTCGTCTCCTTACTTCCCGGCCTTCTTGTCGCCGCCGTGGCCCTTGAACGTGCGGGTCATGGCGAACTCGCCGAGCTTGTGGCCGACCATGTTCTCGTTGACCAGCACCGGGATGTGGTTCTTGCCGTTGTGCACGGCGATGGTGAAGCCCACCATCTCGGGCATGACCATGGAACGGCGCGACCAGGTCTTGATCGGCTTCTTGCTGCTGCCCGCGGCCTCCACCTTCTTCATCAGGTGGTGGTCGACGAACGGGCCCTTCTTCAGTGAACGTGCCATTCCGATCAGCTCCTGCGGTCGCGCACGATGAACTGCTGCGTGCGCTTGTTCTTGCGGGTCTTGTAACCCTTGGTCGGGACGCCCCACGGGGTCACCGGGTGCGGGTTGCCCTGGCCGGCCTTGGCCTCGCCGCCGCCGTGCGGGTGGTCGACCGGGTTCATGGCCGCGCCGCGGACGGTCGGGCGCACGCCGCGCCAGCGCTTGGCGCCGGCCTTGCCCAGCTTCTCCAGGTTGTGCTCGTCGTTGCCGACCTCGCCGATGGTGGCGCGGCACTCGGCCGGCACCTTGCGCATCTCGCCCGAGCGCAGGCGGAGCATGGCGTAGATGCCCTCGCGGGCCACCAGCTGCACGCCGGCGCCGGCGGCGCGGGCCATCTGCGCGCCCTTGCCCGGCTTCATCTCGATGCAGTGCACGGTGGAACCGACCGGGATGTTGCGCAGCGGCAGGGTGTTGCCGACCTTGATCGGGGCGTCGGCGCCCGCGATCACCTGCTCGCCGGCCTTCAGGCCCTTGGGCGCGATGATGTAGCGGCGCTCGCCGTCCACGTAGCACAGCAGCGCGATGTGCGCGGTGCGGTTGGGGTCGTACTCGATCCGCTCGACGCGCGCCGGGATGCCTTCCTTGTCGCGCTTGAAGTCGATGATGCGGTAGTGGTGCTTGTGGCCACCGCCGATGTGGCGGGTGGTGATGCGGCCGTGGTGGTTGCGGCCGCCGGTCTTGCCCTTCTTCTCGACCAGCGCGGCGTGCGGGGCGCCCTTGTGCAGCCCCGGCGTGACCACGCGGACCATCGAGCGACGGCCGGCGGAAGTGGGTTTGAAGGTCATCAGTGCCATGGAATCGTTCCTCAGGCCGTGGCCATCACGTCGATCGACTGGCCCTCGGCCAGCTTCACGTATGCCTTGCGCCAGTCGCCCCGGCGGCCCATGCGGTTGCGGAAGGCCTTGCCCTTGCCCTTCACGTTCACCACGTTGACCGCCTCGACCTTGACGTCGAAGAGCTTCTCGACCGCGACCTTGATGTCCGCCTTGGTGGCGGTGGTCGCGACCTCGAACACGTACTGGTTCGAAACCTCCTGCAGGCGCGCGGTCTTCTCGGACACGCGCGGCGCACGGATCACGTCATAGAGCTTGGCGTCGTTCATGCCAGCCACTCCTCGATCTTCTTCACGGCCTCGGAGGTGAGGACCACCGAATCGGCGGCGACCAGCGCCACCGGATCCAGGCCCTGCACGTCGCGGACCTGCACGTACGGCAGGTTGCGCGCCGACAGGAACACGTTCTCGCTGGCGTCCTCGGTCACGATCAGCGGGCGCTGGCCGACCTTGAGGTCCTTCAGCTTCGCGACCATGCCCTTGGTCTTCGGGCCGTCGAGCTCGAACGACTCGACCACGGTGATCCGGCCCTGGCGGTTGAGCTCGGACAGGATCGCGGCCATGGCCGCGCGGTACATCTTGCGGTTCACCTTCTGCGCGAAGCTGCGCGGCTTGGCCGCGAAGGTCACGCCGCCGCCGACGAAGATCGGCGCGGTCAGCGCGCCGTGGCGGGCGCCGCCGCCCTTCTGGCGCTTCGACTTCTTGGTGGTGCCGCTGACTTCCGAACGCGTCTTCTGCGCCTTGGTGCCGGCGCGGCCCGCGTTGCGGTAGGCGACGACGACCTGGTGCACCAGGTCTTCGCTGAATTCACGGCCGAAGACGGCGTCGGAGACCGACAGCTTCTGGCCGTTGCTGATGGCGAGTTCCATCGTCATCTCTCCTTAAGCCTTGCTCGACGGACGGACGATCACGTCGCCGCCCGGCGCACCCGGCACCGCGCCGCGCACGGCGATCAGGCCGCGCTCGGCGTCGACCTTGACCACCTGCAGGCGCTGCGTCGTCTGCCGCTCGGCGCCCATGTGGCCGGCCATCTTCTTGCCCGGGAACACGCGGCCCGGGGTCTGGCGCTGGCCGATCGAGCCCGGGGCGCGATGCGACAGCGAGTTGCCGTGGGTGGCGTCGCCCATGCGGAAGTTCCAGCGCTTGATCGTGCCCTGGAAGCCCTTGCCCTTGGTCACGCCCTGGACGTCCACGAGCTGGCCCGGCTGGAAGATGTCGGCCTTGATCTCGCCGCCGACCTCGAACCCGCCGATGGCGTCGTCCTCGACGCGCAGCTCCCACAGGCCACGGCCGGCCTCGACCTTCGCCTTGGCCAGGTGACCGGCTTCCGGCTTGTTGACCAGGGAGGCGCGGCGGCTGCCGACGGTGACCTGCACGGCGCTGTAGCCGTCGGTCTCGACCGTCTTGATCTGGGTGATGCGGTTCGGGGTCGCCTCGATCAGGGTGACCGGGACGGACTTGCCGTCCTCGGTGAACAGGCGGCTCATGCCGGCCTTGCGGCCGACGATGCCCAGCGAATGCTTCTTCGCGCTCATCGTGTCCGTCCTCAGGTCAGCTTGATCTGGACGTCGACGCCGGCCGCGAGCTCGAGCTTCATCAGCGCGTCCACGGTCTTGTCGTTGGGGTCGACGATGTCGAGCACGCGCTTGTGCGTGCGGGTCTCGTACTGGTCGCGCGCGTCCTTGTCGACGTGCGGCGACACCAGCACGGTGTAGCGCTCGATCTTGGTCGGCAGCGGGATCGGGCCGCGCACCTGCGCGCCGGTCCGCTTGGCCGTCTCGACGATCTCGCTGGCCGAGCGGTCGATCAGGCGATGATCGAAGGCCTTCAGCCGGATGCGAATCTTCTGGTCCGCCATGAGGAGTTCCTCGGAGTAAAGAGCGACGGGCCGGCGGCTGGGTGCGCCGGACCCCCTTTTGGTACTGCCAAAACCTTTTGAATCAACAACTTGCCTTGCGAGGAACCCCCGCCGGGCCACCCGTCCCGGGTGAAAAACAAGGCGAGCCGGTCGCCCGGCCCGCCAGGTCTGGAAACGTCCGTGGTGCGGACATGCGCAAAAACAGCCCCGTCGCTGGTGCCCGAACTATCTTTCGGGACGGACGGAGCGTTGCCGCGCGGCATTTCCATGCCTGGCGAAAACGAAGCCCCTCCTGGGCCTCATTTCGCTGGTCCGCGGCCTTCCGTGGAGGCAGGGCCGCGGGGAGTCGGACATTATAGGGAGTCGGGGCCGGGCTTTGCAAGCCCGGCCCCGCCCCGGGGTTACTTGATGATCTTGGAGACCACGCCGGCGCCGACCGTGCGGCCGCCCTCGCGGATCGCGAAGCGCAGGCCCTCGTCCATCGCCACCGGGTTGATCAGCGACACCGACATCTTCACGTTG